>Ga0080013_1000248_pt1 | contig 76303 bp, 114 predicted proteins | sample ETNvirenome_6_85_FD_69236 | JGI IMG/M metagenome (GOLD analysis project Ga0080013, IMG submission 69236) | Marine viral communities from the Pacific Ocean - ETNP_6_85 (SPADES assembly) (version 2) | ecosystem: Environmental > Aquatic > Marine > Oceanic | place: Pacific Ocean | collected 2013-06-19
GTCTGGTAAAAACTTTCCTGTTAAGCCAAGACGTTCTTGATTTGCAATCCAATAATCTTGCATATCGCGAGGAATGTCAGCACGAGTTCTATCGAGGATTCTCATATATACGTCGAGGACATCCATATACTGTTGTGGCGAGGCATTGGATACGAGCCAATCGTGAAGTTTTTTATAATTTTTTAAATCTTCTCTTTTGAGGGTTCCTCCGTAGAGTTCTCCAAGCATTTTGATTGCCTCGCCAACATCTTGGGTCACAACCTCTTTCGTTTCTTTGTCTTTTATACCATGAACGTGGTGAAAAGAGTATCCCATAGGGCTGAACATGGAGAGTATTAGTTGTGTTCGATGAAGACCTTTGATGTTTGGCTCATCTGGATCAGGAGCGTCGGAAAAGTAAGACCACTTTAACCATTCTTTATTTCCAACCATCCAGTCAATCTGAACGCCAATCTCTTGTTGTTCTCCCTCTGGATTAAATTGAGGGAACAAAGAAAACATATTTCCGTCTTCGATCTTCTTTAAGTTAACAAGAATAATATCGGAATTTTCGTTAATGTATTCTGCTATTTCTTTTAGAAATGCTCTCCATTCGGACTGCTTCTCGGTGGCAGTTATTGCCTTTTCTCTAATTTTTTTAAAAGTCTGCCTCCACTTTTCTGGATCAATGTTCCAACTTTCAAGCTCCTCTTCATTTACTTCCGACTGTCCAAAGAATTCCGAGGAATCAATTACCAAGTCAACATCACCGGAAAAGGGTTTCTTTCCAACTGACCCTACTGGTTCAAACTTTGTAAAGACATCTCTATGGAGAGGGAACAAGCGATTAAGCTCTTCGTAATACTCTTCGAGGGTAGGTTCAATATACTCCAAAGGAATCCTGTCGGTTTGACCCTTGAAGACGTTTCCTCCTTCATTAAGGTGCCGACGCCAGTGTTCAAAGAAGAGTTTCATATGTTTCTCCAAAGATTTCTGCCTCAACAACACCATAATCACCAGGTCCATACTGTACTAGAAAATCCCCTGGCTTTCCTCGCAACAAATCAGAAGACCACGAAACTTTTACTTCAAAGGGTTCTTCCATTTTTTTAGCAAACACGGGAATGTGTTTTTTTGCTGCTTTGCCTAGTTCCAATACGTCGTAAGTTTGGGCGAACTTATCAGCGGGGATCACCCACTGCTCCCCCTTCGTACCAGTCATAATAGCATCACCACTTCTTGCTCCCACTGGTCCTTCTAGGGTTTTTACAGTTTGGTCCTCTTCTGCAAATTCAAATCCAAGTGGGATAGGTTTTTTCGCAGTTTTGAAAGATGATGGATCTTCGGAAAGATCAGGGTTTTCATCATCGCCAATAGTTTCATTCAAGTACTGTCGCCAGTTTTCGATTAATAGTTTCATTTTCTATACTCCTCATTTAATAGTTTCATTTTCTATACTCCTCATTCCAATCAAACTTTTCTTCTCCGTCATAAACGTGTCGAAGCGTGTTGTGCCAATCCCGGCTATATACATAAGCATCAAAGTGATCTTCACCCTTCAACCATTTTTGAAATATCCTATGATTGCCATCATCAACAATCAACTGCTGTTTGTCCGTGTTATAGAAGAGCACAGGCAATCCATCCGTCATACTCAATTCGCCGCGCCATATATCCGCCAATATCTGCTCGCCCTGAGAAGTAATCATACTGAGCGACGTCATTGGAATGTTCTTAACCAAAACGCCTTCTTCATTTTCTTCTTCTCCACGGAGAACTTCATCGGGAAGGAAGTTTAGATTTTCATTCAAATACTCTCGCCAATTTTCAAGTAGGAGTTTCATTTTTTCAATAACCTTTTTAGTGTTTCATAGGAATCTCTAGCAGCATCCAAAAGTTGCTCATCTGATGTTTCCTGTTTAAATCCACCAAGTGACCATCCATAGTCTTGTGCCCAAGACCTCAAAAGATCAATAAGTTCTCTTTGCGTCAACACAGTTCCTTGAAAGGGGATTTCTTCTATATAGTGACGATAAATGGAAGCAAATTGTCTCATCAACTCATCGGTGCCGAAAGAGGCATACTTCTCCTCTTCTCCTCCTATTTTTTGTTCTCCCTCCAATTCAGATAGCGCAGTTTCCAATTCGTGTTGCTTGTCTGCAAATAACGCATCTAATTCGTCAGCTTGTGGATCTCCCTCTTCATATGCTTGCTGAACCCTAATGTCAAGCTCTTGAACCTCGTCAGATAACTTTTTAAGATGTGGGGGGATATCTTGATATGCGGGGGTAGAAACCGCATCATATTCAAGTGCGTCATTCAGATACTGTCGCCAGCCTTCAAATAGGAGTTTCATGGCTGAATACCTGCTCCCCTCATAATTCCCAATGCAGCTTGTTCGGGTTTACCGAACTTCTTCATTATAATATTTTTAATTTGCTCTGGGGACAGTCCTCGCGAAACAAGTTCTTTGGCAAACTCAACAGGACTTTGGACAGCCTTTTGAGACGCTTGTTTTTCTGTCTCTTGCTTGACCCTCGCCATCAGTTGATCGATTAAAGCTATATTTTTCTCTTGCTCTTCTCTGAATTCTTCCCAAGCCTCTCCCTTTATCTCTGGCACTATATCTGGATCGATTAGGGATCTGATGTTTGCTTTTGAAAAGTTAGCGAGCATTTCTAGTTTATCACCAGCCTTTCTGGCAAATTTCCTAACAGCTTTATCACTTAACGCATCTTTCTTGAGAAGACTTACGCGTTCCAGAATATCCATGTGCATCTTAACCAAATCAACCACAACATCAACATCGGATTCGCCTATTTCTTCCAAGATTTTTTTGGTCATCTCCGCGCCGCTCCCTGCGTGTCCAAAAAACCTAATCCTCCCCCCTTCTTCTTCCGATCTCGTTCCTGGCTTACCGATGTCGTGAAGTATAGCCATCAACCTATATTTTCTTCGTGTTGCATCGTCTATGGTGTCGCTTAATTCCCCTATAACTCCTTCCATCGCAGCCATAACGTTTCGAGTGTGCTGCCCAGATGTTTCACCGTGATGATGTCGAGCGTCCTCTATAGAAGTTTCCATCTCACCCCAAGCTGTTCTAAAAAGCTCTGAAGTGTCCAGAAGTTGATCGATCACCTCTTTTTCTGCTTGGATGACCTCTTCTGTGCTCTCATTCAAATACTTCCGCCAGTTTTCAAGTAGGAGTTTCATTTTTTTATTACAAACCTTTTTTTAGCAATCTCTGTAATTTTATATACTTGATAATTGTCCTCGGCGGCGCCGGGACCACCTAGGCCGGAGGTAGGCAAAAAATCACCAATTACATCTTCTAAAAATCCTTTTTTAACAGCATATCGAGCTAGCTTTATAGCCTGGTAGCTAGTCGTCGCTACGGGGTCAACTACTTGATGATAGCCAAAATATTTTGCGTTTAGTCCATGTCTTAAAAGAGCAATAACAGATTCGCAAAATGCTACTGCTACTGCGCCGGCCATATATTTACTCGGCATGTTTTCATGAACCACCCACTCACCGCTATAAATCTTTTCTCGTGCGTAGTGTAAACCATTGTTTTTTATTGCTGTAGTTACACAGCCGTCGTCGTCGGGATCCTCGTATTCACATTCATCTTCATATTCTATAACATCCTGGTGGGAAATGTAACCAGTATAACTTTGTGCATTAAAACTCATTATGGCCTTGTTATCACTAGTCCTTATCAAATCTATTTCGCCATGCCATTCTATTTCGCCATACACTTCACATTCTTGACCCATACAGTACTTTACGTCGCGACTGGCGCGGCGGGGAGATATCTTCATATAATAATCGCGGTAATTTAATCCTTCATTCAAATACTTCCGCCAGTTTTCAAGTAGGAGTTTCATTATGCTAATTTAATCCTTTGTGGTAATTGAATGCCATCAACTTCTCTATTCCATTCGAGTGTTTCTCTGCTATATGGATCTGTTCGTTTTTGAGGATCAAGTCCTATTTTTTTCATCCATTCTATATATTCGTCAAATGTGGTGGCTTCAAAGTCGCGCGCGCCCCTATCGCGAATATTTAAGAATCTTTTTATGTTTCTTAAAGCTGATTTTTTACCTGTCTGTATATACTCAGATAAACTTGGTTCATACCCAATAAGCTCTTCGACAATTTCCATTGCACTTAAACCGGACCAATCCGTACCCTCTTCTTGGTATATTGTCCATATAAGTTCTTCTAAACTTAGATCGTCCAAATCACGCAGATCGTAATCATATGTATAAAATTCTTTTAAAGCTCTCAAGCTATCTTCTTCAGTGATTTCTGGATATCTTATGGTTTCTGCGATGGCTTCTAATTCTTCTTGTGTTGGTGGATTTGTTTTTAGTTTATAAACATCGCCATCGTATTTTTCTATTAATCTCAAAAGCAGTTCATCGGCACCAGATTGTGATGCTCGTACTGCAGCTTTCCATTTTTCTCTAGGAAGTTTTTCAACGCTATATAATTCAGGAATTTTTGCCCACGAAATCATAGTCAGGACGTTTTCTGGTTTATAAATTACTGCTACATATCCATCTTTCTTGGGGCCAGTATTTATCATTATTCCGTTAACAGAGTCTTTAAGCTCTGGTGGAAATCCATAAATACTGGCCCCACCATATTTTTCCTTCCTCACTATATAGCTTTCAACTCTCTCGTTTCCTAAAAGTTTCGGATCGATTAATTCAATCTGAGACCGAAGATCGGAATTTTCTCCATACACTATTTTTGCTGCATCTGGATCAAAAATTAAAAACTTATTATTTGTCTTAATGGCAAATTTCATAACATATGTGCCATACCAACGATCTGCATATTCGCTTTCTTCTAAATTGTACACGAGATATATACCCGGGTCAAAATCACCATAGTCGCCAATACGCCAACCATTTTTTAGCATACTCTTGATATTAGATAAACGAGATGTGCGAGAGTAGGCAGTAATCAAATTACCATAAACCCTCTCATTCAAATACTCCTGCCAATTTTCAAGTAGGAGTTTCATTTTATAATTTGCGCGGTATTTCGAATATCTGCTAAAACTCCCTCTATTTTCTTTATCAACTCATCATCTTTGGGAGATTTATTTGGCAGCCCTCTTACAAGTTTGCTAGCCTCCTGGACTAAGTCATAAATAATGTTGGCTGGTGACCTAGTCTTGGCTTGTTCGAGTGGCGCAAAATCCTTGTCTGTGAACTTGCCGGTGAAGCCCCCGGTCATCTCGTTAAGCTCTTCCTTTATAATCTGTTTAAGTTGTGTTTTTGTGAGTTTCATTTTGTTATTCCTTTAATTATATGTTCAATCGGGATATGGATAATCGACACCTGGAACACCTGCGAGATAGTCATCCACTTGTTGTCCCAATCTCTTTTTCTCGTGTTTCTTTCTCATAACATGATCAATTATCTCAATAACTTCGGGATCGGAAACGCCTAATTCCTTTGCCACCTCTTCTGCTGTATCTCCCATCGCAGCCAATTTTGGATATATCTCATCTTTCATCCAGAGAGCATGAAGAAGCCGTTCCTCGGGGGAAGCACCTTCCTGGCTCCATTTTGAAGGCTCCGCTGCAGGCAACACATCTTCATCAGAAATATCTTCAATCCCTTCGTCCGATCGAGCCAACTCTTCTTTGATAATTTGCTTTAGGCGTGCTTTTGTGATTTTCATTTTATTTTCCTATACATCAATTATTTCGTCGCTTGGTGCATCTCCAAGCACTTGCTGAACAAAAGCAAGAACATCCTTGGACGAACTCCTTGGAGGCATCCGCTGGCGCTTCGGCCGGCGGGAGAGCGCCTGGAGCGCGTCGTGCGCCGTGCGGATCTCGGCAGAAAATAAATCTAATACGTCGGCCTCCGGCCCATTAAAGGCGAGGCCCATGTGCTCATCCGCATAGTATTCGCCGGCTGACATATCATCCACATGGGGCTTCTCCACAGGGGGCTCGCCGGCTACAATCTGGGACATCTCACCTTCCTTAAGATTCTGCAATTCTTCCTTAATAATTTGCTTTAATATTCTTTTTGTGATTTTCATTTTGTTATTCCTTTAATTTGTCGCCCTATGGGCGCTTAGTCTCGATAGCATTCGTTCGATTTTTAATGCGTTAAGTTCTTCTCGTTTATTGTTCTCGCTAACTGACCAATCTCCGGGCAATGAACCAATTGGAGTTTCATCATTTCCCCTTTTAACGACACCTTTAAGCATATCTCTAAAGACTTCGTTGGCCACTTTATTAATCTCATCTTGATCGTCCCAGATCTCAACTAAGTTTTTTAAAACATTGACTTGTTCATCGGGCGCGTCATCATGTACGGAAAACTGTAAATTAAGCTCTTGACTTTCGCCTTCTGTACCATGCATACCAAACATATCCATATCAAGTGGCATTTGCGGGTACATACTGCCTTTAGTATTTTTGAATGCAGGCGCTGCCATTCGCTTACGAATCTCAAGCCAGAAATTGCGATCATTCATGATTTTCATGGCTTGTTCCTCGGTTGCCCCTAAATCTGCGTACCAAACCTCTGGGTGTGTGGTAAATTGAACTAACTCGAACTCGTCCACCTCATAGCCTTCTTCGGCTTCGGCTTCCCAATGATAAAGATCCATCTCGTCGTTTATTATCTCGCGCCCAAGAGCCATGATCGCACCACCTTCGATATAGCCTTCACGTTTAAAAAAATTAGTAAGAATTTGTTTCACGGTATCATAGCGATTATCGACTTCAGAATTCACTACACGACAAAACTCTTCATAATTATCGGGGTCATATGCATATCCTTCCCCACCAAACTCAACTAATTGCGTCGGCTCCACGTCAATGGGCAGTTGCCAAGCGCCGTCAACAGCTTTATTTATTGTGTAAGGATAATCTGATTTTACCCAATCCAGTCCATATTCTTTAACTTCATCAAGCGCAGACGTAACTTCAGACAACCCCGGCATGCCCATCCAGTTGACCCACTCGTGGGGATCCCATTTAATACGTATTTCAGCGTAGACGCTAATATAAACGCTACCAGCGCCATCGTCCTCAACCATGGCATTTGCCATCGTCCAGCCCATTTTGGAGTTCCAATATTCTGTCACTTCGTCACAACGGTTCTGATATTGTTGCTGAAGGCTGCCAATTAAGTTATCATCTAAGTCGTCTTCGGTCGTCTTATCTTGCTTCACATGACCTTCCGTGTCCTTCATTCTGACATTAAACAGACTCATCAACAATAAACTCATTGGATTGTCATCATAAGAGCCACCAAATTTAATGAAGTCATTAAAGTTTAATTTTCCATCAATCCATGGCGCGCGCTCGATCTCGGTTTTTTGAACTTCTTTTGCCCATTTAAGAAGGTGCGTGTAAAATCCCGGGATGCGCGCGCCATAAACACGTTTTTCTGGCACAGCTAGCTGTGTGCCCTCGAATGGATTTCGGCCTTCGTACTCTTCTGGCTTTTTATTATGCTCATAATAACGCAATTGGCGCAATCTAAGGCGCGCCTGGGGCTCAATGTCGAATCCCGCGCCCCCACTCCTCGCAGTATCTCCAAAAATTTCGCCATCTTGAATTTCTTCTTCCGCCGCGTCGATACTGTCCGTATCTGTATTTTTTAATAAATCTTCTGTGAATACAACATATGCTACGGCCCCATGCCCATGGGCTTCAGCCACGGCACATTTATAGTAATCACCTTCACCGCCTCTTGACGGTGGTGAATGACACGACGTAATATTATCGAAATCTGACATACGCCAAACATCTACTGGATCGCGAGTGATAATAATGGAATATTGATTTGAATATCCGCTTTTTATATTCTTTTTGATATAATCTGCATTATTCTGCCAATAATTCTTTAATAATTCAATGTATTGGGCTGTTATTCGACTTCTTCCAGCACCGTATTCTGACATAGTTAGCGATTTAATTGTATCTTCAATTCGATAATATTGCTTGATTCGCGATGCATCGCTTCCTAGTCCTTTCTCAATATCTTGGCGCGTAACATATGGGGGTTCCCAAGATCCCCAGTCCTCGCCGTCGGGCCCGAGCAAATTGCGGAGTTCGCCGGACTCAATGTGTCGGGCGAGAACCTTTTCAAAAGGTTCACTCCCGGGCGCCCGGTAATGCGCCGGCAGGTAAGACCATGCGCTGCGCAAAAAGTTAGTATACAAATATTCACGAATTTGGATGTCTAGTTTTTGCTTTTTCAATATAAGATTATACACCTTAGAGATCCACTTACCAACCTTCATATTGATTTTTTTGACTGTCATACCACTGCCCGGCAGTCCTGCCATTATCGCCTCTACGGCATCCGGTGACGTGTCGATGTATTTTCTTTCGGCCGACAGGATGCCCTTGGCCCAATCGACTTCATATCCCATTTTACTGAAAACTTTTAGGAATCTACCAAGCTCAGAGTTCTCATCGGCCGTTGGAAAATCGATAACGAGGCGCGTTTTGTCACCAAAAACGTTATGAAAAGCCAAATCTTCGAAGGACAACTCATCAATGGCTCGTTGAATGTGCTCAAATTCATCTTCTGTCACTTCTCGAAGCAATTTTTCATCATTTTCGAGTTTTATACGAATTCTCGTGTCTTTAAAGGGGACATCCTCTGTCCGGATATTTTCATTTAAGAAATTTCGCCAAGAATTGTGAAAATATTTCATAATTTATCCGTCCACCAATAGATTCCGACCACAAAAAACACCTTACAGGCAGTAAAAGCTAAATATAGGGCGATTCCCTTTAAAACTCCGTAATAATAGCTTTCGACATCCCAGAATTTCTTCCAAAAATCACGAATTTTGATCATTATTAAGCTTTTCCAACGCTCTATCTAATAAATAGACTGGAAATGTTCTTAGTTCAAGAGATTTTCGTCATTTTTCATGAGCTATCGACAAGCGCGCGCTTTTATTTCGCCTGAAGCACATAAAGTCTCTAAAGCATGATCAATATTGAGTACTTGGATAGGCTGAATCCAAATTAAATTATCAATAACCTGCAAACGCGGCCGCGTTTCCACATCTAGTCCCCATAAAACCCCGACAATATCGCCTTCAGAATCGTATACAACAGAGCCGCTGCAGCCAAACCACCCATGGGTGTGCAGTAAAATTTGAATTCCTTCGTCCCGTAAAATTTCATAACCTGCAACTCTACCTCTAAATGTCATCAATTGGTGCGAAGATGGAAAACCGGAATAAGTGATTTCCTCTCCGATTTCAGTAAGTTTTTCGGCCGGAGAAAACTTTAATGGAACTACACTATCAAACTCCTCCAACATGTATAAGACTGAAATATCATGCACCGGATCGGCATAAATCAACATGGCTTTCTTTATTTCGCCGTTGGCAACTGCGTTATAAATGAAGCCAACGTCATCATCTGTTACATGCTGTGCCGTTAACATTAGTGTAAGCCCTTTATATTTGACCAACGAGCCAGACCCATGAGTGCCCCGTAAAGATATCACCTTGACAGCAGCTTTTCTTACCTTTTCCTCGACAACAGTCATGGTGGAACTGACCGTCACGGGTTCAGTATATAATTCAGTATTTAATCTTGGCTCGACAGAAGATTCAGAAGCGTGAACTGTCAAGCTAAGCAGTGCGCATACAATAGCCAATAATTTTTTCATTTTTAATTAATTCCTCATCTCTAATTATGTATAACTAAGCTATTTTCTTAAGAAAACAAAATTAAGTAACAAAATATTTAATAATGATAAGCCCTGAAGTTCTAAATTGTTAGCGAAAGTCGCGAATGCAAATAAAAGTAAGTTTATTGCAATACAAATCAATGATGCATAAAAGAATATTTTATTGAGCATGAGAGATGATTTCTATACTTCCCGCGCTGCAGCATTGAATACGTTTATCTTTAAACATAAATACATTAACGCTGGGACCAATTAACATTTGATTACCGGATTCATATACAATGTCGCTAATCACGATGCCCATTTCATAAACCCATTCTTCCGCGCCTCTCATACCTGGGCCACCGCGCGCGCCAGTGTAGATCCGATCGCGAACCAGATCTCCCTTTTTGATTTCCCATACAATGTCATTCATAGATTTAAGATTTCTTCTTGCATCCAGTCCCAGCCGCCCTCATAAGTATCAAAAACGGGCGAGATTCCCACGATATAACGCGCGGTGGCACCTTCTAAAGCGGCCCATTGCCATCGCCAATTGGATTTCTTACAAAAAATAAGACCGATAGTAATTGAAGTTTTAGTTTCAGAAAATCGCTCACGCGGTATTTGATTAATATATTTTCGTAAAACACGATTTCGATTATTTTGTGCCACCTTTTTGCCCTCTTCGCCTATGTCTACTTGCCTTTTTTGCGATAAATCGCTTCGGAGCACTATAAGCTTCGCGCGCCGAATTTTTTCGGTAAAATTTTCTTTAATTTCCGTATTAAAGTATTCGGTCACAGTGTCCGGATCATCATATTCAAACACATGAAAAGGTGCTTTCGCACGCTTTCCACTCTTAAACAGCTTATACACATTCCAATTATAACTCAAGATACCCCCTTTTGGTATTACTAAACAACTGACTGCCATATTATTATACCAAGAATAATAGAAACTTTTAAGTAATCTTCTTCTAAAATTCTAAATTGTGAGAAGGTCTTGAATTTCGAGATCAGTGGGCCGTCACTCCAACGCACTTCCCAAAAATACATATCATCGAGTTCCATATCGACGCGTCTATCGCGTTTAATCAGAAATCCAACGTTGCCCGTTGAAGCTTCAATTATAATATCGCCAGGAGAAAATTTAATGTCATCCATCTCTTCTCGTAGCGTACCCGGCGATATCATACCCTAAATACTTTATGAAAGGATTAAAGCGCCGGAGGCATACAGTATTTTTAATCCAGATTCGGTGTAAGTTTGCAAATGATCATCAGGGCCGGACCAATATATGTCCCACACCATTATAAACGCATCTGCGTCAGTACCGTAATAGTCATTCTCAAATAAGTTATAATGGCGAAGCAATACGCCCACATCTTTATTGACAGTGTCAATAACAATATCGCCAACTTTAAAATGTGGTTGCTTCTCTTCCAAACTTAATTTTGAGCCACTTTCGATCTCCCACACAAGTTGCCATGAGTTCTTCAATGGCAATCTCGGCTTCCTCGACTTCTCCTCCAACAGTAATTATACAGTCGACGCGAGGAACCTTGATTGGAACCAATTTTTTCTTATCTACAATTGTAGAAGGAATTAAGTCGTGCGTATAAGGCACTCTATCCGCGCCGACGTGCTTAGCGTAACTAACAACGCATAAAATAGTAAACACACCAACGCCAATAACAGTAAAAAATTTCATGATTTTGTACTCCATGCCACAAAAGCAGCTAAAAATATAATGTCACATATATAGTTTAAACAATCATGTAATGTCCACGATTTCGCCAAACCATCCAATTTAATTTATGAATTTTCGGAAACTTAACATGCATCATGTTAGTTTCCCTATCGACCGTCATCACAAAGCCAAGAGAACGCTTTTGTGGAGTGAGATCTTTTATAAAGTCTCCCTTCTCGGCCGACGTAAATAGAACCACTTCCGCTTTATACCTTAATCCTATCGATGATGTAAGGATGGTGGAAGGAAAGATCTTTATAAAGCCTCTTAATCACTTTCTTGGTGATTTCGCCAATCTCTTCCTTCGTGGCTTTAGAATTAAGCGCCTTTGAAATTTCATCTTCGAGTGCCTTTTTGAGTTCTTTCTTGAGAGATTTGTCCAATTCCTTGGAAATCATGGATTTAATTTCGGCTTTATCGGTCTTGGTAAGTTCCTCTGTCATATGTTTGATCTGCTGCATGATATTATTAATTACCCCTTTGTCAATACCCTGCTTCTTAAGCCACGTTGCAATCTTGTCGTCAGACTCACCATCACGCTTCTTGGCCTTGGCTACGCGACTGGCGCGCGCGATACGCATCTCTTCAACAATCAAGGCTTTTAACTGATTCATATTCATTATCATACCATAAATAGTATCAAATGTCAATGAGACTACTTAATTTCCTCAGAAATTTCCGCATCTAACCTCTGAAGTATTAGATTTCGTCGCTCTACCGGCAGTGATGCCAAATATTCTACAATCACATTTACCGAAGCTTCGATATATGTCGCGCCCTGTTCATCACAATAGGGACATGATTTCCATTTAGTTGGGTTTAAGGGATCGTGATATCCGCCGGCGCTGTGCATGCGCGAGCCGCGGCACACTGTACATCGGATCCGCAGCAATAATTTAAGGTTACCCATATTTCACTATCCTATATGGTACCACCTGACCACTGTGGTCATATACGATCACCCGACCGTCTTTATTCCGCTTGACAAAGCCTTCCCAATTGCAATTAATAGCCGTCTGTGGGTCTACAATAATGCGCGTAGCCTTGGGGCTATTCGAACACATTGCCGACCCGGGATCGTCGATGGCTAGCCCGTATGCGTACCAATGTATCTTTGCTCTGCACTGTGGACATAGCGGAATCAGATCGAAAAGCGGTAGTCTATCGTATGGTATGCCGGCGGCGGCCCTGCTCATGACGTCATATGACGGTTAATGCTGCGTTCATATAGAGCCTGTAGTATTTGCTTGGGGATTTTTTCGGCCATCGCTATTCTCCGAACGTGAATCGTCTATCGTCTTGTATAAGTATTTGTTCTCGACAATTGCGCTCAGCAATCTTTCACATTCCGGACAATGCGCCGGTAAAGTTCGTACGATGCCCGTCAGACAATGCATGCATGTGTACATGTGTTCTCCTTTAAACTAATTATAACATTAAATGCGGCTTAGGTCAATTATTAAAGCTTGGGAATTTTTTAGGCGCAGATCGAACGGAGGCTAAGCACGCCCGGCGCAGCGTGGCATCCGTCGAGACATACATTCGGGTAGGGGGGAGGGAGGGGGGTACCCCCATATGCCCCCTACAACCTACGCTTTCAGTTAGCGATACAATTGAGGTTATATGTTAACTGTGTCTATGTTACTATAGGTCAAAGGCATCATCGCTATAGTATCTGTTTGCATATAGTATATTAACATACAGTGCAGTAAACACAGTTGACCAGAAGGCTATAGCTGCTGTAGTCTGTATTACTTTCTTTATTGTATTAGTCTCGCACATTAAGATGTCACCTCATTATGTTTAATTAGTATTACTCTCGGTACTTTTCCTCTCCCTTTAAGGGGAAGGTTAATTAAGTAGTTGATATTACAGCTCTTTTTAAAACGGCTTGTTGCGCGCATTGGGCAGATATGGGGCATTAATGTGTGAAAGTCTCCGTTAGTCTTCGTTATATACAGTATATACGTAAGGTGTTACAGTGCTTAAGCAGGCGGCCAACGTTTGTTTGCTGCGGCATGACCACCCCTCGTCAGTCGCGATCGCTCTGTGTCAGACGTGCATGCTGCGGTTGCTATGTAGGGTAAAAACGTATACATTTCAAGTACATATAAACAAATACGGACAATAGATGGCATGCAAAAAAAAGTGCTTGACAGCGGTGGGGTGCATATGTATTAAGATCTCCAGCACACTAACGCACTCTATCACTACCTCTCTATTACTATTATGTTATTGCTTTCCTTTGTTTCTGTTCTCGCGGAACTACCTTAAGCCACTGAAGAGTATATCTATTCTTTTTGTGTAGTCTCGCGACTTTCGTTGACCAACTCTAAGTTATACGCCGGATAGTGTTTGCCATCGTGTAATGTGTAAATGGTACCATAACCCACGAATCGCTCACGAACACCCGGCCGGCCGAGGGTCTTAACAACAACCATCACTCGACCATCGCGTGTTCTTACTAAATCACCTACTTTCACTGATTACCTCTAATTCGTCAATGTTCCATTCTATAACATGTCCGCTACAGTGCAGCACTTCCACATCAATTGTATAGGCACTCCCGCATTCCCCGCAGCATGGCGAGCGTTCCCACGAAGCGAGAACGATACCAATTAGGGAATACACGCGTGTTCCTGTATGGTTTTCGCTCCCCAGTGTGTTCAGACACCGCACTAAATCACCGACGTTCATAACACACTTAAGTTTGCTTCAGGAATGCAGCTACAAAGGCGAGAACTTCAAACCGAAACTCCCATATAATGATGGCTACTACTGCTGTAACTAATCTATCTCTCCACATGTTTACCCCGCACTTACCACTTCGATATCACGGTGCCATACTCTTTGTGTATATGAAGTCACACTACCAAATGCTGACCATCTTACCACGTAACGAATACCAAGCTCGGGGTTAAGCATATCGACGGGCGCTATTCCCAGAATAATGCCCAGCACGGGATCGAGTGACATGTCGTCTCTTACCTTCACCAGATCACCTACTTTCACTGATAACCTCAATTGCTCGCGCCGAAAGATCATGTTCATATCCGAACTGTGGAAAGAAAATTACATGGTAATGCTGGTATTGTCTCACAACGATGCCAAGCTGATCTTTGATCGCGTGCTTCATTGGAATAAATCCGGCTCCCAGACTGTACCCAGATGTCTGTGGTTGCCATGTGCATCGAACCAGATCACCTACTTTCACTGATAACCTCCAAACACTCGGCGTCGATCCAACTTGGTTCGCGGGCCCCATTCAAGAGCACCCAAGCGTTATGTTTTCCGCCTCGTACGACCAGCCCAATCAGTTGCCTTTTGTTGCTCCCCCGACGCCGGACAACACGCGCTGGGGGTCCAGAAGGCGTATCATAACTTTCACAAAATGAATATAGAACCATATCACCGGGTTGCATTGATTAGCACCATGTCGCTTGTCGAAATTGCATATGGGTGTAGCTTACCGTTGATCATCACCTTCCACCAACGTTTAGGCGTCGAGGAAGGTTGGCAAACATGAGAGCCGATGATAAGACCCATCTTTCCATCATACTGTGGATAGCAAACCATACAAAGTCTAACCAAATCACCGGCTTTCATCAGACTCTTCCATATTGCATGAGGTACATCCCGAAGCACATGAGTTTCCACCCTAACCAGCCTCTTAAATCAGCGGCTACTCTGTTCATGCGAACACTCCGAAAGCGTCCCGGCGATACCACTTCTGTATCGCGCCGTGCAAAACAAACACCTCAAGTTCACGCAGGGCTATGACAAGTCCCACGATACCATCACCATAACGATCTCTTACCAAGTCACCGACTTTCACTGATAACCTCCAGGTATTCAGAGTTGATCCAGCGAATAGGCATACCTCGCGTTTCTCCGCACCAAAACACCAGTGCGCGCCGATAGCCTGTTGCTGGATGTTCCGAAGAGCCCAGTTCAAGCACGGTGCCTAATCCGAGAGCATCACCACAAGAGGTATATCTCACCAGATCACTGACTTTCATAACGTTACCTGCTCGACACCGCACTAATCACCTCGCACTTCTGGATGTAGGACATGGGCAACCACCCAATGTTTCCGTTATTAATACAAAAGACTTTCGCGCCCTTTCCGGCGTCAATGGCCACAATGATACCATGGTCCTGAGGGAATTCAAAATCTCTGATGATATCACCGACTGTCATTGATCACCTCTAAATATTTTTCGTTCACCACTACCCTGTCACCGTGAATAAGCACACACCAAAAAATATCGGTCGCAGGGCGAGGAGGCAGAAGAGGCGATGCTCGATTAACAATCAATCCAACCGTCCATGCCGCAGGCCACCGAGCGAAAGGGTGCGATGGTTTTACCAAGTCACCGACTGTCATTGATCACCTCCAGATCGCTGCTGCGAAACTGGTGAATAAGTCCGGTGCAACTCACCAACACGTCCCAGGCATCGCCTCGGACAGCAATTCGCATAGAAGGAGGGTACTTTTTGAGAATGATGCCAGTCTGATACCTGGGATCGTAGCTATGCGGAGCCGCAGCGGGCGGGTAGGCATGGTACCACCGGAATTTTACGAGATCGCCAGTTTTCATTTGAACACCATTACATCCTGACGAACAAGCCAGTGCCCGTTATGGAGTTGAATGCAGCTTGAGAGTTCATGAGTCTGAACAATGATACCAGTCGTGCCCTTGAGGGGTCCGACTAATACCCAAACCAGATCCCCAACTCTCACGCTTCGCCCGCATGCGCGGTAGCAGCGAAGACAGCAGCGAACTGGGCGCGAATTTCGGGCGTCAGTTGCCCCTCGGTCTCAGCCCGCACCATTTCGGCGTAGAGTCCCATCTGAAGGACGATAGCCCCCAGCGCATGCTCGGAGCGCTCCAGCGGCCCACGCTCGACAGTCGGAGAAAGGGGAATCGGATCGATCACTGTTGCTCCCGCTGATATTCGATGTCGTTGGCCAGCAGCAGCACTTGACGCCTAAGCTCGATGGACATGGCGCGCTCAGAGCCGGGCTTTGCGCTGGTCTTGCCCTCGCCAGCAGTACCCAGCACTTCAGCGGCAAGCTCAAGGGCTTCCTGAAGTGCTTCATACTCGTTCAAAGTAAGTTCCAGTTTAATCATGTCTATCCCAGAGCCAGAATTTCAGCGATCTGCGCAGCAGAAAGATGCTCGACGCTAATCATCCGGACCTTGTGGACCGTGATCTCGGCACCCGGGGAGCGTCGAGCGCGGACAGAGCCACCCTCGACGGCGAGAACGTACTCGCCCCGGTTCTCGCGGCGCATGCGGAAAGTGCCGGTAGCCTTAATGCCCGCCTTCTTGAGCGCGGCGCGAATCTGACGCTTGCCGTCAGTCCATGCGACGGCAGAGGTGCCGGGAGTAGTCAAGAGGGTTCCGATAGTCATGAATGAAGTCCTGGGAGTTGAGGGGGAAGTTCTGACTCTGAGTACATTATCCCACGGGAGGACGCAGAAGTCAACCACGAAGTTGTCAAGAGGTTGTCAAGAGATTTTCTCAAGCCACATCGGATGAAAACGTAGGATGGAAGTACCAAATTGAACATCGTAGACATTCGAGGGCATCGGCGTGCCGTACAGGTCGCGCACTACCACGACAATGATCCCGGTGCGACCGGCGGGCAATTTCGGATCGGAAGTCCCCGGGCGGATCCGTACGAGATCCCCAACCTGAAACTCAGGCGCGGAATGTTTATGTTTCGTACCCATCAAGGTTTGTTTGTGGAAGCATGAAACTCGGCGCGGCATGCGACTCAGGCGGAACGTAAGAAGTCATAGCCGGCTCAGGCGGAAGCCCAGCGATAATTTCCGAGAGGATATTACGCAAGGCTTCAATCTCGTCTTCAACCTTTTGATCTTTCTCAGCCTTGCATGCGGCTCGATACTCGGCAAAGTTTACTAATTCGCCCATGTTACTTGTAGTCGCGGCGCAGAAGTGAAAGCTGCCAAACTTTGGGGTGCATCATCAGGTCAACGCCGGAACGCCGGGCAATCCCGATATGACAGCTTGTAGTCTGAGATCGGTAGGATCCCGATGCCGTATAATCTGCCAAAACTGTGTCACCGGACGCTGACCGCATGCCAATGTGCAGCAAGTAAGAATACAAGCGCGTACCGTCTGTATGCAGAGTGTTGCGACTGTTCTTTGCTTCGACACCGCGCTTCCAGGCAGCGACTACGCCGGCGTTAGTTGTTCGTTTCATCTTTGTTTTGCTCACACGTCGATAGCGATTACTCGCTCGTTGGTTTGAAAGTAGGGGCGATCTGCGTAGATCTTAGTCGTCATCCACATGCGCTGACATGCGCTTGCGATTGGCTTAGGGGCACAGAGATCGGTCAGGATAATGTGACCGTCGAAACTATGCGCGTTGACGTAGCGCGTTGGAGCGTTAAAGCAGGTTCCACCACACATAACACGTTCCCACTTGCGGGTTTGGCCTTTTTTCCAAACATAAATCTTATCTTCTCCGACTGCAGAGTCAAAGGGGATCACCGTGAACTCGGCAATATCAGCCAGTTCGTTCAACTCGGAGAAGAACGTAGCAAGCATTTGATCGTCCACGGATCCACTTTGATCGATGCTAATAGCGATCTTGGCATGCCGGCGCACGCGCTTGCCCGGATGGATGCGCGGGTAGCGCTTGTTAAGCCGGCGCGGTGTGCTGCGCTTGTCTGATCGCTGTGAAGTCTTAACAAAGTACCGAAGCACCTTCTTCCAGTCCACGCGAGTAACGATCCGCTCCAAAATATCCTTTCGCATGCCGGAAGAGACGGATCCCCAGTTGCGCGACTTCTCGGCATCTTCTGCGGCCTTTTTGATTGCGTCCTTCAACCGCTCCTTAGCAATCTCGCCAGCAGTGCCCTCGGTCTCGCCGAAAGCGTCGTGATCATCGAACGAATCCATGCCGCCGAAAGCATCCCCGGGCTGACCTTCGCCGGGCTGACCTTCGCCGGGCTGACCTTCGCCGGGCTGACCTTCGCCGGGCTGACCTTCGCCGGGCTCGCCTTCGCCGGGTTCGCCTTCGCCGTGCTCCTGTTGCTTCTTCTTGAGCGCTTCAAGATACCATTCATAGGTCTTGTTGGCGGGAAGGTCTGAAAACGGACCCTCTCCGGGGATACAGCCCTTCATGGGCTCGCCCGAAGGCATCACCGGACCCGGCTCCGCATCATTCGGCAGCTTGCCCGCCATTTCTGGAAGCCCGTTGATCGCGAGATCCATCGCGATGTTGTCGATGCGTCGGATGCCTTCGCTGGGCTTGCGTCCGGTGACGTGCTCCAGAATGATATGATAGAATTCGTGCATCAGGACGCCCAGCTTATGATCGTCCTTCAACTGTGACATGAACTCCGGGTTATACAGCAACTCGAACTGCTGACGGTCGGGGTTCACGCGCACACCGGCGGTTTCGATTGCGGTCGTCGGGGTCTTGTCGATCCGTCGCGACAACGACGCGAAAAACGGCTCACTCATGAGGAGGCGAGCGGTGTGCATGTTGAGATCGAAAGGAGGGGTAGACATGTGGGCGAATTCCTTAGCTTACTCTATAAGTATACAGGCAGAACGGGAGAAGGTCAAGAGGATTCTTGTCAAGAGGGTGTCAAGAGGCGTCCCGATTCAGTTCTTCAATAATTTCAGCTACTTCCGCCTTGGTCAGCATGCGATCCTTACGTCGCTTGTTCTGGCCAGACATCAGCTTCTTGTAGCGCTTTGGCGCGTGCTTGCAAACAGCGATGTGGGGGATACCGCAGCGCTCCATGCGCCGGAACGTTTCCGTCGTAGGCGCGAGCTTATCAGGCTTAGTAAGGATCGTCTCGGTCGCGGTCAGCTTGCCGTCCACGACGGATACAAGAGTTTGGCTAACGTAGTAGGTCAAGGGCTATCTCCAGTAGATGATTCATTATCTCACAAACGAGCGCAGAAGTCAAGAGAAAAGTTGTCAAGGGACTGTCAAAGGATGACGGGTCGAAGTCGAGCGGGGGATGCTGCGAAGCGCGTAGAAGGTTTGTTTAGAGCCCTCCTGGGCGCTGTGAAGCCCTCCAGCGCGCCCATAGGATGGATGGATCGGTAGCTGACAACGGGGGCTCAGAAGCGAACCTAAGAGACTGCGCGCCTGTACTCCGCTGCGATCTGCATGTCGTGCTTCCATGTAGATCTTCCATCTTCAAAAACCTTATAGAGAAGCCGCCTCGTAGGCATCGCACTGCGCCCGTAGATCTGACGACCGGACGGGCGACTTTCAAGGATAATAGCGATTCTTCCAGTCTTTACGCGAATGAGAAGCTCCCCGATCTCAAAGGTATGTTTAGGCGGCGTCATGATCCTTAACCGGGATCAGATATTCGGGATGGAAAATCATCTCAAGACCACTCTTAAGCCACTTTACTCGATATCGAGGCTTAAGCGGGCTTTCTCCCTGGTGAGTGATCTCTATGACCATGCCGGGGCCGCTCCTCTCAGTGAAAACACGGTCAGGCGATCCCCGGGCTAAGTGGTTGGTCATATAGACCAACTCACCTAAAACAAAGGTTGGAGCCCCCATATCACCCGCCCAGAATGGCAACAAGGTGATCACTCACCCGCCCCCCGGCGCTGGTAGTCGCCTTGTGAAGCGCGATCACGTTGTCCACACAATCGGCGTCTCCCAGAACGGTCCACATCTTCATGGCCACCTCGGAAGGGAGCGAAACGAAGTAGTCCGCAAGGTTCTGGATGCGCACGTCGGTCAGCGCTGCCTTGAAGGTCTCCGCTGCCTCAAACTTCTCGATCATAGCAGCGTGATCGTTGATCCCCCACTCGGCAGTCTTATCGATCTGCCCATGGTCAAGAAGATCTTCAATGGTAACCTGCCACTGGTAGTTTACCACGAAGTCCTTAAGGGTAACCGCAGCCTCAAAGCCCAGGAATGCGTTAGCGAGATTGAAGAGGAGATCGAGATCGCCCTTATCCTCGAAAACGCCGGATGGAGCAGCGGTATCGTTGAACCGCTTCCAGCTACGACGAGAAGGATAAACCTTGTTAGGCTCGAAGTCGCTGCGGTGTTCCAAGTGATTGCGGTTCTGGTTAATGAAGTCCCAGACTACGCTATCGACCTTGCCATTAGCCCACTTGAGCCAATCTTCATCGGTCGGATCCACGTCAAAGACGGTCCAACGGTCCAGTTCAGCCGGATCCATTTCGCCGACTTGGTACTGCGCGCCATGGTCACCACCGTTGACGGCTGCGACGATCAGGGTTTCCGGGTGCAAGTGCCACCCGTTGATCTTGCGGCTATCGGTAAGCTCAAAGAGACCCTGACGAACCTCCATAGTCGCCCGGTCCACTTCATCGAGGAACAAGAGCACGGGCTGTTCGCATGCGGTGACAAGCCAGTCGGGCGCGTTCCACGTCGTCGCCTTGCGACCGTTGATCGCGGTGTCTGCCGTATCGGGCAAGCCGAGAAGATCGCCCTCGGTCATCTGAGACGCGCGCCGCTCGACAACGGGAAGGTTGCGCTGCGCTGCGATCAGGTAGACCACTTCGGACTTACCGACGCCATGGCGACCGCGAAGAAGCACGGGAAGGCGAGCGTCGAGGATATGAGGGGCGACGGACAGGAAAGTAGCGAAATCAACGGACATGGTAGAATCTCCAAAGGAGTGGGGGGTTGTCTCTATCTTACTTACTAAGTATACAGGAAGATCGGGAGAAGGTCAAGAGGTTTCCTGTCAAGAGAATGTCAATCGCCGCAAACATCGGGCGGACTCCAGTTCTCGTACTGCCAGAGCGAGATCCGCCCATCCTGACAGAGCCCGTCAGTCCAGTTGTTCCAAGCTTCGCTACGGGCGATCCAGTCGGGGTGACCGTCAAACTCATAAGCGTGGACGACCATAGGCATAATGCAGTCGGCGAAAAGTTCGATCGCCGCGTCCCGGGTCAGGACGTAGGAGAGATTGTTCATAAGGTTCCTTTCTTGATGATGTCTTATTATCCCATATGCGGGAGAAGAAGTCAATAGGATAGTTGTCAAGAGAATGTCAGAGGATGAAAGTGAAGGTTGAAAGGGAGATATAGGAGTGGCGGGGGGTGCCGCTGTCCTTGCCGCGCCACTTTGCCAGCCGCGTTTTCACTGCCCGCTGCGGGGCGCGCCTGCCTGGGGAACTCAGCCCCCATTTTTAGGACAGGCACGGGTTCATTCGCGGCGTTGAACCCTTACAAATAATAAGACCCCCCGCCACTCCAGTCTCAGTTATCTTAGCATAATATATTTCTTTCCTACTTTTTCCTCTTGGGAGCGCGAGCGCGCTTAAGGTGTCGCTCCTCGCAAAGAAGAGTTTCGACGCCGCCGATCGGCAGGAGCTTATAAATCTTGTTGCCCCGCGCTGCGCTGTTGGGCACCTCTGCGTTAACGCTGACCACGATAGCCATGCCTGCCTTGCACTTCTGGCGAAGCTCCCAACGGGCACCAGCGCCCAGCGCGACCATCGAGCCCACTGGGAACTTCGGGGCTGAAAACCAGCCTGCAAGCACCTTTTTCGCGAACTTGTTATCGGTCACGCGGTTATAGTCGTCCATCGACGGGACGATCTCCGGGTTAGCGCGGAATGCCTGCACTTGGCGACCATAATATCCACCGCGCCCGTAGTAGGTCATCACAATGCGGTAATGCTCGGCCTTTTCGGCATCCCAGGCAGCGATCCACGCTTCGCGCTCAGCCATCTGATCGTCGCCATACTTTTCTTCAATCCCAGCAAGAATCTCAGTCTGCCGGTCAGAAAGTGACCGGCCGGCGCGAAGTTGGCTTTGAACGCTGGTAATGAAGCCAAAGTCCCAACTGCCTTCTCCGGCGATCTGCTCGACGCGACCGATGATCACATCAAGCTCATCAGCACCCGCGATAGGCGTGGGGCGTGTAGCATACCTCTCCTCCAACTGGAGAAAGCAGCGACGGCGACCGGTAGTCAGGGAACCCTTCCGCCTGTAGTGGCTGTAAAGGCTACTCGCGAACGTGCGGTCTCGCGAAGTAAGGTAATCCTTGGCGAGAAGGGCGGCGAAGCGGTCGTGGTAAGTGATGCGGGGCATAGGTTCCTCGATGTTTACTTAGTAAGTATACAGGAAGATCGCGAGAAGGTCAAGGGTTTTTTGTCAGGAGAAGGTCAAGACTTGTCAGAGCCTCGCAAACGCCGGCGTTCGGCAGCCATTGATCCCGTTCTAACGTCACTATCGGCGAATGCCTCGCGCCGGCGCTCCTTAAGCGCCTCGCGACCGTCGATCCCTGCGTCGATGAACGCGAGGGCTGCGGGCGGCGGACTGTCGCGCCAGCCGTCAAAGTGCCCAGCCCTTTCAGCAAGAAGATCGATGGCGAGATCGTCAAGTTCCTCGATCAAGTCCGCCATTTCCGGCGAAAGGGACGAGCTTGACGATCGTACCTCCGCGATGCGCGAGTGAAGCGCTTCCATCAAAAGGTCAAGTTCTCGGTCTGTCAGTTCAATCGTTCTCACAAAATCCTCTCAAGTGATGTACCATTATCGCATGCGACAGCGGCAAAGTCAATAGAAATATTGTCAAGGGAATGTCAGGCATGCGCGCAAAGGGCGGAAGCCGCCTTCAAAAGCCCCATATCAGCCTGGACCTCTGGGGACTGGAGCCAATCCAGCGCCCCCTCAGTGATCACCCAGCCGTTCATCCAGTCGCCGTTAGAACGGAAGCGCTCGATAAGCCCCTCCAAAACCAGCATATCAAGAGCTTCGCGGGTTTGATCATCGGGGGCAAGCTCTGGAAGGTAAGCGTGATCGTCACTTTCCAGCATTTCCGAAAAAAGAGACACTTCGAATGGCGACAGTTTGATGCCGCCGACAGTGTAAAGGTTTGTTTGCATGTGAGTTTTACTCCGGGGAAAGGTTTATCTAACCCTTAAGGGCTCTGAAGTGTGCGATAATGTGAGGCGACTCCTCAGTGAGCCACCAAGCGGGGGGTGAAATTTTCTCGCCCGAAACACCGCTTACGATGACATGAGAGCGCCACCCTACTTTTTCGTTTTGTGGATCCCAGCCACCGAGTGTGCTTCCGGTGGTACTGGAGAGGGCTGCGAGAGCTTCATCGAAGCGCGCCGCACAGCGGTCCACTGAGCCATCTTGCCTCTCGACGTGATAGTGGGGGATTTCCACAGTATGCCGCCCCTCAGATGGGCTACCCAAGCAGTCGATGCGCGCAAGAATCACCGGCTCGGAGCAGGGGCTCGTATAGTTGATCTCAGACCACTCAATAGTTCGAACCATGTGGAGCGCGTCACGTCGTTCCCACTCGCCCTTAAAATAGCCGGTAACGTTCACCTTAAGAAGCGCACCGTGAGCCACCCCAGCGGCGCGCAGACTATCGAGAACAGCTTTTCGGTACGCACGATTAACGTCGTGTGCCCGGGCAATATCAGCCTTGAGCGTGGCACATGTGCGCCGGGTGTGGCCGATCCCTGTCTTGCCATCGCTCCATCCAACTTTATGCTTACAGTAGGAACAGCGGCGCTTAGGTCCGCGCTGACCTTTCGGAAGCACCGTGCCGGTAATCGGGTGTACGCCGGTGCGTCTTGCGATCTGATCTGCGAGGCTGTTAACGCTGTTTTCATAACTGGTTGAATCTGTACCCAGCTTTTCTACTTCAGCCATTCGCGTCCGGAACCGCTTAAGTTGTCTCTCCAGGCGCGCCGTTTCCACCGGGCACGATCGCTTATTGTGACCGGACTTATAACATACGCTGCACCTAACGGTTCCGCTCCAATTTCCCATGAGTAATCTCCTCTCAGTTAAAGTAAAATGTTTTCTGACTTGATGACTTATTATCTCATGAGCGAGAGCAGAAGTCAACCATTAAGTTGTAAAGGGAATGTCAAGGGACGATTTCCAAACTTGAGCCTACCATACGAACGGGCTTCGCCTCGCCAGCCCAAAGGACAAGCGGATCCCCCTTGTCGGGATTCACGCGCCCGAAATGATCGAAGGCGATCAAGATGCCGACGATTTCGCGCCGGCGAAAAGACCCGTGCTTGCTCCGAACCAGGGAGCCGGGGGGGATATCGCACCTTGTAATCATGCTTTCGCCAACTCTTTCAAAGTGGCGATTGCAAGGTCAATATCGCCCTGGTCGTTGTTCCGCACCCGAAGGTTCCAGAGAGCCCTCGAAATGAATCCCCTTGAAAGCTCCATACGAAGCTGGGGCATGTCCATATTCACGAGGATTTCAACGAGGATTGCGATTTTCATCTGTCGTTCTGTGATCATGTATACATTATCTCATATGCGGAGGCGGAAGTCAAGCCGATCTTGTCAAGAGAGTGTCAACCCTCCCCTTTCAGATTCTGCCAGTGGGCATCCACGAACAGCGCGCAGTCCTTCAGTCCTGATAACCGAGGTTCTTCAGTCATCTCGCTAATGCGACAGTCAGCAAGATGCTTTTCGCACCGTTGACCGTAAAGGCGAATAAACTTGATAAGGGCGATCTTGCTAAAAGAGACTTTCCCGCTCCCGAATGCGGCATGCTTTACGTGCTTCTGCCTCAGCATACGCGCGATCTTGTAAGCGTCTTCCAGTCCGTCAGGATCGGTAGTGTCGAGTACGATTGTCATTTTCATTTGATAATCTCCATATCGTCGGCGTGGACCCCGAGGAGGACTTTCCCGCCCACAAAATGAACCTCAAACAGATCCTCATAATCGAGGATGTTGCCCCATATCAAGCCAATGGTGCCGGGCGATACGGCGATACCGCGCGCGACCGTTACTATGCGAACTAAATCACCGACTTTCATTTACTGCCTCCAGATGATAACGAAAGTACCAGTTGCCTGCTCCACAGACCGCACGAAAGTTTGGATCCATCGTATAAAACCATTTCGCTCGGTATTCATGCGGAAAGGCGCGGGTGAAGTCGCTGCGGTGCTCCTTCGGATCTGTTTCTCTTATTCCTGTTATGATACCCATAGTCCCATCGGTGCGTAAGCGCACCAGATCACCGACTTTCATTTAGAACCTCAAGGTTGTTATCTGTTCCGCAGAACACACCCTCTGGAAACAGTACCACCCACACATTACAGGTCCACGCTGGATTTCGTTCTTTCTTCTCTACGATCAACCCCACAATATTCTGTTGGGTATGTCTTACCAGATCACCGACTTTCACTGATCACCTCGGCCAGTCCGGAGCACACGCGGCGCCTGCCTTGCTGCGTAAGAACCCAAAAGGCACCGCCAGAATAGACCGACTCGACCACGATCCCGATCAGCGCCCCTTCGGGCATGGTCCAGCGCACCAGATCACCGACTTTCATTTTAGTCTCCCAGCTTGACAGGTTTGCGGCAGGCACGTTTGTTTGCTTGTTTCTTCTTATCCTGTTGGACAAGGCGAAGACCGCGCGCGCGAACCATTTCGCCACCATCGGCGTAGAACTCGGCGCGTTCGATGGCGCGACGGGCACGAACATACTTCATGATCTCGTCGCGGCGAGGATTTTTTGATCGTTTGCGACCCATTACATCGGCTCCATAAGATAGGCGGACATCCATGCAAAATACACGAACGCGAAAATCATGACCGCGCCCGCTACGTCTTCAAAATGCTGCTTCATCTGAATCCTCTTTCTTGATGATGATCTATTATCCCACAAGTCCAGCCAAAAGTCAAGCCGATCCTGTCAAGAGGATGTCAACCCTGATAATCGTCGTTCAAAATTAAGTCTTCCTTGAGAACGCGGATCTCACGATTTTTTGCGCCCACAAGGCGCACCGTGAAGATCGTCCAATGCCCTGGCTGGAAGGGTGTTTTAGATATCTGGTGGTGTGCCTTAATGATGAATCCAAGTTGCCCCAGAGGCCGCCCGAGTCCTGCTCTCGTAATCCTAACAAGGTTTCCGGGCTTCATGCTGTCAAGGTCGTCCGGTTAACTTCGATGTTATAACCCCGTTCGAGCGCATGATCACCATCCCACACACAACCCGCCCACATGCGAAAAACCTGCCACAAGTGCTCAACTGGCATTTCGCGTAATTCGTGGAGCGCCCATACCAGACTATCATCGGCAGGTTTTTCGCAATCGGGTCCAGGGAAGTGGACATCCATCGCGTGGATTGCTCCCTCTTTGTCAGTAGCGCCCAGGAATTCCAGCACTGCGGCAATTGCGGCACCCTTCTCGGTCAAGTGCGTAGAACATGATAGTTCCCAATCGTGCATTGTTTGCATTACCCAAATGGTCACGGGCTTCTCTTTTCTTTGCTCTCGGCCAACAGTTTTTCAACCCACGCACCATCAAACTCGGCTGCATACTGATCGCGAAGCACCAACAATGTTTCGCCGTCCTTCACTTCATTCCGCAGCTTGTAGCCGGGGATAAGAAACTCAGTGCCGGGAGGCATACCGATGAAGACGGAACACACCGCGTAAGGCACAGCCTTCCAGCGCGTTTTTTGTTCGCCAGTGCGCTTGTCTTTCCAGCTACGCCGGAAGCGCCGGAAGCGCATGTCAATCACGCGAGCCTGAAGCATGCCGCCATCGGGCTTGCGGATCATCACGATGTCGTCTTTGTGTAGATAAGCCATCTATCGGAGTCCTCCTTTGACTCTATGTATACATTATACGCTCAAATAGCGCGCAAGTCAAGCCGATCCTGTCAAGAGATTGTCAATCGATCTCGTCAGGGTCATAGACTCCCCAATCATCCTGTCCGAAGCCGCGATAAAGCGTGGTCCCGTCAGCGCGCTTCAAGTAGATATAGCTGACATAGGAGCTTTCTTCTGGGCAATCGGGATCTGTCAATAGCTCAACGCTACCTGATGCGGCGTGATAATGGGGGCCACTATCCGTCAAGGATGCCATACCGCATGTAGTCGTCCCCTTCAAAACGATCCCATAAAGTTCATTATGCGAACGTTTGTTTACTTGGCCCCACATATGGTTAGGGTAACCGTCTAACTGACAATAAGTGCCGAGATAACCATCGGCGGTTTCAATGTAAATGTGTGAGCGCGTGCCCATGTTTTTGTCCTCTCTCTCTAAAAGCTGATGCGGATCCTGGTATACGGGTAAATGCCCTCAAAGCCATAGCCGCGACAAACAATATCTTCACTCTCTTCGCCAGTGCGAACGAAGCGATACATCTCGCAAAGATCGATCTCCTCTCCGTCGATCTTGATCATGTCACCCTCGTCTAACTTGTCCATAAAGTTCTCAACAGCCTGGACTCCCGCATAGGACTCGTACCACTTGATGCCCTTCCAGTGAAACATGAGTGCATCCTCTCGGAGATCTTCCTTGTAGGCGCGGCCGTAAAGGGGATGTTGAAGAGAGGCGGCATCGTGACACAACTCATAAGCCCTCGGGCAGCTTGTAAATACGTGTACTAACATACCCTCGATGCGCTTGTCTACGGCCAGCACGACCTCAGAACGATAACCCATGTTTGCTTTCCTTTCTTGAGCGTTAAATATATTATAGACGATATCGCGCCGAAAGTCAACCCCAAAGTTGTCAAGGGAATGTCAAGCCTCTGAGGCGCTGACAAGTTCCAGCCATCCAAGTTTTACTTTCTTGCGAACTTGGAGCGTGTCAGTATAACAAACGTCTACTGCTCCACCATAGGTTCCCGCAAAGTGTCCCATACCGTGAGCTATCATTTCGCGATCTGTTGCGTCAATGAAGCGCGCCGAGTACACATCGCACATGACGGTGGCCAACCTCCCTCCATAACGGAACCTTACCAAATCGCCTTTCTTATAATTCATTTTCATTTATAACCTCGCACTGGAATGCGCACCATTCTACTTCTTTCCCATTATAAAGCACAACAATATCCTTAAAGCCAGAAGGGGATGTGATAGGTCGAAGAAACAGTCCAATGTGTATTTTCGTAGGCACACCGCAGGTGTAATCTGCCCATTTCACCAGATCACCGACTTTCACTGATCACCTCCAAATAATGACGAGGGTCGGGATAGGGCTTCGGCATGCCGTTCCATTGTACCATGAACCGCCCATCAAGCGGATTGACGCCGACAATGATACCAATGAGGCCTTCACTCCGATGTCGACGCTGAGGCCATCGATTCCGTCGGACCAGATCACCGACTTTCATTGATCACCCTCCAATCGCGAGCGCGCTGCCACCCGTCGCCTTCATCCAGCAACCTGATCCAGTTCACGTCGCCGTCGATGGCCATGAAGTTTAACTCTATTACGAGAAACACTTTGCCAATCTCTTTGGTTGATGGACACCGATGCTTTACCAGATCACCGACTTTCATGTTAATACCTTAAAACGATCAAGACTAAAATGAGATACCGCATACCGCGAGCCGTAGTACGATGGCAACGGCTCGAACCACTGCACAGTAACATGGTCTTTATTGTCGGCGGACTTCTCTCTCGATGTGAAACTTGTGACGTAGCCAACGTGCCCCTTAAAGGTGCCGTAAGTGGGTTCAAAGACATCACCTAGGTGATCGCCCTTAACATTTGTTGGCAAGCCGACGTATCTAATAACCGATCCAATCATGACAGCAGTATACCCTCTATAAGTAGAAAAGTCAAGCGGCTCTTGTCAAGAAAATGTGTCGCCATCCATGTGGCGGCGAATGAAAGCGCAAAGGTGGTAAGGGCCATGGCGGCAATTATCAACTGGCTTCTCATATTCATACCTATAATATAGCACAGCATGTCCAGCGAGTCAAGTCCGAAATTGTCATGAGAATGTCAAGCGCTAGCACCTAAAGCATGCTCGAAGGAAAGGTTTGTTTGGCGTTCTTTTCATTCCCCTCCCCTCCTGTCAAACAGGTCTTCCACGGATCCCGTATAGCTATGTGGGGCCATTTCGCGCAGATTTTGTTGAGTGCGCCGGGCGATAATTCGGTTAGCCGTACGATCTCCACATGTCAAGCAAGTAGAGTAACCAAGTTGCTTGCGCTTATAATTGTAATCATCCCCGCATCTAATGCAGGTCGCGTGTCTATCATCTGTTTCATTTGTTTTCATAATATTCTCCTTCTGAGTTAAAGAAACGAAATCGTCGTCTCAAATTGAAAAGGTTCGCTTCCAGTTCCGTACTCCTTCTGCTGTTTCCCATCTCGCTACAGTTAGGCTGGCAAGGCCGATGCCATTGGATTTGCCACGTAGGACTCCCAAACCACTCGTCACGGTCCATGAGAATGCCCACTCTACCAACGGGAAATCCCGCGTTGTCCCCACAAATAATCATATCGCCATGGCGAAACTTATACCTATGCTGACGCTTTCTTGGATTTTTTCTCATTCCATCCCCACCCATTCAAAATAAGATCCTAGCCATTCCCCCGTGTGCCCAGCGGTATATATAACGGTAATCACTTCGGTGCCATCGTATAAATCCTTATCTTCATGTTCACGAATCGACACAACACGGACTGCATCCAAAATATCGACGGGGTGTCCCTTTTTTATAAAGTGGTGTGCGCGTCCCGGGTCCATTATTACCCAATCTCCAACTTTAAATCTCATTATCACTCCGTAATTCGTGGTGGTCGCGGGTTCTTTGCGGGTGCGGAAGGAAAAATTTACCGCGAAGTTTTGTCGTCCAATCCTCGCTAAAATGGTGGGCCCGGTGGGAATCGAACCCACGACCAATCGCATATAAGACGACTGCTCTAACCACTGAGCTACGGGCCATTAACATTTCTAATCCGTAACCAATGAGTAGATGGCAATTGCCACAAGCACAAAAGCAATACCGGCTGCAATAGCATCAAAAAATCCCATTTGTTTTCTCCCTTATTTTAAATGGCTCCCCCTGCTGGACTTGAACCAGCGACACTCTGGTTAACAGCCAGATGCTCTGCCAACTGAGCTAAGGGGGAACAGGTATGGCACTCCGAGTAGGATTTGAACCTACGCCCCTCGGCTTAGAAGGCCGATGCTCTATCCAACTGAGCTATCGGAGCATATAGATATATTACCACAAACCAATCCCCCCGTCAAGAGGAACTGGCGCGCCAAATTCTTTTTCTTTATGTGGGCTCAATAAGATAAAGCGGACATTCTACAACTTTGCCCTCGTAATGATTACGCTTCCTGGGAATGCCTACCGAGCCTTCGGGTGTCTCAACCACACAAATTTCATCTTCGCATCGATCGATAACACACTCTGGAACTTTCGGCTGCTCCACAGCCAACAATAGTAGTAAAATCATTCTTCGTTCTCCTTAAATAAAATGGTGGGGGATGTGGGATTCGAACCCACGACCGGCGGATTAAAAGTCCGCTGCTCTGCCAACTAAGCTAATCCCCCTTAATAAAAATTGCCCCTCCAGCACCAAACTCGCTAACTCTCATTGAGTTTAATCGGTGGCATGCGAACAAAGGCGAACGTCACTTCGCCGCTGAACAAGGGGCTGACAATGGTAGCTCCGATGGGACTCGAACCCATAAGCCCAAATCGGGCGTCAGATTTTAAGTCTGATGTGTATGCCAATTCCACCACGGAGCCGTGTCCTTGATTACTCTAATAATATACCATTCCACGTCGCAGAAGTCAACACCTTTTGTGTTAAGAAAATGTCAAGAAAAGTGAGACACTCTCAGTACCTCAACTTCCCACGTAGTAAAGAACCGACGCCTACCATCTATACAAAGAACTTCATAAACCGTCTCGCGATCAAAAAAGATAAACCGATCATCACGAACGGAAAGGATGATGCCAATAAAAAAAGGCTTTTTTACAAGCTGCGCAGCCATACCCGGATAATAAAGATACTCATAGTCGTATTTGCACACGACGAGATCCCCTATTTTATATTTGTTTGGGTCGGCCACACAATAAGTATGCGTTCAACTATACTTTCTTACCCATTCTGTTTTGGGTACCATACCGGCGCTAAAAAATGCCATACTCAAACTCCATTTAAGATTTCGAACTCATCATGTATCATATGTAACAATACCCACCTCCCGTCGCGCACACAGACTACAGCTACCGAACGCGGATCCGCCTGGGAAACCTCCACAACTACCCCATACATATATATGGGCTCGTAGGGGTGAACGCCATCAGAATGAGGACTGGCCGCAAAGTAGGCGTAGTCTACAACCCATCTTACCAAAACCCCTCGTTTTATCTTGTCAACCACACAGTAATTATGGCCAACTCTGCTTGATCCCAATTATATCGCAAGCAGAGTAGCCTGTCAAGCGCTATTCTTTTAATTTAGTCTTCACAACTTTGGCCACACGTCCGCCGCCACGGTATTTAATCCATACATCGACCTTGCCTTTCAGCGTATTTCGCAAATTAACGAGAGTGGGCTCGGACTTAGCGCCCTCTAAATCAAGAACGACAGAGCGATAGCCCGAATTTGCTATCTTGAGAGCATCACGATGTACGGCTCTAATAGAGGAGTAGGCACCATAAAAATTATCTTGACCGTCAAACAAACAATAAATATAAATTTTAGTCATATCGGCTGCCGGTCAACGACTGAGGCGCGTCAAGCATCTCTGCAGTTAAGAAGATTATGTTTTCATAAAAGGAAATTTCTTGCTGTTTGACGGCAAGTTCTCGCGAATCGCATGTCGTTAGTGCCGCTTCATATGCCTCTTCCAATTTTAAAAGTCGTTCCAACGTCGCACCAAAACAATGAAAATAATAAATGCCCAGCGCAAAATCTTCCATCTTTTGTTGAGCTTCTCCAAAAGGACCACTTGTAAAAAAACTATTTTTACTCATTTCTTGCACCCTCCACAACCCCCTTTGACTCGACTGATGCGCTCTTTTCGATCCAGCTTAATCTTGCGAAAATTCTCAATGTTATCTTCGATCAACCGACCATTTGCCAGGGCTTTGATTTTTCCTTCCTGCGGCTTAAATGCTCCGCACAACACAATTTGTTGAGTAGGATTGTGTAGTAAATATTCGCCAGGGACTACCGTACACTTCGCGCCAATATCTTCAAACTGCATCTATTCCTCTCTCAATGTCATTAACTTATCGTAAGCCTCATATTTAAGTTTACTAAGGCGTTCTAAAACTCCATCTCGACGTAAAATCTTAAAAGCAATATTCTCGGCAGAGAACTCAGCCTCTTCAGACTCCAGTCCCGCCTTCCGCATGTCGCGGATCTTTTCCTTGATTCTCTCAATGCAGCGCAATGCCTGCTTATAATCTTTCCGGTTGTCCATCACTTCATTGGCCACACAATCGAGCCTATCTTTGTAATCTTGTGCCTTCTTATCGGCCGTCGCAAAGTCAATATCTCCTCTTTCCCGGGGAGGAAACTTCAGCCACTCATTCTGCAGCAACGAATATAATCCCGACGAGCGGTGATCTTCATTGGCATCCTCCACGTAGATTTCCACCTCGAAACCATGCACCAGAATGCGATGTAAGCCGTTCCAGCGCATGCGCGCTTGGTCAAAAAAAGCTTTTACTAGTTCTACGTTCTCGTTAATTTTAGAGAAATCTACGAGGAAATGAAGGTCTATATCAGAATACTTAGACCAATTATAATTGGCAAGCGAACCGGTCAATCTAATGTCCTCGATATCTAACTCAATGTCCAAACCTTCAACGAAATCATTTACAATCTCCAATAAACGTTCTCGCACTTCACTGTTTAATTGTTCATCTTGCCAAATATCCGGCTGTAATTCATCATGCGGAATAAAACTCGATTCTTCAGCTTCTTCCAAAGACGGTCCGGAGATATCATTAAAGCCCTTTCCCTTGAAGGAAACCGAAACGTTCTTAAAGGGGCTTCCCTTTTGAGCGCGCTTTGAACCCTTGGCGGACCCTACGCCGTACTCTCCCATGTCGTGCTTAAGACGCTTAGGTTTCACGCGGTTGCGATAAGAGTTTGCTTTCTCCACCAATTCTTGAAAATCGCGCCAGCTCATGGTCTATTTGTCACCTTTCTCATAAATAGTTTGTTCACCATCTTCAAACGTAATGATAGTATTATTTGTGGGATGGCTCGTAACATGAATCTTTACAAAATCATCGTACGCATCAAAAAATGCGATAGAACCTCGGGGAGCCGGCGTCAGCCAATGGATAACAGTGTGCCCGGTGGCAAACGTCGCGCCCTCGATTACCACACCGTCGCCAGAAATGCCAGTTTCGTCATTCTGCCGGCAAACCGTAAACGCCCTAATTCCCTCGGGGGCCCGGTTGCTCGGTTTTTTTGGCTTCAAATCTTCCGGCTCTGTCGAGGTGAGTGTATGTTCAACCTCTTCGCTCATCAGGCATCTCCTTTGGGCTTAATATCCAACAAAGAATCCAAACAAATTTCCCTAACCGCTTCATATGCTGCGCGGTCGGCCTCGTATTCATCGGGGCACCCTTCGCGCAGTTCCACATCATTCTCATAACGCTCTTTTAAATCGGAAACGGTCTCTTTCATTTCATTTAAACGTTCTTGCAGCGTTTTAAATTGTTTAAGCATCTCGCCATAACAATTGCCTTTTCCTTTATTATTATTTTTCATTCCAGTCTCCTATCTTGAAAGTATATATCAAATTATTTTGACAGTGTAGTCCAATCTATCTTAAAAGCCGGCACTACAATCACTATATCCTCTAAAACATCAATACCGTATTCCGTACGCCCAATATCGATGGCAAGAATATAACCAATAAAATCCCCCTGCGCAGTAAAAACCCCGGATCCCGAAGCGCCACCCCATGCAAATGAGTTAATGTAAATATAATCACCGTCAGCATAGCCAATTATTCTGCCGTCCAAAGTCAGCGGACCTGTGCTATTGGGATATCCGGTATAAAAAACTTTTGTTTGAGTTGAAAGGGATTCTTTCCACTCGGATGGCCGAGGCGTTGCCTTGGGCAAGTGAATCGGCGTAAGTGATGGAATCTCTTCAACTTCTATGATGGCATAATCAACTATCGGGTCTGTTGTGACCATGCGCGTGCAAGGCGCAAATCCCTCTTCTTCAGACCAAATGCGTGTAAGCTCGCAATCACCAACCAACCCATGATTAACGGTAAGAACGTAATAGCTCCCCTTTGAAACAAAATAAGTGCCCGTTGAGCTAGCAACGCGACCCTCATCCGACATCGATAAAATACGCACGCTGCTCCGACGAGAACTCTTCAAAGTTTCTTGTTCCTCTTTGGAGAGAACCGCAGAAACATTATCTAATGCGCTAATTTCCTTGACTGATGGAAATTGTAAAGACTTAAAAACACTCACGAAAACAAGCATCACCAACGAAAAACCCACAGCTGAAATTCCCAAGATTTTCAGTATTTTTTTGAGTATTTTCATTACATTCCTTACACTTGTCTCTGATAACTAAAGAAAACTGGCAACTCTTCTTGTCCTGCCTCTTTGGCAAACCAAATTAAATCTTCGTTTCCTGTGATCTTAACTCTCCCGTTCTGTCCCAACGCCACATAAACCGGCAATTGGGGTCCGCTTTTAATAAAATGTTTATACCTTCCTTCGAAATCCGTCGTTGTTCCTCTATAGTATCTAGAGCAGTATTCCCATAAATCACTTACTGGCATCATAACATGATATTGCATTTGATTAGTGTTCATGGGCGTATCATATATTTGAACCCCTCCCTCGACCCAATCTTCCAATACACTTTGAAGTCCCACAGCCGGCGTCGGCATCGTGGGAAGGTATCGATCAGCCGGAGGCGCAACGTACCCTAAGCCGCCCCATTCGCGTAAAGGTGAATCAGCTAACTCGGGTAATCCACGATCCCTGACGGTTACTCCTGTCACCTCTCTCTCAATGGCTGGCACCAAAACAGCATCGCGATAGGTGTCGCGGGCCTGTTGCCCATACAATTCGAATTTGACCTGATAAACTCTATAAACTACATCGGCAGACAGGCGGCGCTCTAAATCAACTCTATGACTCACGGTAGTAACTTCCTCAATACCGCGAATCTGATTTTCGATCTGGCTATCGTAACCGGCAACTTTAAGATCTACCACGCACCCTATCGCAACCTTATAAAGACGGAGGTCAATCGGATCGCGCTCAGTCAGCATTCTATCAATTCTATCAATCTGCTCTTCCAGACTCTCGTTAACGCTGCCTCTAATAATACGAATAAACTCCTCTCTGTCGCCGCGCACCAACGCATCCATGGCGTTAGAGCGTTCTTCATCGCCCAAGCCGCTCTCAACTGTGTTGCGTGCCGCCACAGATTCGCTACCATGTATTCCCAACTTATTTTGTATTAGCGCGAGTACTGAAGGTCCGGGCTTCCAGTCTCCGCGCCACGTATACTCTCGGGCATTTGGCACCTGCCACTCGCCCATCCTAGCGCGGACCATAGCCTCCCAGTCATGAGGAGTGAGATCGATGGGATTCCAAATTCCATCGGGACGTAGGCTGCCAATCGACAGGGGACGAAGAAAGTTATCAACGGCTGCGTATTTTTCAAACCTGCTAAACTCGTCCCAATTCTCCTGAACAAACGTCACAACAAACATAGCCTGCTCGGCCGGGTCATCGGCTACGGCAAGGCCGGTCCTCCGCGCGCGGGCAACGTCGGCGAACTTCAACGAAAGTCTACGAGCCAGTTCATTCATGTAAGTGCCATCGAGGGTTTTGCGTTCTTTCTCTTTTGTCTCTTCAAGTTTATTCTGGACAAAGGCTTCGTATGTGTCCGAAACCGCCCGAATGACCTGTTCGGGATACCGATCAATAAACTGCATGAACTTAAGAGCGCCTTCGATCTCTTCTCTAGAGGTCTTAGACTCGATAATGACTTTCATCTTAAAGAAAACTAGCCCGGGCCGGCCGGCCTCGGTGATGTGCCTGGGATCCATCCCAAGTCTAACTTGTGCTGTTCCAAAATCGACCCCCTCGTAAGTGGGGCGATTATACTTCTCTCCAAAATCGAACTCTAACTGAGCCTCGGCATACCCATTGGCTGCGTCTTCTAGGGGCTTCAGTTTTTCGGACAACATGTTCATAAAAGGCACGCCGGGCCTCACCTCTTTGCCGCCGTAGCTCGTGCCGGCAACAAGCTCGCCGGCGCTTCCGAATACAAGGCGCAGAGCCGTTAGAGTAGTGCCAAGTATACCAGGAAGATAACCCAACTTAGTCTGCGTACTGGGAGTTATGCCGGGCCTCAAAGGTTTAAAGTTGAACCAAATTTCCCCGTCGGCATCGAGATCGCCGTCAATGTCAAAACCCAGTACCTCCCAATTCTTCAGTTCGTCGCTCTGTTCTCTTATGTCATCAATCAATCGATCAAAGTCATTAAATGCAATGTACTCTTCCTTCGCCAAGGTGCGTCTGATCGACTCATATTTCTCATCGTAGTTGTCGTCTATGTCTACTAACAGTGAGTCCGCCCAGTAATCAAAGTCCTGTGCGTCGGCCCCGTCGAAATTGAACCTAAACGTGACTTGGAGCGCGACCCCCTGGATCCAGGGGAGCGTCGTGGTGCTCACTTCCCAGTCGGTCTCTTCGGCGGCGTCATCGGAACCCAAAGCTGAATCCAACGTGTCCGTAAAGTTGCGTTGCTGGGTCCAGTCACCGCCCCACGCGTGGGGAATGATACTATAGCCGCGCTCTTCTTCGGGCCAATCGTAGCCTCCAGGAACCCCTGGCAACTTAGGCCCAAGTTGGTAGTCTCCCTTCCATCCAATCGCAAAACTGAATTCTACGGAGGCGCCTCCGGTAACATACGGCTCGCCGAAGGCATCGTCACCCCCTACTTCCGCATGAAAGCCCATATGGTCAGAGCGGTTGTTTGCTGAATTTAAAACTTCTTCGAGTTCTGTCTCCATCTCCTGCCAAGCGTTATTACTTTCTTCATCATGAATATGTGTGACGTTGCCACTGTACGTGGTAATTTCCGTCCCAGACATAGAAAAGAACGCGTTAAGTAAAGACCCATCGTTAGTATCGCCATAGGAACCCCCATAGCGCTCAAGATAGCTTTGGCGCGGAAGCTCTAAATGTGAAGGATCGGACTCATCAATAAATATTTCCTTTTGTTGTTCCCATGTCCACTCTCGCACTGCGGTTCTGAACCTATCAATGGGCTTTCCATAAAGTCGCGCCTCTGGCACCGCAATCCAATCGCCACTAGCTGTATCGTGAAACTTACGAAGACGCAAACGAGTGGAAGCGCTGATACCGGGAATATCCCGATCCCTATCTCGGAAAATCTCTTGCTTATCGAAATCCCCAATGGGCCGCGGCGCTGGGATTTCATCTTCTTCGGGCCAAGGTTTATTATCAAGTTTAGCCCGAATGGCATCACGCGCCATGTCAGTAGTAATTAAATCCAACGTCTCGGTGGTCGGCATGACCTTTGTGGGGGCGCTCCCTTTGATTATATTAATCCAGGTACCCAAGCCTTCGCTATCGTTGAGACTTTTTAAGGCGATGTCAAACCATTTTTCGTTATTCAATGCGCGAACCATGATTCGTTGTGCCTGTTGCAAGGGAGTTCCGGGGATGTAGCCGCTCAAAAATTCATTAAGTTCCTGTGTCTTCACCAAATAAGCAATCAATCCGTTCCCTAAAGACTCCTCCACTGCACATGGGAAATAGTCCTGGAATTCCGCGTGGCATGAGCTAATGCTGCCGATGTCGCTCATACGTAACACGTCAACGGGATGACGCGAAAGCAAAATCCTCCACTCATCTCCGTCGAGGGTTCCATTGAAAACCTGTTCGATGGTTTCCCAGCCATCGTCATCTGTTGCATAAAAGGTTTGTTTCTTCCGCCACCACTCCAGCAGAGAAGGATCGAGCTTCTTTTGTTTGACCGCTTTGGCAATTGCCTTAGACATGCTGGTACTCTCGGTCTTCGCAATTGTTTCGCCCTTGCGAGGTCCGGCGGGAATTGTAAAATCATAGACCTTTTTAAGATCCAAACTTGCCACCAAGACTTCAACCTCTTGAAAGCCACCACCGGCGGCAGCAAGACGCTCTTTCTTTTGTTTAACATGTTTTGTGAGAAACGCGTCATTATCGCCCGATGGCTTCCATCCATCAGCCTTCAGAACTTCAACTATCTGTACTATCTTCTGAGTGTCGGATTCTAAAAGCGGAACGACAATTCTCATTTTGCCGTCGAAAAGATCGTCAAACTCTGTCTGAATTTGATCTCCCATCTTGGCCATGAATTCAAACGTTTTGCTAATGCCCTCTCTGCTTACCTCATCCAGCCGGATCTTCTTGTCGGCAAATTCATAGAGGTTTTTAAACCATGTAGTAGTAGCGATGTCCATTTATTTGTTCCCTCCACCCTATAAATAGTTGGCTTTTGGCGATTTATCGCCACAGCAATTGGATTAATGCTATTACAAATGCCAACCCCACGCACACCATCGTTTTGGCGGTAAACATGCTTTCATGCAAAAAATACCACGTCAACAAAGGAAAGGTGAGATAAGACAACGCAAAAATTAAAAATCGAGGGCCCCACACCTCCCCCATTTCTGCATATGCCATTCGTATTCCAAGCCAAAAACACAATCCGGCAGGAAGCGAGAAAGCGATCAAAGCCAAAAATGGTCGACCTTTCCACCATTCCCAAACGAACTGAGAGTTCAGGTGAAACCAGCCAAAAGTCTGCCCCACTGCGAAAAGAACGCACGCTAATGCTATTTTAGAAGTTGGCAATTAAAACCTCCTCGCACGCCTCTATATTTTGAGTAGGGTGCCCATACTTGTTTACCAAAATTAAATTATAATCACCCAGCGCCTTCAAGACAGCTTTATGTTTTTTATACAAAACCACCCACTTAAAATCCGACCCCTTTAGTTTATTAAAGAGGCGCTGATGATGAACACGAGACAGATCGGCTACATGTGTAAAATTTCTATCAAGCAAATTGGGTGTATAGGTTCCCACTGGAAAGAATTTAAAATCAGACTTTACGTCCGTGTTTATGTTTTTATCTAGAGCCTCATCGTTGTCCAGCAATACATACAAATTGGAAGTGTCAAGTTTTCTCATGCGCGACATTGCTAAAGGGTTGAACCCCGACCTATCAAAAGAACCACAAGAAGCCACCCCCTGAGTAGAACATCTATTCAGAATAAAAAATAATGCTGAACGATATACCGGATCCCTGTAAGTATGCCAATTTTCTTGAAGGGCTGGGACCAACTCCTCTTCCATCGTGGCGTACACTTCTTCTGCCATCTGCGCAATGCGCTCGGGTGCCTGCTTGGCTGTCCACCAAAACTCATATACAGGATACTTGCTTGTGTGGGCTATAACCATTCTATCGTTCTGGGACAACCCCAACTCCAGCACGCCAGAATAAAGAAGATAAGTTTCAACAATACTCTTGGGCGGAAAGAGATCTTTGAGAATTTTTCCACTCTTGAATTCGCAAGATTGTTTAAGAGGACTTGTCATGAGCAGGCCCATTCGGCAACATATCACTATATTGTTTAATAGCCTCTTCCAAAGACGGCAAATTAGAAGGAGAGTGTGACAGCAATTCATCTAAATCATCTGTTACTGGAGCCGCTCTCGGAACTTGAGGGGACAATAAGCTAGCCTTATACGACAAGTAACCACTAATAATTACATTAATATCGTTCAAGCAATGATCGATAGCGCTGAGTTGGGCTCTTAAATTGCCTAAATTTTCCGTTGTCTTCAAAGACAGAAGCGGCTCATCCTCAGCGCAATAATTTGAAAGATTCTGTATTTTAGAATTTGCGCGTGTTAGCAGCCGGCGCACCTCCCCCTCAAGCTCTTCAATATCTACCGTATATTGTAAATTTACTCTTTGTGACATTCTATCCTCTCAATACTTGTTTAGAGTTGTTTTGAAGCTTTATTTCAACTACATCTGGCGCGCCGACGACTATAATTTCAGTGCCAGTCTGTCCACGGTTAATTGTAATCTTCGAAAACCTATGATTTATATCGAGGCCCTCAGTTAACACTCCGCGCTCATTCAGTTCTTTGATTCTCTTTTCTTCTCTGATCATGATAACATGCTCTGGGTTGACAAAGACATCTCGCAGGATATAAGTGTTCGGGCTTGTCACTGCGCCGTTGGCGCATACTTCAGTTAGTCTTACTAGCATTTGCTTCCTCCATTGGATAGATATGCCTAATCTGCACCGTAGATGTTCGGCCAAGAGCATATACTCGGCAAGTATCTGCGACAACTTGCCCCATAAACACTCCGGTAATGGGCTTTTCAGTCTTTATGACGTTCATAGAGCCATTAGCGGTGAAATCCCACATATTCACATCTTGCGGAATGTGGACTAAATCTCCTTCACTTAACATCTTTTTTACTCCGTTTGAATAATGCCATAGTTGGTGGTAATTAATGTTCCCGCACAACTGACTGCATTTTGAAGCGCCGTTCTTGTCACCTTTACAGGGTCAATAATCCCACTTTCAAATAATTCAACCATCTCATTTTCTCGAAAATTCCAACCCTGACCGTCTTCAGCGTCCAAAACATCTTTAATGATAATATCGGGCGACAAGCCTCCATTGAATGCCATTTGACGAATGGGGGCCTGACATGCAGCCTGGATAATGCTTCCTGCCATCGCTCGGTCCGCGCTGTGGCACTTCTTGTCCAAACTACTAGACGCGCGCAAAAGGGCTGTCCCACCACCACCAATAATTCCCTCTTCTTGAGCAGACCGCACCGCTTCCAGTGCGTCTTCGATCCGATGTTTTCTCTCGGTCATTTCCACTTCTGTGGTGCCGCCTACTCGTATAACCGCAACCCCGGATGCAAGTCGCGTAATGCGTTGCTGAATTGTGTTGCAATCAGTCAAAGATTCGGTAACTTCGATTATCGCCTTGAGGGATTCAATTTTATTTTCCACTTCCTCGATATTGCAATTTCCGTCAACAACCGTCGTAAAGGCCGCTGTGCTGTCAATAAATTCTGCGGATCCCAAATCGCTCATCTTTATATCATGAAGTTTGCGTCCGCTTTCGCGAGTAAGAAAGGTAGCTCCCACCGACAAAGCCAAATCCTCTAATACACTGCGACGTTCTGCGCCATAATGGGGCGCCTTGATTGCTGCCACTTTCATTGTTCCACGCATGGCGTTCATAATCAACGCTGCCAGGGCTTGTCCTTCTACCTCTTCAGCCACAATAACAAGAGGGCGCCCCTCGCGAGCGACCATCTCTAGAGCCGGCAATACCTGCTCCACTGTGCTAACCTTATGATCCGTGATTAAAAAGAGAGGCTCATCATGGTGCATGGCGGAACGACGATCATCCGTAATAAAGGCCCCAGCACAATAACCGGAAGCAAACTTAAAACCCTCAGCGATATCCAAGCTCGTCTCCACGGAACGAGACTCCTCGATGGTAATCGAGCCATCTTGCCCAACTCGATCAACGGCCATGGCAATCAATTCGCCAATCTTCTCATCATTGTTGGCAGAGATTGTCGCAACATGCTTAATGTCATCAATGCTGGTAACTGGGCGCGCGGCTTGTTTAAGGTTTTCAACCACTTCCTTCGCGGCTACTGATAATCCGCGTTGCAATTCCGTAGGCGATACGCCGGCCAGAATATATTTTTGCGCCTCTTGTAGCACCGCTCTAGCCAACACAGTAGCCGTTGTGGTGCCATCCCCTGCATCATTATTTGTCTGCACTGCGGCTTGCCTGATAATCTGTGCTCCCGCATTTTCAAAGGGGTCATCTAGCGCCACAAAAGCGGCCACAGTTACGCCATCCTTTGTAATGAATGGTGAATGACCTTTCTGTTGGAGTAAAACGTTTCTACCTTTCGGTCCCAAAGTTGACGCAACATTGTCTGCCAATATATTCACACCCTTGATGATCTTCTGTTGGAGGGCATCTTTGCTCTCATATGCTCTACTCATTAATACCTCTGAGTTATATATATTATTATAACCTATTGTAGATTATTTGTCAAGGAATAGATTCTTCTGCCTGAGTTTGAATATATTCTTCAGTACCAGATTTAATTTCTTCGGCTGTTATGGCGGCTGCAAGACCATCTTCCTTGTTGCCAGCAACAAAGTATCCATTAATTTGATTTGTCAAGCGTTCGACTTTTTCAAATAGATCAAAAATCTGCTGGTTAAGCACATCAACATATTTTTGTGCCAATTCATCAACGGCTTCTCTCCCAACATTTATTCTTCCGACATAGCCGAAACCATCTTGGCCATAGTTCATATCTTTAAAATACGAGGAACTAATAATAAACTGTGTTTCGCCGGCGGATCCTTCATATCCAGAAGTTCTTGCAATAAGTCCCCAAAATTGTGCCGGATCTTCAACCAAGGCACGTTGTAATATTTTGATGGATGTTCTGTAATCTAAGTAATCTTTGTGGGTGATTGCTCCTATCTTTTTCCAGCGGACATCTCCAGCGGACAACTTTTTATACACGATTGGCTCTCCATCTGGCCCAACCAATTGTCCCTTTTTGGGGTTTTCCGGGTGTGGTATAATTTCGGCGCCGTCTAATACTTCTTTAGCAAAATCAGAATCATAATTATTAATAATTTTCAAATATGTATTGGCAGTTCCAGCCGTTCTCCGGTTGAGGTCTCGCTTTGCGTACAAGAACTTAAGTCTGTCTGCCGGAAATGGATCATAGGTCGTGTCTTGGTTTCCTGGGATTTCTGGTGCAATAGTTAAATCTGCCGGCAATAAAAGCAAGTTTGCGTTTTGCTTACTGCTCATCATCGATTCTAAAAATGTCTTTGCGGTAAAATCAAATTGATAAAATGTAATGTATTCCCTGCCTTTCAACTTAGCTTCAGCTTCCTTTTCTCGAAAAGTTTTAAGAGCCACTACGTAACGCATTCTTCCTTCGGCGCCGGCTTGACCTACATATTGATCAGTTTCTGGATCTCGCTTAAGTCCGCCTGGATCAATAAAGTGATCAACTAAATCTCTATAGCTTCCATGAACATCGCCCGGCTTTTCTGTTAATAGTTTTAAGCTAATCGGATTCTTATCATTATCAACAATATCTTGAATACCTGCAGTGCCAGGTGGAATTTGTTCGCCTTCTAACATTGCGGCCAAGAATCCTTCAAAGGTGAAACCAGCGGCGCTAGCGTTAAAATGTACCATGATATTAGTAAGCGTATCCAACAAGACAATGTGAGTTAAAACCTCTGAGATGTCGTCTGTTTGCGGAGGGCTATCCAAAAAACTATTAATAGCTTGTACCTTGTCGGATAATGTTCTGCCTTTGCCAACAATTTTAGCTAGCAATTTCTGAATTACCTCTCTATCCTTTGTTCCTTTCTTCCCCCACATCTTTTCAGATAGCCTAATGATAGGCATCTTAAGAGTAATTTGTTTAGTCTTGCCTTCTCTCTTTTGTTCCTCTATGGTAAATATGCCACTATCCATCATCTCTTCAATCATTTCAACCAATGACTGCGACGTGATTGTGTTCTTCTTATCGTATTCTTCTCGGAGAATCTTACTTAAATCAAACATTTATAAACCTCATATAATTTCATCAGCGATACCGTACTCTACTGCTTGCTCTGCAGATAAATAGATGTTAACTTTTTGTTCTAACATTTTTTTGAGTTGCTTTTTGGTCATTTTTGTTTCTTCTACTAAACGATTTATATACATTTCTTGCAAGTCTTGGATTGCTTCCATCTCATTAATAAGGTTGTGGATGGATCCCTGGTTGCCGGCAATCACAGAATGAAGCATTACGCGGCAATTTCTTCCAATCTTGCGCTTGCCATGTGTGCCACCAGCCAGAATAAGAACGCCGGCTGACATGACCTTGCCCAAACCGATGGTGCTGATATCGGTTGTCTGCTCAATCACCTTCATCATATCATAGAGAGCAAACATGTCATCGGCGGAACCGCCGTAAGTTGAGAGATAAAACTCGATATCTTTTTTCTTTGTATCGTCTTTCTGAAGTTTGTTCATTTCGTTCATGTAGAGCATAGCTTGAACTATTTCGGCCACCTTCTCGTCTAGCACTTCGGTAAACAAGCCTATGACTCGCAAATCCGGCTCTTGGGTGTTCGGATCCAGACTCTCCAAAAGAATTATCTTCTTCTCATCGTCGCCTAAAAGCTTCTCTAATTTGTTTTTTAAACGTTTAATCATTGCTCATCCTTTGTTAAGAATTCCATAACCGTGTCTCGATTGTTTTCTAAAAATACCATAGCACTTTTCCAGTCAATAAAGTCAACTGCTTCGCTAAAAAAGCCACCATGCGCGTCAATAATTTGCAAAATTGCTCTTCTCTTATAAAATTCTGTCTCTTCTCCAAACCGAATCGCAAGGGCATTAATGTTGTGATCGCTTTCGCCCTCTTCTTTCATGACCCGAATGCGATAATCGCGAGCATAGTGAAAACTCTCTAAAGCCTTGGTGATAATAAATAGAGACACCACTTGAGTTAGTTGCAATATTCTAATACTTCTACGGCTCGCATTAAGAAAATAAAAGAGGCGGCAAGTAGCATGTCCGAATATAAAAAACAAAACATAAAAAAGCCAAGGATGCTCCACGCTGCTCCTTCAAAAAAATAACCACCAGAATCTCTTCTAGTGGTTACATTATAACTGCTCGTAAGATTTGTGTCAACAATTATTTTATTTTTTTGTCAGTCTCATAAAGATGCGCTGGGTAAGCTCATCAGTCAGTTTTGCTTTTCTGTTTTCTTTGACCAATCGAGCAGCAACTCGCTTGGCAACTCTATTTACAATCTGCTCTTGCATGGAGAACTCTGCTTCATCTTCTACAGCGCCCACATCTAAGCCACCGGGCTCGGCGGGCCCAGGCTCCTCAAGAGACATATCCACATCAAGTTCTTCACCCCCTTCGAGTGGTGCCTCTTCGTCTCCTGTGTCAAGGTCGGCAGTTGTGGGTTCGCCAGTTACCTCCTCAACAGCCTGCTTAAGCGCATCAACAAAGTCAGGAAGCGAAATCATGGGCTCGCCTTCAACTTCTACATCTGCATCAAGCTCAAGGCCTCCGGGAGCGGGCTCTGCATCAAGCTCACCCTCAAGATCCCCAATTTCGTCGCGCTCACGGTCAGCTTCACTGTCCTCGGCGCCCAACTCACGCTCAAGGGCTCCTTCTTCTTCATCGCGGCCGCCGGCAGTATACAAGCCTTCAAGCTTCTTTTCGCCAAGGGCGCCCAACTTGGCCAATTTCATGAAACGGCGGATTTCCGCTTCGGTTAAAAGTGTCTTACGAGCCATCATAGTTCTCCTTTAAATAAAACTCATCTGTAATTAGTGATCGCTGATGATAAACACCCTAAAAAATTATACCTTTATTCAAACATCGTCTTCTAAGCTTTTCTAATGCTTGGGTTTCTATTTGTTTAACTCTCGCAAAAGAAATGGCTAATCTTTCCGCTACCTGTCTTAGCGTCATGCGGCCATTTTCATAAATAGATATCAAAGTACAATTTTGCTCATCTTCATATTTTATCCACTGTCTACAATCTACCTGCGTGCAAGACCGTTTATTCTGCATGCACACTCTTGCACATTCGCGCATGCCATCTTCACGTTTCATAATTTTGGAAACTCCCCCTCTATTAAGTCGAAAATATTCTCCACGTCATCTTCAGAAAGCCCAAAATCTCGCATTTTTTGAACGCCGGCTTTTTGGAGTTTTTCAGATTTCGCTCTTTTCTCTTTTGATTTGAAGGCTATATCATTAACGTAATCTACAATGCGTGGATCATCTTCCAAAAGTCCTGTGATAACATGTCGAAAGAATGCAGACTGCGTTAGTCTCAAGTACTTCAATTTTAAAACCAGCTGGGCATGCCTGTGATCGTTTTCGGTAAAAACAATTCGCTTTGTCATATTCCCGTAATCATCATGAGTAGGCATACGTCACCACTGCCGATGAGAGATGTGGGATCCGCTCTCTGAAAGCCCTGACGAGGTTTGAATCAAAAATTGAGCTTTTGCCTGCAGTTCTTCTATTGTCAAAGCGCCCGAGTAACTAAACCCAGATCGAATTCCTCTCTCTATGTCTTTCAAGATATCGTTGACGCTCCCTCGATAGGGCACTCGCGTAGCTACGCCCTCAAAAGAACTATAGCGTCCATGCCATTCAACTTGCGCCTCTTTGCTGGCCATCCCTCGATAGGATTTCCATTTATGACCATCAAGATCTTCATGAACGCGACCGGGAGTCTCTGACGTTCCTGCGAACAAGGAGCCACACATAACCGCATCGGCACCAGCAGCCAAAGCCTTCACTATATCGCCCGAATTCTTAATGCCACCATCGGCAATAATCTTTACATTGCGATCAGACTTGGCGCAATCCATAATCGTTTGCAGACCCGGCATGCCGTGTCCCGTCTGAACTCTCGTAGAGCATATCGAACCTCCCCCGATATTACACCGTACCGAATCTGCTCCCCAGTCTGCTAAATCATTTAAACCTTCTAGCGTTGCAACGTTGCCGGCCATAATGTGCAAGTCCGCCCCAAACGTATTCCTCAACGTAGAAATAGCTTGGCGCATCATGGCATGGTGTCCGTGCGCAACATCAACACATATCAGGCGGCCCCCAGCCCTATAAACCTCCGTAGCTCTCTCCAAATAATCACCCGAGACGCCAATAGCTGCGCCCGTCATCAAATTCAAATATGTATCTTGAGTGCATAAAGAACGAATAATGTTAATCTGACGCACCTGATTCTCAATTGAATTATATCTGTGAACAATGGCCGAGGCTCCAGCGCGGTGCATTGCTGCGCCCATCGACGCTTCTGAAATGGTATCCATTGGAGACGAAAAAATAGGCAACTCAAGAAATATTCCGTTGCCCAAATCTGTGCCAATGTTTATGTCGCCTCTGGAAGTAATCTCAGAATATTGCGGCTTAAGCAACACATCATCGTATGATAGACATCTATCAAACGCCCTCATCGGTTCTCCTTTTCAATAAAACGCTGAATCTCGCCTTGTCGATACCACGTCTTTTTATCGGGACGTTCTGGCTCCCCCATCAAGCGAATACGCGGAGTAGTGGTGCCGGTCCGAATCAAAGAAATGGTCGGAACTCCATTAAAATCTAAAACTTTTTGAACGCTGGGGTAATCTGCGATATTAAAAGCAAAAAATACAATGTCTTCGTGTTCTTCCGCCACTTCCTCGAAAATGTCTTTCAACTTGCGGCAGTAATGGCACCCGTTAGAATAAAACTTTATAACGCAAGTGGCGGACTCTTTCACATCGCCACTCAAAATCTTTTGCAGCGCTCTTTTACTTATTCTTTTTACTGCCATCATTCTTTTTCCCCTTCTTCGGTCGAGGAGGGTTGTCAATCAGATTCTGAAGCCTCCGTCGCTCTTTCTGGGCGCCCACACCGTCGCCTAAGTGCTTGTCAAGAAGGTCCAACTGTTGCGCCGATGTGCGCTTGGCGCGCTGCTCGGCTCTTTCGAGCGCTTGCTCTCTAAGCTCGTGGCGGCGTGCTCTACCTCTATTCGTGCTGCCCATTACCATACTCCTTGTTGTTTGGTGTGTTCATTCCGTTTCAAAGTTTATCTCCTAAACGACTTCGCCATTCCGTATTACTTATTTCTTCTGCAGTGGCACAACGATTCCCCACCGCTGTTATAATTTCAATCATAACCATGATTAATTCGTTGGCTTCAGGATGTAACGTAGAAGAACGTGTAACTATTTCACCGATTCTTGGTAACCCCCATCGATCGGCTTCTTCATTTAAAATATAAACGCAAGCATCAGTGGCAATTGGCTCTTCTCTAATTGTTCGATCTTTTACTATTTTCTTGCCTCGATCGACTTTCTGCAAATCTTTTATACTTACAGACATTTCAAATGTTTTCTTATCAGACATAATTATTTTTCTCCAGATAAAGAGCTATTAATCCAATAGCTGTAGATGCCAAACCTATTCGTCTTGTGCTGGTGACGTGCGATCATCAATAGCCTCCTTGGCTTTCTTCATACATTGCGGACAAAATAATCTAACTGTTTCTTGTCTCACTACCACACTCCATGAGAATACCATATCTTTATTCTTTTTGTCAAATGTTTTTTGACAAGTATCACAAGTTTGTGGTAGCTTGCCAAACAAGGCAACCCGATCGGACATGGACTGTTGGGGGTCTCCAGCCTTTCTTCGTTTCTCGGCATGCCGGCGTTGTCTTCTATTCATACTTAAGTTTAACTTCTTCTAATACAATTGCCGAGGTCATCGATCGATAACTCCCATATGTGGGCCCGGAGCATTGTGCTTCCTAAAAACAACTATAGCCGATGGGAAGGGCGCGCTGTTCTCGCCATTGCCAAACTTTAAGCGGCCTTTGATAAAATAAATAGCATCCGCCTTCATAACATAATCATGCCAATAGCGGGTATCTGTGCGCGCTGGAAGCAGGGCTACTACCGTAGTGCTCTCCTTTTGCCCCTCTTCGTATGCCTTCTTAATCCAATCTTTGATTGCGCGGCCATAAGGGGGATTCATAAAAACATTATTCCCCGACCAATCCTGCTTAAGTCCATCGTCCCTCTCGGTAAAACGATTCTTCACTTTATAATTCGCGTCATTAGAACAAGGATCTAATGTGAAAGTTCCAAAGATCTCTTCTAATCTATCAAAAAAATGTTGCGGAGTAGTCCACTCCGTACTCTTTGAGCTAAACATAGTTTGCTGCGATGTCGTGTCCACTGTACCTCCATTAAATATAATTCTCTAGTAATATACAAATGATAATAAAAACCCCCATGCTAATCAAGTAAGAGATTAAAGCTTTCGTATCATCTGTCCATCTGTTAAAAATTGGGATATGGTCCCATAGCCAATCTGTGATATTATAGATTGTTCTCGTCAGCGGACCCATATACTCGTCTTAAATAGACACCATGCAGTCTGATTGCAGTATCACAATCCAGTAGTATCTCATAGTAACTATATGAATCATCATCAAGAACGTCAATAATTATTCCTATTCGCGTAGAATCGACCAACTCCGGTTCCCATACACCTTCGGCGATTTTCACCAGATCGCCCTTAACGAACTTCAACTCAGTCCGTACTCCCCAAGGCGCCATCGCCGCGATTGCTAATCGTCATAGGATAGTCATATAAGTTGCCTTGGGCGCGCTCTGTTGCGCGAAAATGCACCACGGGGGTAAGCACTACCTGCGCAATTTTCATCCCGGGCTGGATGAATTGTGGGGTAGTACCTACGTTGTGGAGATTGATAAACACTTCTCCATCGTAGCCAGAATCAATCACGCATGCTCCCACAAGAAGACTCTTCTTAGCTGCGGTACCCGACCGATTCTTAACCTCCAGCATATAGCCATGAGGCACCCCAAACTTAAGTCCGGTGCCCAGGATAACAGATTGGCCCGGTGTAATATATACACCGGGCTCATCGTCCGGAGACGGGCTATAGAACAATCCATCCCGGGACGGGCTATAGAACACATCCATTCCCGCATCCGATGGATTAGCGCGGTCGGGGGGACGAGCGCTCGAATGTGTACGCTGGTACTCCAAGATCACTGCTCTTCTCCCTCTTCTCCCATAAGAAGTCGGAAGTTGTCAACAACCTCGTCAATATTAAACTTACCCTTGTAAAGCCGATAAGCCTTAACTGCGGTGCGAATCTCATCCGTATTGAGCCATGAGTTGTCGCGAAACTCCTTTCGCAAGTCTCGCTTCTGCTCCTTATACGGTTCCATCGCATCCTCAATTGCACTAAGCGAACGAATGTACTCCTTCACATAGCGCTTCTTCTCTTCATATGTATTGGCCACTTAAGCCCTCCTTTATTCTTTATTAATATATCAAATTTTGACTGTGTTGTCAAATGAATTCTGGCGAATTTGAGAAATAAAATTCCTCGATGTTATCCGGCAAGTTCTCCTGAAGAAAGTCCCGAATCTCCTTTTCGCTCTTAAACCCCATGTCGGGATTCATAATACCCCATTCTTCCACTTCACGCAACACATCCATCTTGTTGAAGATGAGCTTGTTAACCCCATTCATTCTAATGGCTTGCTCAAGTTGCTTAAAGTTTAGCCAATTGCACTGGCGTACTCTCCCGGTCGTGGCGCCAACCTCGTCGCCAACCTCTTGAATTCTATTGAATACATTCCCATCGGGCTGAAATTCTTTCTTACCCACATATGTTTCATAAATCTTGGCAACCCCCCATACATTTCTAAGGGAACGAGGGTCAACGCCGTTCAACAAAGCGGCGGCCGCACCACAGTGGCTGGACGTAACGTAGGGGTAATCTCCCCAGTCCGGATCGAGCCAAAATCCCTGCGCGCCCTCCATCAAGATGACAGAAGGGCCCGGCTGATTGTGCAGTTCTTCATAAACATCAATCAAAAATGGCTGCAGAAAATTAATGTCCGAAGCGCGAATCCCGCGACGATCATACTTATCGCGATATGCGGGGCCATTGCCCGACTTGGTGGTGCCGATCGTCTCATCCTTAGAGTCTTCATCGACATGTTCTTCAGTAATGATATGCACATTATTGGCAATCTTAAGTGTGCGAGCGAGATTAACGCCCTTCTCAGAAAGTTCGACTATTTCCCTAAAAAGTTTGTTTACGTTTAATACACAGCCAGGACCAATGATGGACGGAATTCCAAAGAACACGCCGGCTGGGATGCTGTGTGTAACAAATTTGGTTCCTCCGTGATAAATTGTATGCCCGGCGTTTGGACCGCCGTTGAACCTAATACAGTGAGTATATTCTCCGCTTTTCAAAAGATGGTGAGTTACCTTTCCTTTGCCTTCATCCCCGTGCTGAAGCCCGATAACGATGTCTGTAATCATTCTTTCTCCTTATTATTTCTTCTTGTAAGAATATTTTTCATCAGCCAAATCTTGTTTTTACTCGAAGTTAAACTTAACATTGGCCGTGATTTTTAAAGTAGGCACACGGGCATGATTAGCCAAATTATGCTTACGTGCTTCCTCCACGTCCAAAAACCAATCTGCATGGCCTTTTTCATGAATAATATCAAGGAAATAGTCCTCCTGGTGCCCACAATTCTCAGCCATCATTTTATAAATCTTTTGATTTAGCCGGTCAGTCTCTGCGGCATCGGCTTTAATTTCTTCAACCTTTCCCCGCCCCATCGAACTAACATCGTGAATCATAACCGTAGCATCCGGGTCCATATATCGATGCCCCTCGGCGCCGAAACTAAACAAAACTGCGCCACAAGACATAGCCTTGCCCTGCCCAATTGTGGCCACCGGAAGATTGGAGTGCCTAATATCAGAAATCATTGACATTAGGCTGTAAACCTGTCCGCCATAACTATCAATAATGACGGGAATGATTGGCTGGCCTGTGTTCTGTGCTTTGTTCATCTTTATTGAAAACTCATTCGCTGCATCTTCATCAAACTTCTTAACTCGGATGATGATTGGTAAGTCACCGATTAACTCTTTCTCTTTGAGAAGTGGACTAAAATATTTTATGACTTTCATTTATCTTACCCTCCTTCGATATGTTCGGTTCGTGCATCGCAGTATGCGGGATACAGGTGTTTGTCAATCGTATACTTGATTTGTTTTGTCGTGGCGCCGGAATCGCGTCTTATTTTTGAGTAGAGAGCTTTTTTGTTTATCTTCTTTTCATCGATGTTTTCAGCATCGCGTAACATATCAATAATGCTATTTGATATGTCTTTTTTAATTGATTTTGGTTTAATTTTATCTCTTTGTTGTTCCAGTGCTTCCATTAAAAGTTCATAATAAAATCGGTTATAGTTTTCTATTTCGTTTAACGTCTCAATATTAATTTTAGCATGCGTGTTTATCCATTGTTGGTTTACTTCATTCCTAACTAACGATAATGTTCTTTTACTTTTTTTGTATTTTTTAGAAACACCGCAAAAAAAATGAAACGCGCAAGCCGTTAAATACGAATAAGATTTTACTTTTTTTGTGATATCATAATTATATCTTAAGCATTCCCACAAATGAGAAACGCACCCATCTATAATAGCGGGACTCCTATAAAGGCTAACAGGCTCAAATCTCTTCCCCGCACACACTCCATAGGCTATCTTGCGCAAAAGAGGGTATATTTTTTCCTGAAACAACCTTTCGTTATTTGTTCTTAAATATTTAGAGACCAATCGTTCTGCTTCTGGCCCGTAGTATATATTCATTTCTCTTACCCCAGTAATTTAAACGATCTGCCCACAGCGTATGTGGAAAACCCCCACTGCTCATCATATTTCAGTCGTGCCATGTAAGGTCTGTTTAAGCAAATACGATCCTTCTCGGGTTTAATCCCCCAACATCTAATTTTTGTTGTTTGGTTATTGGAATCAATTACTTCCACAATCCAATAAAGCTTGCCATTCTTAGTCTTCTTGGGTGTAATTTTGCGAGGAATAAACCAACACAATAATAATTCCGGATCGAACTCCGAGATGGGTGGCACTAATTTTTCATGCAACCTATCCAAAACATGTGGTTTAATGACAAGGTTAAGCGGAAACACACCGGTTAAGTCTGCCTTGAATTGAATAATTTCTTCCTCGGAGAAATCCCCTTCTGGTTTGAATGTCTCCAAGTTTTCACCAAACCGCTTTAAACTCTTCGGGCGATCTACCACGCACGCAGACCAAAAATGTTTGCGTCCAGTAAATCGATCATCAACAATATTATCCAAGGCGCCTGCTCGACACAGCGCGTCGAGAGATTTCTTGTTTAATTTGCTGTAAGTGATTTCTTCTCGAAACAAAAGATCCTCTGCATTGGCGAACGGCCGATGATTTAAGATTTGTTCAATAGCTGCCATACCCAAGCCCTTAATAGAAGTCAGTGGCTGGATAAGGGTCTTGCCATCTTCACTGATCTCCCACACGACACCTGATTTGTTGATGTCAAGAGGGGCAATCTTAAACCCATAACTGCGAGCAATGTTAATCGCCTTCTCTTTGCGTGTCTCTGGCTCCTTGTCCAAGAACGCAGCTATCCATTCTGCTGGATAGTGAGTCCAAAACCACGCGCATTGATATGATATCATACTGTAAGAAACCGCATGCGACTTATTAAATCCATAACCAGAGAAGAACTCAAACTTATTCCACAAGCCGATGGCTGCGTCTCGATCAATTCCCTTCTCGGCACACCCTTCGATGAACTTCACACGAAGCTTTGTTTTGATTCTGCCTTTGCCTGTTCCTTTCTTGGTTAAGACTTTACGCAGCAAGTTGCCTTCGTCCAAAGTCAAACCACCAAGCTCATGAGCCAAGAGAGCAATCTGCTCTTGAAAGATAAGAAACCCGAAAGTCTCTTCAGTAATCTCGCGTGCTGCATTCGACAAATACTCAATCCGATGAGGATGTCTCATCGCCTCGATATATTCTTCATGCACATCGGCAGACAGGGGGCCTGGACGATAGATAGAAGCAACTGCTGCAATGTCTGTAATGCTTTTTGGCTCCACTCTTCTGCAGAAGTTTTGGGCGCCCGTCTCGGTGAACTGGAAGGTGCCTGCCCACTTTCCTTTACCAAATACTTCTTTATATACTCTCTGATCGTTTAAGTCAATTGTATCTGGATGAATGTTTTCGTCGTAATACCTCTTAACGTCATTAAAAGTGGGGTTCTCGACGTTGTGATGACGACGGAAGATATGTTCAATACAACCTTCCATCATCTTAAGAGTCGAGAGCCCAAGTAAATCGAACTTAATGAATCCCATGGGTTCTAAGTGACGAACGTTCTGGCCTTCAGACCATGGCGTTTGTCGCACGCCGCCGGAATTAATCAAAGGCATATTCTTGTCTAAGTTCTCAGCAATCACAACGCCGCCGGCATGACGGCTACAACTGCGGACTTGTCCAACCAAACCTTCAACGTGAGATTTGACCGCCGGATGTTTGTGAAGGTATGTTTGAAGCGATGGAGAATATTCCATTACCTCTTCCCATGTTGGCGCATAGACGCCGGCTTTAATGCCATGCTTCTTCTTTGCGACCGGTGTTGCTTCACGCATCATAACACTAGTAACTGTGTTGGCTTCCGTAAAAGGAATATCATATAGTTTAGAAATATCCTTAATAAGAGAGCGAAGCTGCAGCGTATTCCAATTAGAAATCAACGCAACTGTATCGGCGCCCCACATATCCACCAACTTCTCTTTGAGTGTCATGCTATCGGACACGTCATAATCAATGTCTGGATAATCAGTGGCGTCGGAACGCAAGAAACGAGAGAACAACAGACCATACTTAATAGGATCAATCTGGGTAATTCCCAAAGCATAGGCAACCAGCGACCCGGCCGCAGAGCCGCGACCTGGACCAGAAAGCATCATGCTATTGGCTACGTCGGCAATTGCCTTCATAGTGAGGAAATACTTATTAAAACCCCTATCACTAATAACATGTAACTCACGATCAAGACGGTCCATATACTCCGACTGTTCATGCAATCCCTTCTCCCTGAGCCCCTCTAGAGACAGGTTAATTAGTGCTTGGGCATCTGTAAAGCCGGCCGGCACAACAAAAGAAGGAAGGCGCACAGTATTGTCTGGGAAGAAAGTATCAATTCTCTCATGTGCGATTGTGTAAGTTTCTTGAATCGAATCTAAAACTATCTGATCGTCGTAATCATAATCCTTTGAGTATTTCTTATAGCTTTCCCACATCTGATCCCCATTCTTGGGGTAGAGTTCATAGCCAATCTCTTCAACACCATCGGGCAGTTCATTGCCGTTGGCCCATGCTGGTGCAGCTTTACCAAGCCAACCAAGACGCTTGTAAAGCTCTCTGTCTTTCCAGGCGTCAGGGTTGGGGTAATGGCTATCGGCTGTAGATATCAGTCCAACGCCAAATTCTTTAGCTACCTGAATAATGTATTGATTTAATTCATGTTGCTCTGGGATGTTATTCCATTGAAGTTCCGCGTACCAGCGATCACCAAATATCTGAAGCATGCGTTCGGTTGTCTCACGCATCGCCTTTAGCACTGCGTCACTCCCCTCTTCTCGATTCTCCCAATAATTTCCTGCATAGACACCACCAAGACAAGCAGACGCAGCGATAATGCCCTCGTTATACTTCTCTAACAAATCATAGTCCATACGAGGATAACGATAATAATTTTCTGGTTGGTAGGATTCAGAAACCAATTTAAACAAGTTGCTTAAGCCTTGTTGATTCTGCGCGATCAGAATAAGATGACGACGACGACGCAACAAGCCTTGAACTTTCTTGCTATCACCTTCATCTTCGACTGTCGCGCCTGACTGATTCGCTTTCTTGATAGAGCGGGCGCGCTTCTTATCTTCCATGGCTCGCGTATATTCATCGCGCCAGTCTGAAAGTGACGGGAGGAAGTAAGCTTCGCAACCAAAGATTGGTTTAAACTCTTTACCTTCCTCTTGCATTTTTCGGGCATGCAAAACTTGATACGCCAACCCATTCATGTTCCCATGATCGGTCAAAGCTAAAGCATCACACCCATTCTCATAAGCAAAGTCCATATGAACTTGCGGATACCCAATGGCATCAAAAATAGAGCCCGCCACACTATGAGCATGCAGGCCAACAAATTTAATTTCAGACTGTTTACGGTCCAAAGTCTCTCTCCTTATTACTCTATTAATGTAACATGTTTGTGCGGTCCTGTCAACCCCTTATAAGGCTTTTTTATTAGATGGCCAGAGCCTAGAAATTTACGATATTCCTCCCAAGTAGACATGTCATAAAACCATTCAGCCTCAACGCGTGCTGATGGCTCTTCACTTACTTTCTCAAAAACCTGACTGAAGTCGAAACTTCTTGCCGACCACCTCTGTTCCAGTGGCAGCTTTTCTGACGGATACTTTTCGCCATCCGATGGAGGTAAAAACTCCCGCGATGTCTCTTTGTTTATCTTTCGTCTGCATTGTATAAAATCTTCTCCTTTCATCGTAAAGGATAGTGGTAAATTATCTTTTACTGTTTTATTGTTGTGAGTTAAAAAGAAATTAGCTTTAGGGTCTGCTATCTCTTTTCGATGTCCTCTCAGGGAATAAATGTCATGCGCACTCATAGGAAAGGAAATGAAATATTTCCCGGGAACAAGCCACTTGGAAATCTTGTTGCCCACCCACCATGCTGAATTCACTCCATGCAAGACTGACCACCCATAAGAATCGCGCCGATCAAGGTCACGATAATCAATGGGAACGTAATAAATAGGCACTTCCTTCCTTACTTCTCGATAAAATCTGATTTTAGTGCGGTTATAATATACGGGATCTTGCACCCAATCTCCTACGCAATGTCGCACCATGGGGGCCAAGTCTGAGTTGGCTACAATCCATATAGTTTTACATCCGGCAATCGCACATTCGAACACAGATTTTTGAATAGCTGCGAAGCCCGCATCCACGGGCAACATGCACGATGGCATCGCTAAATTATGGTCTGTCTCTAAATTGGCGAGAGGAACAATACCGGCAACATGAACACGCTGGCTCACAAAGCCCTCAGAAATCTATGGTAGGCCACACTAGCCGGTGATAAATCCCTGTATAAATCTTGCTCATTACAATTTGTAATCTCGATGTGATCCTGGGCTGATTGAGCCTTTTCATTCTCTTTTCGTATTCCTCTGCCGATATGTGTTGTTCTAAATTTATAATGTTTGGGTTTTCCGTTTGGTCCGTATCCATTAAATTTTCCTTTCATTCCGCGACTCTCCATTTCGTGGACAACGTGAAACCTCGCCATCGTTTCTGAATAGTCGAAATCCAATAGCTGCTCCTTGGTCAGCCGCGACACTGCGCAAGCGTCCCTAACAGGGCTATTACCATCAATTCTGTCAGAAGAATAGAACCATATGGTCCCAACGAAATCATCTTCAGTTTCAATGAAGTCCACATCGTGCTTTCCTCCTCTATTGAAAGCTATCCAATCATAACATATATAGGGCTGCGCGCCAATTGGCTTTTCATTTAAAAGTTTATGACAATTTTTGTCACCGAAATAATAACAATGATTGAAATTAATCTCTGCGATCTTCGAATATTCATCTGAAAAGACTATAGTGTCGCCGGTGTATCTCATGGATTTGCACAAGTTGCTGACCGGAGCCTTCCCAAAATACGAAAGCACAAACATCAGCCGTTCCCACAATATTTCTTTGGGCAGCCCAACTTTTATTTCGCCGCCAATTGTCTTTAAAGTTCTCTCTGTGTTCTTCAGATTTAGATCGGACAGGTCCAGCGACGGATCGAGAAAGTCGAACCGAAACGGGCGTTCAGCCTCAGAAAAGAAGACTGGCAATTGGTTGTTGAATGCGAACATTAATGCTTCAAGGGAACTACCAATCACTATTTTATCGTAGTTAAGTATTATTTTTACTTCCTCTAATCTCGCGATACGCTTTTACCGTAACAGGCCAAAGATCTGTCGCAATCTCCAAACAAGCTTCGGCCACTTTTTGGATTTCCCATTGGGCGCCTTCATGTGTGCGGAGGTCAATGAACTTTAGAAGATTGTTGAGATTGCAAGTGCCATAATACTCTGTATACATATTCTGGGGCAATACACCACGGGCTTGTTCTCGGCAAACGCCAGCATTAATAAGATTGTTATAGAATGCAAGACAGGATTGGTGGTGCTGCTTTACAAAATTAGCACATGTGTCGTCATCCTCAAACTGTCCATCGTGTAAAGGAGGATTGAACAATTCATCTGTGTTGCTTGCCTGACGATTGCTCTTGTGTTGTGTCCTAAAAGATTCAGGCTCATAAAACCGAATATCTACATCGGTGTAGCGCCGCGAAATCTCATTATAAGACCAAGTTCGATGGCGGTGGTGCTGACTACGAACAAATAAAGGCACATAAAACCGGAAAGTAATGACATTATGCTCAAGAGTGCTAGTGTGCCGATGCTTAATAAGATAATTAATTAACTTTTTATCTTTTCCATCTAAAACATCTTTTTGAACACCGAAAGAAACTCGCGCAGAATTTGCGACAGTAAGATCAGAACCCATATGCTGGACATATTCAACTTTACCGATTTTATCGCTATAAATCTTAACAGATTTAGAATACTCTTCCATTCAATTTCCGTACATATATTGTAACCGCTTTACGGGCCATTGTCAAGCCTTAATTAAAACTGTTTGTTCTCTGTGGATTCTTTTAAAGCAAGAGTAGAAGAATCTTCTCCTATTATAGTTTGCTTAATTGCATCAAAATAACCAGTCCCAACTTCTCTTTGGTGTTTGGTGGCAGTATAGCCTCTATTTTCTGCTATAAATTCCATTTCTTGGAGATCAACATAAGCTGCCATTCCGGCATCTCTGTAATTGTCGGCCAAATCAAACATTCCATAATTCAATGCATGAAAGCCAGCCAAAGTAACAAATTGGAACTTGTAGCCCATTGTATTAAGTTCATTTTGAAATCTAGCAATTGTATCATTGTCTAGATTCTTTTTCCAGTTAAACGATGGAGAACAATTATAGGCTAATAGTTTCCCTGGGTATTGAGCGTGAATTGCTTCAGCAAATTTCTTTGCTTCTTCTAAATCAGGTGTAGAAGTTTCACACCAAATTAAATCAGCATATGGGGCATATGCCAGTCCCCGAGCTATGGCGCAATCTAAGCCTCCAGTAATTCTATAAAAACCTTCTGAAGTTCTTTCCCCTGTTATAAATTTGTGATCATACGGATCGATGTCTGATGTCAAAAGGCGGGCGCTATCTGCATCAGTTCGTGCCAGCAAAACTGTTGGCACATCCATAACATCTGCAGCTAATCTAGCAGCCTTAAGAATGGCAATAAACTGCGATGTAGGAACCAAAACTTTGCCACCTAAATGACCACATTTCTTTTCAGAAGAAAGTTGATCTTCAAAATGCACACCAGCGGCGCCGGCTTCAATCATATTCCGCATAAGCTCATAGGCGTTTAAAGGACCACCGAAGCCAGCTTCGGCATCGGCAACAATAGGCAACATCCAATCTCTAGTTATATTCCCTTCGATGCTTTCAATCTGATCAGTTCTTTGAAGAGCCTGATTGATCCTCTTCACAACATGGGGGACGCTATTGACCGGATAAAGACTCTGATCTGGATACATATGGCCAGAAAGATTTGCATCAGCAGCAACCTGCCAGCCAGATAAATAAATTGCTTTTAATCCAGCTTTTGCTTGTTGCACGGCTTGATTTCCCGTTAAAGCGCCAAGAGCGGCCACTTTCTCTGGTTCGTTCAATAATTTCCAAAGTTTTTCGGCGCCGGAACGAGCTAGCGAATATTCAATCTTTACATTTCCGCGAAGCCTTTTAAGATCATCTGCGGTCCAATCACGCTTAATATTTTTCCATCTTTTCATTTTATGTAATCCTTAACAAATTTTTTCATAAGCGGGTAAAGTCAAAAAATCGACCAATACGGGCCCGGTCGAAATTGTTCTGAATAATTCAGTTGCTTCTTCAAATTTTCCATTCGAAAATCGAGTTTCTCCAATTTCTTCTTTAATTTGCGCCGCAACATTCGCTATGCATACCTCAACTAAATCTTTGTTTATTCGAGTGCCATCATTTAAATTACAATCATTGTTAAGCCATTGCCAAACTTGAGTTCTAGAAATTTCAGCAGTAGCTGCGTCTTCCATCAAATTATACAAGGGCACGCATCCGTTTCCGCACAGCCAAGCTTCAATGTATTGAATTCCAACACTAATATTTTGAGTTAACCCTAACATAGTGATATTTAATGGCGGAATTTCAATTAAATCTTTTTGTGTGGGTTCCTTAAGTTTTTTAAAAGAATTGATTTGATTAGCTGTGAACATGAATTTATCAAATTGTTCTCTTGCCAAAGAAACCAAAGCAGGATGAGCTACCCAAGTTCCATCGTGACCCATTTTAACTTCTCTAATCTTATCTTGTCTTACTTTATTGAGTGCTGTTTCATTAGCTTCGGCATCATTTTTGATTGGGATTTGTGCTGCCATTCCTCCCATCGCGTGAATACCACGGCGATGACACGTATGAATAGCCAACTCTGCGTAAGAGCGCATAAAGTGTGTCTCCATTGTGACTTCAGAACGATCTGGAAGCACTTTGTCTGAATGGTTTCGAAACGTTTTGATAAAACTGAAAATATAATCCCATCGACCACAATTCAGGCCGGCCGAGTGATCTTTTAGTTCCCACAATATTTCATTCATTTGAAAAGCGGCGGGTAATGTTTCAATCAGAACGGTGGCTCTAACAGAGCCCCTTTCGATTCCCAAATAATCCTGAGTCCAATTAAATATCTCATTCCACCAACGAGCTTCTAAATAACTTTCTAATTTTGGTAAATAAAAATATGGTCCTAGTCCTTGAGAGATCAATGCTTCGGCATTGTGAAACATGTAAAGTCCAAAATCAAATAATGATGCCGGTATCGGCTCATCATCAACCAAAAAATGAGATTCGTCCAGATGCAATCCTCTCGGTCGCACAAAAAGTACGGCTGTTTTGTTATTTAATTCATATAATCCCTTGGTAGGGTGCTTATAGGTGATTGTTTTCCTAACAGCATCATATAGATTAATTTGTCCATCTAAAATATTATCCCAAGTTGGTGAAAGTGAATCCTCAAAATCCGCCATAAAAACATCGGCTCCAGAATTAAGAGCATTAATTATCATTTTCCGTTCAGTCGGACCAGTTATTTCAACTGTGCGATCCATTAATGGTTTCGGAATTGGCGCCACATACCAATTAGCTTTTCTAATATGCTTGGTTTTTGATAAAAAATTTGGAATATATCCTTTATCATAAAGTCCCTGTCTTTCCTGCCTTTCGGCTAGAAGCAATTGTAATTTTGGTTTAAAATTTCGAACCAAATTTGTCAAAAATTCAGTTGCCTCGGAATGCAAAAGAATATCTTTATTAAAACTCATCTCTCCTCCTGCTCTTGTGATATTTTAATATAACTTATTTGTTAATCGCTGTCAACAATTTCTTGTATTAAAGATTCAATATCTAATCCAGCGCAATCTTGTTTGTTTTTGCTAACGTGATAATGCGAAATAAAGCCGGTAAATTTCCCATAAGCCGCGTCTTGTTCATATTTTGTGGAAGTCTTGCCACATTGATCTAAAGGAGTCTGATAGGGAATTCCTGTTGCATTATGTACTGCTTTCCATAAAGTTTTTAAAGCTGTAATTTGTATGGGATAGAAATCTAAAAATGGTCCGATTTCATTACCATGTATCGCGGCGCTTTCAATTATGGGGCGACGGCCATGGCCTCTTTCTATATACGTATCTTGATATTTTGTATAAAAGGCGTTGCTTATTTCTACGCCTATTGCTTTACGATTTATATTTCCGGCATGCCAAGCACCATGTTGCACATCAAGAGTCTGGTAGATAGTACCATCGTTATCTATTAAGAAATGCACAGACAAATTGCGCCTATCTAAAACTCGTTGACACGAATGTGACGAAAGACACGCATCCCAATGATTAACAAATAATTTGGTAGAACGTTCCGTTCTTCCGCTATAATCGTAATAAGTACCAGGACGAGCAGCTAAGCCGCCTTCTTCGGACCACAGCACAACCTTGTCCCACTCAATAGGGTAAAATTGGCTATTAAAAACAATATAATCAGAGTAATACGGATCTCCTGAAGGTTTGAATTCATCAATTTTTGATTGTCTTTCTGTCCAAACTCGTCTAAAAGTCGAAGGACCGCAAAGCCCATCAGAAATTAGTCCATATGCTTTTTGAAATTTTTTAATTGCTCTAACCAGCATTTTATCAAAATAGCGCTCACCAAACCAAGTTGGCTCCCAACCTAATTGTGTGGCAGATGATTGATTATAAAAGTTTTTATCCATATGTTATCTCTCTTTCTCTATGACGCCCACGACATAATTTTCTAAAACAATGTGATACATGTTGTCATTTATTTCTATTTCTTCCAACATTTGGGTATTAATAATTAGTTCGTCATATGGAGAACATTCAAAATTTACATCATCAGCTATGGCTAAGATTTGAACTATTGAATATTTTTGTTCTGGTTTTTTGTAATCTTCTGGAAGTAAAACTAAAGATGATTCATCCAATTCTTTAGTAGTAGGAAGATTAACTAAAATATGCCGATTAACAGGTCTGAATTTATACTCTGTATTCATTTCTTCTCCTAAATTTCACAATATTGGCCATCACAAAATTTAGTACCAGAACCCTGCTGTTCTACATCAAAACGCTGAATAGTGCGTACGTCCTTTATTAGCTCTTCATATTTTTCTTTTGTGATTGGTTCGTAGGGTGCCTGCACATAGCCAGTCTCCTCGTACTTCAAAAAAGAAACTGCCTTGAGGCGCGTTTCATACATCTCCAACGCATCTTTAATCTGATTTGCTTCCTCCGGCTTAAACGTAATAGTAACCGAAACAGAATTATCAGCCCAATAATGTTGATATTGTGCTGCAATTTCCAACTGCTCCCAGATTGAAACATCCTTCTTGCCCTTATAAAAATAGGGTTCGTGTACGGGAAACTCCACGCAAACAGTATTGGGCGAGTAACTATCATCTTCGATATTATAACCCGCGTCCCTCAGCGTATCAAGCAATTTTGAATCTTTGGAAAACCTAATCCTGCGAATATAATACTCGTTCTCTGGAAAATGAATTCCCGGCGATGATCCATTCAACAATGATACCGTCCCCGAGGGCTTGATTGACGTGGTGCGCACCGATTTGGGAATACACAGCCAGTTAGAATATTCTTCGTCCAACGATTGAACGTAAGAATAGGCACGGTCGCACCATTCATACATCTCGCGGCGGCCAAACTTGTTAAACGCCTGCACGACGCCCGATTGAGAAAGCCCAATACGACGATTCTTGAGCATTTTGGCATTAGTCTCAGGCCAATGGGTATTCGACAATGTGATAGTCTTCCCATACAAATATGCAATCTTTAAAGTACGCTGATAATCCTCGTAATTATCATGCTTTGCCGGGAAAGTCTCCACCAAACAACAAAGTTCTGCATCCTCAAGCTGTTGTTCTACGCAGGGGTTAAATCCGGCAACGTTTATATCATCGTATCTCTCTTCATCCTTGAAGCGGCCGCGCGTTCTTGCGTTATTAAGCCAAATATAGCCCGGTTCTCCATTTTTCTGAGATTGCTTAGCATGCCATGTGTAATCCATCCCGACTACGGCATTCAAGGAGTTGTTAGAGCCCCAACGATGATGATAAAGCTTCTCTTGATCATTCTTCATCTTCAAATACTGTCGGTCGTCATGGCGACCCATCGCCAAGGCGGCTGAACGCCGTACGTTGCCGGCAACAACACATCGACCAATCAAATTTTCAGTGTCTACAATATCTACAGAAGTTATAGTTTCGCCAATTTTGGAACTATAAAGCTCAGCAAGGTTCTCGTGTAACTCCTTGAGGGGTCCAGATCCCGATGAAGTACCCCCGAAGCCGTGAATGGGGGCGCCCTCTGGGCGAATAGCAGAATAGTCAAATCTAGGAATTTTTTGGCCGAAAAAAAACCCGTCAAGCAACATATGGACGGAATCGACCCACCCCTCTCGGGAGTCATCAATTATATGAACATCATTGGTATAGTGGGGTTCTCTGATATCAATACTACCGGCGCCTTCGGTGTCGAACCCCACGCCGATTCCTACCATCAAGGCGTCCATCATCCATGCAAACAAATATCCGCCCTTGTAAGGAAGATCTTTTGTAGAACGGAAAGCACAATTAAACAGGCCGGCGGCAGTTCGCTCTTCTATAAACTTAGTCCCCATCATCCAAAGTCCGCGGCCAGGGGGAGTCCACTTCAAATTAAATAAGCGCTCATAAGCCTCCTTAGCCGTAGTCTGAGCCTTGTTGTCAATCCATTCCAAGCCAAGAAGAAAGACATGCTGCTTCTGCATATTAAACATGCCCTCGATAACACGACGACACGTTTGCCACCACTCTTCAGTGCCGGTAGCCTCCGAATCAAATTCGCTTAGCCGACGCGCATAAGTACGCTTAAAGGTTACATATCCCAATGGTCCCCATGGAACCTCTTTGTTCTTATATGGTTCGATAAATGTGTCCGACAATCTGAATCGCCTAATGTTCTCTAATGTTCTCATGGCGCCCACCCTCTCTTCTTGTTTCTAAGTCTAATGTATTTTTGTTTCAACAAATCGCTTTGCATGGCAGGACTAAGCGTAACCGGATTTAAGGGCACGGTGCCTGACGGCATAATTGTCTTTGGAAGAACCTTAATCGTAACATTAGAAGTGTCCATTTGAATCGGATAAACAATTCCATCCGGGCCATTCCTATTCTTGGCAATAAAAATCTTACCCAAGTTTTTTTGTTTGTCTTCAACCGTGCGAGAAACAGAAAAAATAAAGTCAGCCACAAAGCATTTGTTAAATGCTTCAGAAATCTGCCCCATCGTAATCACTTCTGCGTCTAACCCTGAACGATTAGTCTGAGAGGCGGTCCAAATGGGGCATGCAAACTCAGTCGCCATCGCCCTCAACTCCTCATAAATAGATTCCAGTTCATTCCTCTTTTCTTTGCGAACCTGAACCGGTCTCAGCAAATCGCCGTAATCAACAATCACCATTCCAGGCTTGATTCCTCGCTTTACAAGGCGAGAAAGATGCGCGCGAATGGTATTTGAGGAAGCTGATTTTGTAGGGTACTCCTTGATGATCAAAGAGCCATCAAGTCCCTTAACTTCCTCGTAAACCTCTTCTTTGAAATTGATGATATCGGAAAGCGGATAGCCAGTCAAACAACTATCATAACGATTCGCGATGACGAGATCCTGTAGTTCTAGCGTATAGTGAACCACAGTCTTACCTTCCTTCAGGGCTTGCGTTCCGAGATGAACCAAAACCATCGATTTGCCAACACCAGTTGGCGCGATAACAACGCCTAATTCGCTCTTGCCAAGTCCGCCACCACAAATCTTGTCCACATCTGCCCATCCCGTAGTAACCGGTTGGCGATGCTTAGGAACAAAACGCCTTTCAAAGTCGACCAGATAGTCATAACCAAAATTATTTTCCGACCCAAGCTTCAGGGCTTCGTTAATAGTCTGAGAAATTTCATCAAACGAGCAATTCTGAAGCAAGCCTACTGATTTGAGCATCGCCTCTTTGAGCTTTTGTTTACGGCAGAAATCCAGGGACTGCTCTTTGATATAATCGATGTCATCTAGCTCTCGATTGTGAATCTTATGAAAGTATTCGCGTACCTGCTTGCGAACAACCTCGTCTTCTGACTCAAGCTCCGTCTTCAATATTGTAGCAACCACCTCGACAGATGGGTGCTTATTATACTTTGCGCGATATGTCATAATCTTATTGATGAATACGCGCAAGTATTGAAGATCTAAAAAGTTAATATTCAAGACCTCTGTAATCTGATCTGCGAAAGGCCGGTCTTCAAAAATCAACTGAACCAATCCCTCTTGAAAACTCTTCCCATATCTGCCGAAACTAACGTTCTCTGCAGCTGCTAACATTATTTGCCCTCTCTCTTAAAATATTATATCACCATGAGACTATGGTGTCAAGTGTCTTTCTGATGCTCTCGCGCAATTCTATTTAGATTTGTACGCAAGTCTTCCCAGTTCAACTCGCCGAAACCATCTTCCCTCATCATTCCAATAATTTCGGTTTTATTAAAGGTACTTTCAAAGTTTTCAATCGCTTCTTTAACAACCATTTTAGACTGAATTGACATCTGCGGTGCGTATAACTGCATCATCTTATAATTATGTTCAATTAACACCTTTCCCTCTACAATATTGGAAAAGAATTTTAATTTGCTACCTGTTTTTTCGCAAAAATCGATAACATCTTGAATTGTATAAGTTTTATCAGCAGACAAGAAATTCAATCTTTTTGCCACGGTGGCAAAGCCTGCGCCTCGAATGCCTGGAAGATTATCTGAGGAGTCTCCAATGATCGCGCGAGCCAAGGCCATGTTCGTAGGATGAACCCCTGTCTGTTCCACGATTCGTTGCTTGTTAAGAAGCTCTTTCTTGGTTGGTCGATAAAGAACCGTCTCTTCATCACATAGTTGCATGAAATCCTTATCATTAGAGACGATAATCTTTTGCCAACCCTTGTAATATTCCATCTGAGTAATATATGCAATTACGTCATCTGCTTCAATTTCAGAAATAATAGTTTGAACGATGGGCATCTGGTTTAAATATTCCATCACCCTTACTTGCTGCCAAGTTTTATTCTTTTGGACTTCGTTAACGGAGAGGTTGTTATAGGCCCTATTCAGGCGTAGCGGCTTTCTCCCCGCCTTATAATTCTTGTCCATAATCTTGCGCTTTGCTGAACCATTAGGCCCATCCCAAATTACAGCAATTTCATCAGGCTGCGTCTCGCGCACAAGCTTCTGTAGAATTTTCATAAACCCTTTGATGCCCCCAATCGGCTGTCCATTAGAAGACAGCGATGGATCCACAATATAGGCTCGCAGATAGGCGTTGAGCGCGTCTATGATCAATACTCTTTTATTCTGCGTCATCTTCTCTCCAAGATCTATTAGCAAGAATTTCTGACATTAAAAAACCCCCTGATTGATTATTAGTATATCCGATCAGGAGGTCAAAGTCAACAACTATTTTTAATGACAGCGGGTGTCAGCCGGCTGCCAATGTCCCGGCACATGCCTTCCGCTTTCATGATGGTGCGGGGGCACCCAATGGTGCTCGCCATGAGGCTTGGGAGGGATCTTTTTCGCATGAGGCTTGGGAGGAGCCTTTTTCTTAGAATGGTGATGATGGTGTTTGGGAGGGGGCTTTTTCTTGTTGTGATGGTGCGCTTCGGGCGAGCTTGGAGGGGGGCGATGATGGTGGTGGCGTTCCACTATCACGACTTCCTTGCGAGTCTCCACCACAACCTCGGGTTGTGGCGGCACTTCTTCCGCCGCCGCCGATGGCTCATAATGGCGCATCGCGCAACCCAACAAAACCAAATACAAAGACATAAGTTACTTATTCTCCTGTACGCGGACCGTCAAATCATCAGGCTCAGAATAAAAGTCAGCGGCGTTTCCTTGACGAAGATCAAACTTCTGAACTATTTCTTCGTCCATTAGACGCACAACCTTCTCTTTAAATTCACTATCCGTTGTAATTATCTCAGTCCACTTAGAGGGCTGAAACTTCTTGATGTATCCACAGGGCATCGTCAAAGTATACCATGCACCAGCCGACGTCAGACACGATGAACTCTTAACGGCGTCAAACCAGCTTTCTTCATCTCGAATACCAATCTCTTTGGTACCCCAGAGAATGCGGAAGGCACAAGACCTACCCTGCGTCCCAAATCGGGACTTCTCCAGTCGAACCTTGACTTCGGATCCAATTCGAAATCCCTTATCATCCTCAACGAACGATGACTTTGCTTTGCGTCCTGTGAGCCAGATACGCAAAGAATACGAATAGTGCATCGCTTTACCTCCTGGTGTCATGTACGGAGTGGTCATTGCTATGATGCGCGCATTAGGTCCGCTAGGGATATTCGTTTTAAGCTGGTTCAACACCAACAGCGTAGCCTTCTTATCCGCAATCGGGATAACAAGCTTCGACATTCCCTTCGCAAGAATGCGTGCCTTCACGGCCATTGAGGACTGTGGGTTGAAGTCTCCTTCAACATCGGATACCGATGGCGTGAACGCTAGTGAATCCCACACAAACAGAAGTTGTTCGTCCGTTGCTCCAAGCAATTCCTCGATAGTCTCAAGAACGAACTCAACAGAGGATGCTTGGATGTACATTAAACGCCCCAGGTCACACCCAGAGCCCTCCAAAAAACTAGGATCAATGGCAGACTCAGAATCAAAATATACCACCATCTTGCCCTGTTTCTGGGCATTGGCGGCAATTTGTGCTGCCATGTAAGATTTGCCTGTCGATTCAAGTCCAGCAATTTCTGTGACCTTCCCGACTGGAATTCCCGATACCCGTCCTTTGGAGATAATGCAATCCAACCAACGCGAGCCAGTAGGGATCCACTCCTTCACTTCGGTGGGATTTTCGCCGGTTAGATCGTGAGCCACGCTCCTTCCAGCTTTCTTGTTGACAAGCTTCATCAGGTCTTGCATTGAAACACGACCAGCTTTCGTTGTTTTGGCTTTTCTAGCCATTTATTCTCCGGTTTTTATGATAAAGGGGGCAGACTATTTTATAAACCGGCCTGCCATCGGCACCCTCAGAGTCTACTTATATTACTTGCCAGTCATTAACTCATCGAACGCACGGTCAACATCGCTCTTACCGTTGGCGGGACCATACTTGGCAGTCTCAGATGAACGTCCCTCTGCGGAACCATCGTTAGAAAGTTGTTCATCGAGAATTGCGTCAACCTGAGCCGAACTAAGACGATCCCAAAGGGAATCAAAGTCGGGCATACGATCAAGAAGGGCAGGGATCGCTTCAGGGTCTTCAAGAAGAGTAGACGTATTACGACGCATCTTGAGACTCGTTTGAGGATAGGCACCCGGTTTAGTGGGCTTAGTGTATGTCAGAGTAATGTCGGTGCCTTCATCAGCATCTGTGATGTCGCCATACTCCGGATCGAGGATGTAGCCAAGAAGCAATTCGTATGCGGTCTTTCCATAGCCGTACACTTTAATCCCCTCGTCCTCTCGACCACGAATCACCACGGGTGAAAAGTATCGAGTGCGAACGAAAAGGGACTTGGCGAGCTTCTTACTCTCCTCGTCGTTATTGTCAACTCCCTCTCGCCAGAGTGAGGAAGCAAATTCACAGATTGGACATTCTTCGCCGAAGTTTCGCTTCGGACAAAGCACGCCGCCCCTGTGATTTCCCACGTTATAGTGGAAGAACATTTCCTTCAATGGATCACCGTCGTTAGTCGGCACGATCCGAATGTCCGTATCGCCCTCGTCGGGCCTGAACCAAACAGAATTTCCGTTGTCCTTGTGATCACCGCGCAAAGTTGCGAGCTTGCGGCGCATAAGCTCCATGTTAATTCCCATATCTATTTTCTCCTTTTTTGTTTAGATAAAGTATACTAAGCGTTCCTTAGTATCTAACGTAACACACTTGACTTAGCCTGTCAAGAGTTTTCTTGAACTGCGTTCGTTCTGGCCACACAGAAGCCAAAGTCTCTACCGGTTTCGGTTTCATAGATGGCATATGAAATATTCCTAAAAGCATTTCTAGGTTTTGCTTTAAGAATTTCCACATATCGCCTATGAAGTCCGCCATCGGTCTTTAATTTTTCCTGATTTATACATAAATAGTAACATACTTCTCGTTCAATGTCAAGATCAAAAAACCATTTTTCTTCCAGGTTCTTCATACTAAGCATTCCCAAGGTTTTAATACGACATATCTCTGATGAGGTGGATATAACCCCTATCTCGGGCTCATTATGATTAAAGTAATTCATATAGTGAACCGTTGAATGAATAGTGTTATTCAAAGTAGAATAATATTCCTTGATTGGCACATCTTGAATAATCTGCTCAAGATTCAAATTAGAGATCAGTGTAATACTATTAAAGAGTCCAGAGCGCGCGTATTCCTGCAATACCCCAAACGCGACATTCTCAATCAACTTGGGAATTCCAGCCACTAAATCTGTATCCGGCTTGATATAAAACAAATCAATCTTCTTGTCCCTAATCTGCTCCAAAACACCCAAAGCATAGTTAGAACTGTACGAGGCCCCGACTACAAAAAACTGAACCCCGTCGTCAATGTCCTTAAAAAATTTAGAGACATCCGGCGTATTCTCCTCGTATTCTTCGGGAGTAGAGTATTTTTTTAATCTGAAATTATATTTTGAGGTTCTCGAAACTTCGTCATTCAAGCAATAAACATTGTATTGCCCATGGTCAGAAAACTTTTTTGCAATTCTAGAGGCTGCATTGCCCAATCCCACAATCGAAATCACAGCTTTAGTTCCTCCAAATCGAGATAGTTCTTGCCGGCTGTAAGATTGGTCTTGAAATTTCCTTCCTCAAAAATCTTCTTAATAGCTGCCAACAATCCCCTCTCAGAATCGTCCAAATCGATCACGATCTCATCATGAACAATGTGCGAGATAAACGACTTCTTGTCTTCCAAAAACTTATCAATCTCCACAGCACGACTCAGCACACGATCAGACGTCGTGCTCTGAATCAGATAATTAAGAGCCTTGCGCTCATCAACGACAATAGTTCTTTTAAATGGTGTCTTAATATAACCATCTTTGTACCACATGTCAAGTGCTTTTTTGCGATCATAATGATCTGTTTTGATATCATCCGAATTGGGATCATATAACCATGCGAAAAACCGAACTTTACACTCTTCTCGTGTGATTTCCTGCTCAAAAAGATGCTTAGCATTCCATTCGTGGATATCTCCTTCCGGCTGTTCTTCCCCCATGAGATCCAAGAACGTCCTAAGCTCTGCGCCGTTGTAATCAAGCGAGATAAACCAATCATTATGGGGCTTTATAAGCCTCCGAAATTCTTTTTTGAGTGTCAGTATGGGGCAAGAATTTGCGCGCGTTGTAAGGCGCCCCGTGACGGTCCCAAAGAGATTATAATCGATATAATAATACCCTTTGATTAACTCGTTGGCCTTGCGTCGTCCCCTGGAACTGTGGTATAGTTCTCGGCAGCCTTCTTTATTAAGATTGAGATTCTGATAGCGGATTTTATGCAAAAGCTTTTGCGTGCCATCAAGCAAATCATAGTTTTCGGGCTTTTCGTATGTCTCAAATACATGCTTTGTGACTTCATTTTTTACATCGCAGAATTCGAGAAGAAAGCTTTCTGGAACTAAGTCAAAAAAGCAATGTTCTCGCAGATCAACCTTGCCGATTTGAAAAGTCTTGAGATAAGCACGAAATGTCTTCTGAGTTTCTGCGAGAGATTCGGCCAGTTCTGGTGGGCACGCATCAGATAGTGCCGAGCCGCTACAATATAGCCACGCATATTCCACTGCCGGATCTTTGATGGACGCTGTGTAAGTCCATGTTCTTTTGAGCCCAGTGGGGATTTTATCAAAGTGCAGGGCGCCATCGGCATAAATCCCAACACATTCGCTCTTGTCGTCTAGTGTTTGAAAGTACATTTATCCTTCTAAATTGTCTGCCGCATCCAACACAGCTTGTATATGTTTACTATTATAGCTGAGTGAGCCACGATAGTCAAATGGTTTATTAACAATTGTTTCGAAAACAAGCAGCGCGCGGTTCAGTCCGCGAGTAGCGTAAATTTGGAGACAGTCTCTAATTAGCGACTCCTGTTCAAAATCGGCGAACTTTGATTCATCCTCCATGATTCTAATTTTGAAATAGAGGTCCAAAAAATATGTTTCTGAATAATTCGCTTCCAAATCTGTAAGGCTGTACGTCGGTGGCGTAATGATATTTGTGATGGTTTTGCCGTTGCATTCTTGGGTTTCTAAAATAGTCTTCTCTTTTGACAGATTATAAAGATATAGTAAATCGCTCCGGAAATTATTGAAGTAAGACAAATGAGAATATTCATATGCGCTCCACAATACGATATCGGTCCTGCCAAGTCCATATTTAGCAGCATATTCTAACATGGCGGAAGAGCCAATGTCGGCTACCAAGCGCCATGGCATCGAAGCATCCACCATGAAGCCGTAAGACTTGCATGCATTCAAGTAGAACTCCCAAGTCTTGCTATTGACAAAAGCATTGATCTTTTTGTCGTCATTTGAAGGTATCAAATCAGCTATTTCAACTGCCAATCCCGATACGGTGATAGGGCAACGCCGACTTTTCACAAAAGCCGTCTGGGTGAAGGGGGCGGTCTTGGCCGGGAGCCTCAATACAGACAGCAATTGTTCTACAAACTGATCAAAGCTTTTGAGATTTGCTCTTGTCTTTTTGAAATTAGCAGACAAAGCAGCAAAATAGCCATTTTTATAAGAAGAATATAGGCGCATTGGATTCTCGTAAGCCTTGTAAACAATGAGGCTGCTTAAATAAGGATCATCGGCATTTATCTTTCCAACAGCCACACATTTCGTAAACTGTAGTGCGAGTGCGTTAAAGGCATCTACTACAAAATTCAAAGCACTCATCGATTGGTCAGCTAGATTGGCCCGGGCGAAACCTTTGAGGTCTTCGTAATTCGCTACTTGAATGGGGATAAACGTTCGATTTACGCGCCCATACAAAAACTTTTCTCCAAAGTTAAAGTTAGTTACATTCGGATATTTCTCTACATATCCCAAGACTTTAGCATCATAAAGTACTTTTTTATCAAAAAGCTTGACAGTTGTCTCGGCATTGCTTTCTTTATAATATGTTGACATAAATCAAGGCTCCTCTTCCCCTGTCCCGGTGTCGCCTATTTTATCCAAAAGCATGCCGCTCGGCCAGTTCGAGCCCACAATTGGGATCCAGGCGCCGGCGCCAGAGCCGAACATTCCCCCCTCGGACTTAGAATCGACCTCCTTCGGGAAGCAATATACGTCCTGCTCCGGATCGTCTGTCTTCTTATCTTTGTTGACCAAATTAGCAGTTACTTTAGCATCAGTGCTCGCTACCCATTTCGCATGAATTCTAGAATTGGCGCGGCCGGGCCCGAAGCTGTGCTCTGAACGAATAATCATATGATAGCCGCCAATACCGATTTGGGTTAAGTCAGGGACGGAGGCGGCCCCCATTCCAACATATCCGGGTGCAAATCCCTCCGGATCGACATAAATATAGCAACCAGGATAAGCTGTTACATTCGCATAAGTTGAGATATCCACATCAAATACTTCACGCAACTGCTGAAGCCCGTCATATCCATCTTGTTCAAAGCGCAACTCTTTCAAACCTGTAGAATCGGTCTTTTTGAGTTTAATGGTTTTTGTGATGCCGCGGTCGCGACCAATGGCATAGTGAAAGATTCCTTTTTCGGCATCGGGCCCTGGTTCGCCCTTCATCAGTTCTGCCGGCTGTGCGCGGCCGGCATGGTATACCAAATACTCAACTTGATTCTTAATTCCCCCATCCGAGATGGGATTGTCGCGGCTGGCCGCCACATCGATGACAGGCAAAGGAAAGTCAGAATCGCCGATGCCGTACCAATCAATCGAAATACGCCCACTTCTCGGGAATCTGATTCTGTACTTGATCAAGTCTGTAGTAATTTCGTCAGGAGAATCAGGAGTTTCTTTGTAGCCTACAATAGAAGCCTGATTAATGGTGGTTTTTTGCTTTGCTTGGTTCGAAAAGCATGAGCTGCTGTTCAAAAAATCCCTAATAAGGTTATTGAACAAATCATTTAAAAATTTGGGGAGAGGATAGTATACGTCTTCTCGATCGGACATCTTCTTCGAAAGCCACTCAACAAAGTACTTTACAGAAATGGGCAAATCTCCCAAAGATGGAAAGCCGACAGAATAATTCTTTTGGTTGACAAGCTCCAAAGGTCCCAAAACTACACGAAGCTTTTTTAACTGGATCGCCATTTCTTCAGTTCGTCTAATGTGCGCATCAACTACTTCCTTTGCTTCCTTGTCAAGGTTAATTTTCGGTACCTCGTCGTTCTCGCCGCTGGCTGGAATTACTCCAGTGGCTCTAAGGCCCTTAAGTTGGGACGTAATGCTGTTGCCGGACTTTCCATATTTCGTACATAGTCCCTCCAAAATAACGTCAATAAGATCGCTCACATAAAAGAACGTTACCTCTTGCGTCCCGGTGGCGCTTGGAGCCGAAGCAACCGAAAGCAGCCGCTTATTCTTTTCCTCCTCGTCGACCTTGACGTTGCCCTCTATTATGGACGCGATCTCTGTTTCTATGTCCCCCTGATACGTATCCATTGATTGGATGCCGCCAACAGAGCCAGCTGGACCATCCGTTTTGCTGAACAGGGCACTCGGGTCGTATTGAACTCCATCTTGTCTAAATTTGTATATTTCAGCTGATGACACCTTCAGATATCTTAGCTTGCCATAATCAAACATCTCTTTCATCAATGCTTGGAGACTCTCTCTTCGATAAGTTTGAATTTCCTTTTCAAGCCCTTTCTTTAATTTTTGAACGTTTTCGCTTTCGCACTTTGCAGCCCAAATTTCTCCCTTAATATCTCTAATCGCCCTCGCTGCTTCAATATACTTCTCCGTCCCGGTGACCTTTACATTTGCATTTGGAAAAATATTAAAATTAGGTTGATCGAAATAATCCTCTACATATGCCAAATAATTAATAACAAACTTTACTCGCCCCTGATCATCAATATCAAAGTCATGAATAGTGGGCGTTAAACTCAATGTCACAAAGGAATTGTAAAGTGCCGTTTTCACCTTGTTACTAAGCGTGCTAGTAGTTGTTGAGCCGGCCGCCTTAGCAGTGCCCCAATCTGAACGGTATGCCCAGCCGACAACCGCCTTCAAACGAAAGTTTAGCTTAGGATCATCGGCAACTGATTTCCTGACGTCGGCGCGCTTTCGATCAAACGTCGTCAAACTTAAACTTTTAGTCGTTCCAGTTTTAAGGGCCAAATCAATGTACTTGAATTCGCCACGATCTCTTAACAATTCTGAGAAATTGTTGGCAAAGATAGTCAATTTCGCCTTGATGCTTTTCTTGACTGCGAAGGGATCGTGCCCCTCGTAGGAAAAAGTAAAGTCTTGAATGCCGACTCCAACACCACGATGGTTTTTCTTATTAAAAATATCTAAGTCATCTTTTGTAAAATAAGAATCAAAAGGAATTTCCAGTTGCGATTCAGTAGTTTTGCCCTCCTTATCTTCCTCCATCGTAATCTTAAACAGTTTGATGAGCGGCTGTAAGTTTGCAATTTCGCTTGTTTTCATGTTAAGTAAATCGCGGTAACTTGGATATTGGGTAAGCCTGTTGATGAATCCGAAAGGGCTTCCTCCCATTTGAAGGCATGCATTGGTATCGCTAGCCTCTACCCACAAACCGCTGGTCGGATCGCCAGGATTTTGGCCCGGGTCTGGATTGTCCGACACAACGTTAGTATAAGGCAGTCGCTTCTCGTTCAATTGATTCTCTAAAACCTCTCGTTTGTATGCCACGAAATAAGGGATTTGTGCCAAAAGGAAGCATTGCTCCTTGAAAAAGGGAGGGGCCAATTCTGCGGCGCCGGCTGCCACAGTCACGGGTACATCTGCTTCGGCTCGCAGTTCAGCTTTCTCAACTTCATCCGCCTCGCGGTCACCGGGCAGCACGACGGTGAGGGCGCCGTACTCCCAGCCGACGCGGTCGGCCTTGGCGTCTAGCCAATCCCTGTAGTCTTGCTGAATCTTGAAGTTGGCGTCCATCTTCGAAAGGACATCCGGGGCGACGGCGATGATCGCCTCTCTCAACTTCTTCAGACGCTCGAAGTCTTCTTCGTACAGGGGGTCTTCGAGTTGCCCTGGGCCCATTTCCTTGCCCGTCTTCTGCAGACCGGCCCTGATCTTGTCATTATGGAGGGGCGCCCACTCGCCAATGGCCCCGGGGCCCGGCACATCCGAGGAAAAGGTACTTACTCCCTCTGTTTGTTCCGCGAGTTCATTCCATGCCTCTATAGCAGCTAATAATTCAGGACCCGTCGTTTCGACGACGTGGCTGCCGCTGGAGTTTTCCCATTCTTCTAAATCTTTATCAAATTGTTCTTTTCGTTCTTTGGGGGTGAGCCCCAGATCATGGTCGGTTTCTGCCATCTCTTATACCTCTAAAATCTTCATAGCATCAGAAATATTCAAGGGAATGTATAGAATTGCGCCGGTCTTGATTTGCGCCTCGGTGCCGTAACCATTCCACCAAGCAATAACCCACCAAAAGCGCGAGTCGCCATAATACTGATTAGCCAGATTGTACAGTCGATCGCCGTATTTCCAAATATGCTTATTGGCTGTGACAGAAGCGCGTTCCGCG
>Ga0080013_1000249_pt1 | contig 75908 bp, 115 predicted proteins | sample ETNvirenome_6_85_FD_69236 | JGI IMG/M metagenome (GOLD analysis project Ga0080013, IMG submission 69236) | Marine viral communities from the Pacific Ocean - ETNP_6_85 (SPADES assembly) (version 2) | ecosystem: Environmental > Aquatic > Marine > Oceanic | place: Pacific Ocean | collected 2013-06-19
CATAAAGTTTTAACTAATGCAGAATTACCCACTAAAAGCGTACTAATAAATAAAAGATATTTACCTAAACGGGTAGTTTGTAGAGCGTGTAACGGGGACGTATCTAAAGCAACAGAATCCCACGCTGCAAGAGTACACCACATTCATGATGCGTGTAGGTATGAATATTTTAACATCATAGTTAATTGTAGATTTTGTAAAGTAGCTTTTAGGCGAAAGCGTATAACGCTTATTTCTGCCGCACCCCATAGTACATATATCTATTGTAGTAGAAAGTGTTATGCAAAAGGCATGAAAAGTGACAGCACTTATGACTTACGTTTATCTAGGCAAAAAGCGGCTAGTAATATTGACGAAGAGTAAGGAAACTGATATAATTAAGTTATACTAAAAAGAATAAAAAGGGGTTTAATGGACATAAACAATAAATTGATAGAACAGTGGGAACCTAAGATTAATCGAATGCTCCAGACAACTTCTATACGTGGTATGGATAGGGAGGATATAGCACAAGAATTACGTATTGCTATTCTAAAAGCAGCAAAAGGCTTTGATCCTAGCAGAAAGGTTTCGTTTCACACCTATTTACATACCACTATGATTAATACAATAAGAACTTTGATAACTAAAGCCCAACGCCGCCCTGAACCGCAAAGTTTAGACGCTTATTTATCTTCTTTTAGTCACGAAACGGAATACTATCCGTCTTCTGCTGAAAAAGCTTTATCGGTAACCATTGACATGGACTCTGAGTTAGTATTAAAATCTTCTTTAGAACACTTTGGGTTTTCCCATACGGAAAAATCTTTTTTAGCTTTACGTATGGAAAATCTAACAATGGATGAAATTTCTAACACTTTACAAGAATCAGCGTATAAAATTAGAACTCAGATTAGGCAGAGATTGGGTAGGCAGAACGAGAAAAGAGTTTTATTATGGTTAAACGGGACGGAAAACCTCTAAAAGACTACAACTCGCAAGATGTGCGGGGGGTTTTTACATGGTTATATTCTAAAAAGCATAATAAAGAATATACTAATAAAGGTTTTATTGGTTATGACCTTAAGCTAATTAAAGAAGCTGTTAAACAATACGGGTTATTTCCGGTTTTAGCTGGTTTTTATAATGCGATACACACCCGTAAAGATACAGTTACTATAAAATATATTATCAAGGGTTTTGAATTTAAATATTATCTCCCAGATAGCAATGCAGAAATATATTATAAAGTTATGGTCTATGGGACAGATAAAATAAAAGCGTACTGGCGAAAGTACACCCTTTTGAATTCTAAATGGTTCCCCACAGCAGCTTCGGAGCAAAAAAAGAAAAAGATTTTAAACAAGTTAAAGGAGTGGGGCAATGCCCAGACAGAATAAAAACAGGCGGGGCGGGTTTGTGAAGGTTGACAATACCCGCAAACACTTAAAGGCATCAGATTTACGCTCTCGTGAAGCTCCGCAAGGCTCCTTCCGAGTGATATCCATAACAGATAATAAAGACGTATGGCTCGAAGGCACACACAGCACGTTCTTAGAAGCGAAAAAAATTGCTGATGACACATGTGGTGGTGGTGTGGTATGCTATGTACATGGTAACGGGCCAAGAGTACTTTATATAGCGAGGTAATAATGCAGAGTTTTGAATATATTGAATCAGGGGTTTTATTTAATTTAACAGACCCAGTAAACTTTAAAAACTTTAGGTACACTGGTAAGGACTTTGCGAAACACGGGGAAGTACATACATTTATCGTAGATTATGTAGATCAGTATAGGGAAACTCCTTCTGCATCCACATTGTCCGAAAATTATCCTACCTTAGACGTTTCCGCACAGACGTTAAATTATGATTACGCTGTAGATCAGTTCAAAGATCAGGTTATTTATCGTAAAATTGTAGCTTCCATTCAATCGGAAAAGGAAATGCTTAAGGATAATCCCGCAAAGGCATTATCAACAATTATTTCAAAGCTGGGGGACGTAGAGATAGAGACCGATGAAGACGTTTCTATCTATAACAGCGGCTCCTCTGAACGCTTCGATGAGTGGAAAGAGAGAACTGAAAAACGTGCTATGGGTGAAGGTATGATGGGAGTACCAACACCCTTTAAGACCTTCAATAGCACAGGTGTTGGGTGGATGCCGGGAGAACTTGTAGCTATGTTTGCACGACCAACAGTAGGTAAAACGTGGATGTGTGTTGAGGCGGCTGCTACTGCGGTTGCGGCTGGGTATAAAACCTTATTAGTTTCTACAGAAATGACAACATCAGCAATAAGTCTAAGGGCGGATGTGGTACTAGCTAATAAAATGGGGTATAACTTCTCCCATAGAGCCTTGCGTAACGGTGACCCAATTGATGAAGTTCAATACAAGAAGTTTCTACAAGAATTGAATGGTAGGTCACTTTTAGTTTGTGACCATATAGAAGGTGAGTCCACCATTTCTATTGAAAGTATCGCTCGTTTGATACGGAAACACTCTCCAGACTTTGTAGTTCTAGATGGAATCTACTTAGTTTCTTCAGGGGACGGTAAGAAAGCTATGTGGGAACAGTCTCATGCGCTTTTCTACGGCATGAAAAACTTATGTTTATCTACTAACACAGCAATTTGGGTTTCAACGCAAGCTACTAGAGAAGCCGCTAATATGTTTGAGCCACCACGAGCCGATCAGGTTGCCTTTGGAGACGCTTTAATCAGAGCGGCAGACGTTGCTATGGCTATGTGCCTTGTAGAAGACAACGAGGATAAACGCCTAATGCAGATACAGAAGTATCGAGATGGGGTATTACCCTCTGAAGAATACTACTTGCATTGGGACGTAAACTATGGTAAAATCTATGAAGACGATGAATTTTCCATCGTTGACGACGATGATTTAGATGATGGTGGTTTTTAGTAAGGAGATTTTTAATGGGATTATTTGATTTATTTAAATCTGATACCGATAGCGTTATAGTAAAGCAAGGCACTTCTAAAGGGCCAGGCAAGCCTAAGGTTGATATTACCGTTGGTGATATTAAGAAAGGCAAAGTTGTAGACGCTAACGGGTACACCAGCGATATTGTGTTGTTTTTACGTGCATCGAAAGGTAAGTAGTGGTTAATTGGTCTAGTTTATTACTTGACGTAGGGATAGATGTTCCCTTAGAGCGTGAACAATTTAATATTTCCTGTCCTTTCCATATAGACCAACTACCTTCATGCTCTATAAACGTAACAATGGGTAAATGGATATGTTTTGCTGGCTGTGGGCAGGGGTCTTTAGTAACATTTTTAGCTAAGTACACAGGTAAAGATACTACAAAGATTGAACAAGACGTTGCTAACAGTGCAATTGAAATAGAGTTTGATTTTTTTGAAGACGAGTTTCCCCCTCTTGACCAGATGGAGGTAGTAACGTACCCCGGAGACGCAGGGGTAGTCCCTAAATGGATTTTTGATCGGGGGTTTTCCTCCGACACATTAAAATCTTGGGGTTGCGGCATGAATAAGTATAATGATTTAATCATTCCTGTACATGATGCATCTTCAAATTTAGTTGGGTGGATGGAGAGGCGCATAGACGCAACTCCTAAATATTTATACTCTAAAGGCTTGAAGAAATCCCACCTTTTATTTGGGGAGCATAAAATAAAATCAACACAAACTGTATGTATTACTGAGGGTGCATTGGATACTATGTGGTTATCCCAAAACGGCTACACAAGTATGGCTTTATTAGGGGCTTCTTTTTCACGAGAGCAGCAATCTAGGCTAACAGCCTTGAAACCAGAAGAAATTGTATTGTGTTTAGACAATGATGAAGCGGGACAAAAAGCAATTAATAAAATTAATAGTTGCATGAAAGATACTTGTATGGTATCATGGATAGAGTTACCCAAAGGGGTAAACGACGTACAAGAGATACGTAAAAAATCATTACTTAATGAAGTAATAGAAAACAGAGCCTTTTGGTAAAGGCTAAAGGAGGTACGCATGGGTGGCATATTCGCTATTCAAAACAGGGTTGAAGAACGTTCTAACCCTCAACTGTCGCAAGCTAATGGGCAGGAAGTCTTTTTCAAAGATGGTGACCAAGCGTTCGTAACGCCGGTTGCTTCTGGAGAAGAGAACGATAAATTACTAGATGAAGTTTATCTTTACACGTATCGTTCAGGTACTCGTTGGATTAATCTTCTAAAAGACGACGACACAGACGCTTCAGATGTTCCTGATAACGTTAGAGCCTCTCACAAGTTTGCGTTCTGGGGCTATGTTCATGATATCATGCACACTGAGAAGCGTTTTGACGACTGGGAAGAAGTTGAAGGGCCTCAGGGCAAGAAGTTGTTTGTTCAGCATGTTGATGATTTCAGGGTTATCCCTCTAGGCTTTGGGCGTAGTAATTACATTTGGAACCAACTGGTTGATATTTACAACGACTGGGGTTCACTAAACAAAGGTGTTATGCGTATCAAGCGGGCAGGAACAGGCATGTACGACACGTCATACACGCTTTCTGCCACAGCTAGGAACACTTCCGTTCCAGAAGACAAGTTAGCTAACGTTTCCGATTTAGTTGATATTAAGAGTTATTACAAAAACCGTTACGGTGGTGAGCAGTCTAGTGCGCCATCAAATCAGTCTGACCCTGTTTCATTAAACAGTTCAGACGATCTTTTTGGATAACCTTTTTTCTTGTAGGTATTTCTTGCTGGGGGGAATCCCCCAGTAAGATACCTATTACCTTTTTAGGAGCGGGATGCTAGTTACCTCTAAAACATACGATGAAACCTTAGATAAATTAAAAAATTATCCTACATGGACGGTTGATGTAGAAACTAACGGTTTAGATTGGTTTGGGAAAAATCAAATATGTGGGGTGGGAGTCGGTATCGAAACAGGGGAGACTTTCTATTTCCCGTTTAGGCACTTCCCGTCTTTAGAGGCGGAGAACCTACACCCGCTCCAATTAGGTCAACTAATGGAAGCTATGAACCAATGCTCTACTCTTATTGGGTATAACATTAAATTCGATCTACACTTCTTAGAGAAGGATGGATTATCTATTACAGGTAAAGAATTATTAGATGTTATTGTACTAGTAAGATTGACGGAACCTGCGGATGTTAGAGAGTTTTCCCTTACAGCCACAATAAAACGCCTTTACGGTGAAGCTGCCGCAGAGTACGACATATCTACTAAAAAGATATTACGTAAAAATAAGTGGAACAAGGACTTTTCTCAAGCCCCTCCAACAATTCTAGGGCCTTATTGCGAAAAGGACGTTGAGTATACATGGAAAATTTTCCAAGATAGGTTTCCACGAATAGAGAAAACGAAGCAAACTAGAATATTTGAACTAGAAAAAGAATTAACACATGTTTTATTTGCTATGGAAAAGCGTGGGTTACCTGTAGATAGCTTGTATGCTAAAAAAGCTGCGGATAAGTTAACTAAAAGGCAGGAGCAGATTAAGGAACGTATTTTCAACACGGTAGGGCATGAGTTCTTACTTACCAGCCCTGTACAGGTCGGAACAGCCTTAAAGGGGTTAGGCATTAAATCTGCGGTGCAGACCGTAAAAGGCAACGAATCGTGGGGGGAAGAAGCATTAGCGCAAATAAATCACCCTGTTGCAGGTTATATAAGGCAATATAGAACATTAGGTAAACTACGTTCAACCTATCTGGAACCTTACTTTGATATACATACAATACATACTACCTTTTGTAATTGGGGAACCCTAACAGGGCGTTTATCTTCCAGAGACCCTAACCTACAAAATTTACCTAGAACTCACTTCAGGCTTTCAGATGATGCTCTGTCGCCACAAGAACGGGAAACAGTGAAAGGGCGAATCTCTGCGGCTGTTTCTGCTAAAGGTGGAACGTTCAATGAGGATTTATCTGATGAGGTTATTGATACGTGGGGCTTTATTGGGGATGAATCTTTCGATGAAACAGAGGAACATCAGATTTCTATCCGTAGATTATTTGTACCCCGTCCCGGCTACACCTTAGTTGGATTTGACTACTCTCAAATGGAAGTACGAGTCTTTTTAGATTACTTCCGTAACGCTGAAATTGACGCACTACTTAAAAAAGAGAATGTAGACTTTCACGGTGAAGCTGCTACACTAGCTTTCAATGTTGAGAAGGACGACCCAGAGTATAAGTACTATCGCCAAATGGCAAAAGCTATTACATTCGGCACTATTTACGGCATTGGGGCTAAGAAGCTAGGTATTCAACTTGGAGTACCGATGAGTCAAGCCTCCGACTATAAGAAAAAGTATTTTAAGGGACTAAAAGGGTCACGGGAATTCTTTGAGAAGGTAGTACGTGTTGTTAGTAGCAGGGGGTGGATTAAGAATAGGTACGGCAGAGTATACGTAGTTCCAAAAGACTTGGCGTATAAAGGGGTGAATTACCTTGTTCAAGGCACAAGTGCTGATATTTTAAGTGAAAGAATGATAGAAGTAGATAAATATTTATCAAATAAGAAAAGTAATATTTTAGTACAGGTTCATGATGAGATTATTTGTGAAGTTCATGATTCAGAACTAAACGATGTAACTCCTAACATTCAAAACCTACTACAAGAAAACTCTTTAGGAATCCCGCTCGAAGTTGACGTTGAGGTATGTAAACCGTCATGGGCTACTAAAGTAGATTTCGAGCCGAACGTACAAGAAGCAGAAATAGATTGGACAATAGATTGGTCTTAAAGGCACACCAAAGGTTTAGCAATTACGATAAAGAACATAGTTGGCAATATGAGATACGTCTTCAAAATAAAGTAGAAGACTTAGCCCTTTCCAATCTATCGGAAGAAGCTGTTAAAGCTTTATCTATAGATGATTTTAAGTTTGAGTACATTGCTAAAGACAACAAAGCGGGTTGCCGGGAAGTTAAAGAGTTTATCGAACGGCACGAATGGCTTGGTAAAATGCCTATATGGGTTACAGATAGATTTACCGCTAGGTTAAAGTCCTCTAATCTGCTTGCAGGGGTTGTTGTAATGGCTACACCTAACACGTTTTCAAATTTATTAGGGGCGGAAGGTAAGAATTTAGAAAAATTAATTGCTAGGGGTGCCTGTATTTCGTGGTCACCTAAAAATTTAGCTTCATGGTTAATAATGCAATCTATTAAATGGATGGTGAAAAACACAGACTTTAGGTATTTTACAGCGTACAGTGACCCCGAAGCTAAGGAATTAGGTACTATTTATCAAGCTTGCAACTTCATCTATTTAGGTCAAAAATTTGGTAGCGGCTATCAGTACCTTGACCCTCAAAACAGAGAACGTGGGTGGTTTGGAGACTCTGGGTTTAGTGATAGGAGTCAGATTGTTCGATATGCGAAGGCTTTAGGGTTGCAATGGCAGCCAGAATGGTATAAAATGGTAGGTGCCAAAAAGAATTACCGCAAAGTAAATTGGCAAAATATACCCGAAGAAAGTACACAATTACTAAAACAAGAGAGGGCTAGGCATAAAAACAGTTGCGAGAAAAGGCAGTCCCCCACAAAGCATAAATATTGTTATATTTTAGGTATAAACCGTAAAGAGACTAAAAGTTTAGTGCGGCAGTTCAAACAAAACAACCCAGATAAAATTAATTTACCATACCCCCAGTTGAGGGGTAAGTAAGAAGGAGAGACTAATGGCTAAGGTAGGACTAAAATTAGGGTTTACATTCAGGGTAGGGCCTTTAGACACTAATCAGTACGCACGTATTGATTGTGAAGTACATGATATTGATACTGATATGGATATCCCCACTCAGATTGAGGGAACGGAACTTGCCTTAGGGCAAATCTGGGCGCATGTACGAGATGAAGTAGACAAGAATATTGATGAAGTACTGAATGAAGGGACTTCTAAATGAGCCGTACACGGAGAGGTAACGAAATAATTAGAGCTACGGTACTGGAAAAAGTTTTAGCTGAAAGAGAGCGTCAAGACTTAAAGTGGGGTGACCAGACACAGAACTCTGACTCTCATTGGACGGTAATCTTAACAGAAGAACTAGGTGAAGTCGCAAGAGAAGTGTATGAAAAAAACGAAACAGATATGTATACAGAAATCATTCAATGTGCCGCAGTTTGCTTTGCGTGGGCGGAGGCATATCTAAACCGAACCTACGATATTAGTTTTACACCGGAAGAGGAATAAATGGAAAAAGATTCAGAAAAAATTATTAATGAGCTACTTAAAAATAAAAAATTAAACCTTTTTAGGGGTGACGATAAAGAGTTTGAGTATTCTAAAATCCCCTTTGAGATACCTGCGTTAGACAGATTAACGGCGGGTGGTATAGCTAAGAAGCGTTTAACACTTATATACGGGCCTACCAACGTGGGAAAGTCCTACCTAGCCTCCCAAATCTGTGCAAACGTTTTGAAGGCAGGTGGAAAAGCAGCTTGGATTGATACAGAGTTATCATGGGACTCCGATTGGATGGAGCGTTGCGGAATAGACACAGGTAAAATAATTGTAGGGCAACCTGAAAGCGGTGAGGAAGCTATGGATACAATCCGTACCTTACTTGATGCCTCTTTTGATTTAGTAGTATTAGATAGTATTGCTGGGCTTGTTCCCCACAAGAACCTAGAAGAGGATTTCTCGTTCAACCCAATGGCGTGGCAAGCACGTTTCGTTAACTCTTCGTTACCTAAAGTCCTCCCTAGTCTATCTAACGGCGGTGCGTTGGTGGCAATCAATCAGGTACGTAGTAGCATTGGCCCCGTAGCATTAGATAACATGCCGGGAGGCTTGGCACAGTCATTCTTTGCACATGCACTTTTACAGGTACGTCGTAAAGGTTGGATAGAAGATGCTGGCGTTAAGGTTGGTTTTGATATGGATGTACGCTTGAGGAAAACTAAAATCGGGGGAGAGAACTGGAATTCTGCAACGGTACCTTTTAGGGTAGATGGAGGCATAGACATTCTAGAAAGCTATATTAGAGAAGCAATAGGCATCAAACTTATAACTCAGGCAGGGCCTTGGTATACGTATAAAGAACAGAAATACATGGGTCTGAATGGATTAAAGAAAGTCTTTTTAGAGGATGAACAATTACTGGAGGAACTAAAAAACAGTGTTACCTAGAGACTATACTGCCCAAGAAAATATAATTGCTAACTATTTGTCGGAATGGGGAATACGTTATGAGACGCAAGCACCGTTTCCTCCGTATACAGTTGATTTTTATATTGCAGAATTAAATATGGTAATTGAAGCGGATGGGGCGTACGGTCATTTAGGTAAACGTGATAGAATACGAGATCGCAACTTAATACAGACCGGAGACATACAAATTGTATTGCATTGTAAAGAAACAACTAAAGGTAAAATAAAGGAATTTCTATGGCAGGAATTAAACAAATTGGGAAATCTAAAGGATTAACAAAGCAGAAAACGAAAAGGAAGGCTGCGGTTAGAACAACTAACCAAGATAGGGAGTTTTTAAAATTACTAAATACGCATTTAGAAGGTAAAATGGCTCCCCACAGAGGGCAGGTGTTCTACCCTTCTGCTTTGGGTAGCACTTGTGATCGGTACTTATATGCTTCATTCAATGGTTTATTGCCTTGGGAAACCCTAGACCCAAGAGTAAAACGTATCTTTGATGTAGGTGGCTCCCTAGAAGATAGGATGGATAAGTACTTCACTAAAATGGGTATTGTTATCGCTCGTGAGCAACCATTAAAGATGGACATGCCTCCTATCAGTGGGCGGTTAGACTTCCTTATCCAGCACCCAACCGAAGGCAGGGCGGTGTTAGAGTTAAAATCTATTAATGATAAAGGGTTTAAAGAACTAAAAAGTTCACCAAAACATGAGCATTTTATACAATTACAAATTTATCTAAACATGCTAAATAATGAATATGGTATCGTTTTGTATGAAAATAAAAATGACCAAAATTTAAAAGCCTTCAAAGTATCTAGGCAACCCTTAGTATGGGAAACCTTACTAGAACGTTGTACTAATATAATGGGCATGACGAGCATACCGGAAACCTGTACTGGGGATACGTGGTGTAAATGTAAAGGGGTAACCAATGGTTAACTATAAAGACGACAACCCACAAGACCAAAATAAAGCATGGTCTCCAATGAAAGCCTTAGGTAATGTACGAAGAAAATTAGCTTCCGATTTACAAGTGTCCTCCTTTGATGTGGACATTTCTAACCTACCTAAGTTGCCATTAGGAGATTACGCCTCCACATCTAATGAGGGGCTAGAAAGCTACCTAGCCATGTTTGGTGGATACACTAGTTATCTAGAAGCAGAGGTAGCAAAATTGGATAGTACCCTTTCCGCATTACAGGCAGCTTTTGATGACGGTTTAGCTAAAGCTATGAACAAACTTGCTACGGAAAGAGAAGAAGCGGGTAAGAAGAAACCTACACGAGAAGAATTGCGTGGGGAAGCCTTAAACTCATACACCCAATTGTGGGAATTACGGAAAGAGGTTATCGAAACAGAGGCAGGTTTAAAACAACTAAGTGGGACACTTAAGGCATATGATAAAGCCTATGCATCGGTGTCAAGGGTTGTAGGTCTTAGAACAATGGGGGAGCGTCAAAGATGAATTACTTAGGATTAGACTGCTCATCTAAAGCAGTTCACGGAGTTATCGTAAACGATCAAGAAGAACTTGTAGCTAAATTAAAATTCGCATCTACCCCTAAAGACCCATTTGATTTTAGGCTTTATCAAATATTTGACAACTTTAGTGTATACCTAAACCAAAAATTAGAGTATAATGGAATACATAGTTCTGCAATTGAAGCAGCAATTTATATTCAAAATGCACGTACCACAATGGAGATTTCCGGTGTGGTTAGTGTTGCGAAGTACATGCTTCATACTAAGGGGATTGAGTGCGTTCCTGTCGATAATAGGAGTTGGAAAAAGCAGATTTTAGGTAAGGGGAACGCCGGGAAACCTGATATAAAAAAATACGCTGTAGAGAAATGGGGAGACGTATTCCCTGAACAAGATTATGCCGATGCCGCTTGCATTGCGTTATGGGCAAAGAGAAGAGGAGAAGAGAATGCCTAATTTTGAGAAGGTTGTTAAGCCACCTACCTTTTACATGAGTCCGGGTAAGAAGCCAGAAAAGGTGGAATATAAAGATAAATTCCCAGAAGGAACCACCCTTGAAGATTTAAAGAAACAACAAGGGGTTGTAGTTTGGTGTAAGTACTTGGCGTGTGTGAATAATAAACAATTTGATGATACCCAAAGAACTACAGGGGCGTTGCGGAAGAACAGCAATTATAAACCAATCAGTGAACGAGAAAATGTTTGGCAGGGGGTTTGTACAAGAGATGAAATTGGAGTGGATTTTCAAGAATTCTTTTCTAACGGAGCTAAATTTAAAGTACCTATGTGCTTCAATGCAGCTTCTAACAAAACGGGGTACACGGATTTCAGTAAACTTCTTCAATCAGATGGAAGTCCTTACGGTGGTAGCATTGAGTCTCAGTCATTCGAGTACTCTTCTGACCCTAATGAGGGTAGATAATGCCTAGATTAATCCCAACTGATGTTAGATTAGAAGCAATGAGTTTGTATGTTGCAGGGTCAGACACAGCAAAACAAATAACTGAAAAACTTGCGGAAAAGTTTGAAGTCGATATTACTATTTCGACTATTTATTCGTGGGCTAAGAAGTTCAACTGGGATGAGAAGCGTCTACAAATTCAAGAGACTGGGGTTTCTACGGTAATGGAAACCGAAAGCCAACGCTTCGCTAGGCTACAAACAGAGCATTTAGATACATATACAGACATACGCGAAAAAGCTCAAAATGAATTAAAGGGTTTAAACTTCCATGATGCTGGAGTAGCGGCACGTACCGTGGATATGAGTATTCAAGGGGAACGTAAAACTATGGAAGGTTTGATACACGTTCAATTTGTGCAGGACATATTAAATGTTTTAGTTGAGGAAATTGCTGACCCTGAAACCGTTAGTCGTATTGCGGCTCGTTTTCAAGGTGTTATTCAACAAGCAGGTGATAAGTAATGGCTAATGAGGTTGTAACGGTAGCTGATGCGTTAGCACGGTTATCTGAAGGACTTTCTACCAATCAAAAACAATCTATAGGAAGCTTTCATGAATTTGTTGTAGATATTTGGTCTCAAAGTTTTGAGCGACCAGAACTATTTGATACGTGGCACGTAGGGGTTATTACAGAAGATGCTGAAAGAGCTTTATCAGACAATAAAAACTATGTGGCGATCTTACCCCGTTTTCATTTCAAAAGCACTTTACTAGGACATGCTTTTAGTGTGTGGCGTTTGTTGAAAGCAACTCGTGACATGTCAATCCTATATTTATCATATAGCGATACGATGGCACGTTACCACATATCAGAAATTAATAAAACGGTTCAGAGAAACCCAATCTTAATGGATATGCTCACCGCCCGTAATTCTCGTGCGGAATTTCAATTTAGGTATACAGTAAATAATAAACCTGTTGAAATACTGCATGGGGGTTTGTTTTCATTCAAACGTGGTATGCACGTAAACGGAGCGTTGATTGCTGATGACATATTGCGAGACCCAGAAAACCCGTTACAGTTGGGCGAGATAAATAAAATTGAAGATCACTTCATGACTGAAAGTATGTTTATCCCGAATCAAGAAGCCCCAGTTATTGTTCTGGGAACCCCTATGCTCCCCGACGACTTATTAGGTAAACTACAACGTGATGACCGGTTTATATCTCGTGTTCTCCCCGCTATTGACCCTACCCCTGATCGCCACATACTTATGCCCTCACTGTATTCTGAGGAATGGCTAACAGCACAACAAAAGGCACGACCGAAATCATTCGCTTCTGAGTTCTTACTACAACCGTCATTCCAAACGGAATCTTATTTCAACAGGGAAGATATCGCCGCTTGTGAAGATAGTTCTCTACGACAATTTAGTGTCCACACCCCGTATAAAAAAGCAGAAAACGAACAGTTGTTTGCAGGGTTTGATGTTGGTAAAAAGCGACACCCTTCCCACTTAGTAATCTTCAGTCGGGTAGGTGACGAAATAAAACAAATTAATCAGACGTGGTTAGACGGGTGGAATTATTCTGATCAAATACAGTTTTTGAACGAAATAGCGCAAAACTTTCAGCTAGAAAAAGGGTATATTGATAATACAAGAGGAGAATTAGAAGATCGTGGATTAGCGCAAGTTTGGCACCCTATGATATTCACTGCAAAAAGTAAACACACTATGGCGCAGGTTTTAGAAGAATATGTACATGGGGGTAAGCTAAAACTCCTAAAAGATGAAAGACAGTCCCAACAGATAATTTCTGTAAACAATGATTTAAAAGCCCCCGTTACTCCTATGGGACACGGGGATGCTTTCTTTTCCATTGCTATGGCGGTACAAGCCGCTTACGAAACTACTATCTACAAGTATGCAACTTTAGGTAGCGCAACGGACTGGCTTGATGCGGTGTCTCCGGGGGAAACTCCAGAAGATCGGGCTAAAGAAAATGGTGTTGATAATAAAGGGGTTTCCGAACGTTTAGATAACATGCTAAAATTAAAGAGCGTGAACCCCGTTGAGGAAAGTGGTGAGCATTTAAACCCCGATTGTTCTGAATCGGTATGTCAACCAAGTTTTTGGGTACGAGAACGTAAATTATGTATATACTGTGGATACAGAGGGTAGGAGAAATAAATGACAACAACTATGACACTAACGGATACCATCGGAACGATACCAGTAATCTTAAGTCCACAGGCAAAGGTAGTAGCCGAGAAACGGTACTTCCTAAAGAACGATAATAATGAGGTTACCGAAGATGCTTCCGCTTTGTTTAGGCGTGTCGCTGACGCAATCGCCGCTATTGAAACACAGTACGGCAAACTAGATGTAGACACCCAGCTTTCAGCTAACGAGTTTTATACTATTATGTCTAATTTAGATTTTATACCGAATTCTCCAACACTAATGAATGCGGGAACAAAACAAGGAACCTTATCCGCATGTTTCGTGCTTCCTTTAGAAGATAGCATGGAAGGCATTATGAAAGCCGCCCATGACACTGCTATGGTTCAAAAATTTGGTGGTGGCACTGGGTTCGCTTTATCTAATCTTCGCCCTAAGGGGGATAGAATTAAGACGACTCATGGTGTTTCGTGTGGCCCGATAGAGGTGCTTAAGACGTTATCAAGGGTGTCTTCGATGATTACTCAAGGCGGTAAACGTGATGGTGCTAACATGGCTGTTATGGATATTCACCACCCAGATATTTTAGAATTTATTGACTGTAAAAAGATTGAGGGTGAAATCCACAACTTTAATATATCTGTTGGCGTAACTGATAATTTCATGAAGGCAGTTAAAGCCGGTACTACTTACCCTTTAATTAACCCACGAACAAAAGAAATCGTCACAGAGTTAGACGCTCGTGAGGTGTTCAGTAAGATTGTATATGGGGCGTGGAGGAACGGTGAGCCGGGAATGATCTTCTTAGATACCGTAAATAAAGATAATCACGTATCAGACACTTACGGTAAAATGATTGCAACTAATCCGTGTGGGGAACAACCCCTTCTGGGTAATGAGTCATGCAACTTAGGCTCTATTAATGTTGCTAATTTTTATGCTGACACTAAATTAGCACACTCCTCAGAACCCACTTTGGACTGGAAAGAAAATATAGATTGGTCTGAATTAGGTAAAGTTGTAAAGATAGCAACACGCTTTTTAGATAATGTTATTGATGCAAATTATTACGCAACGCCTGAAATAGAAAACATGACAAAGGCAACTCGAAAAATTGGTTTGGGTGTAATGGGTTTCGCAGACTTACTAATTCGTTTACGTGTGGGTTATGATACGGAAACAGGTAGACATGTTGGTGAAACACTTATGGGCTTCATCCAAGACGTAGCAGATAACGAGTCAGCCGTATTAGCTGAAGAACGTGGGGTATTTCCCGCATGGGAGAAAAGTGACTACGCTGAATCCGGTCAAAAATTTAGGAACGCTTGCCGCTTAACGGTAGCTCCAACAGGAACTATTTCTATGTTAGCCGACACTTCTAGTGGCGTAGAGCCTACATTTGCATTGGCGTGGAAGAAGATGAATATCCTTGAAGGGGAAACTTTGTATTATGTAAACAAATATTTCCAAAAAGATGCTCATAATTTCGGCTTCTACTCTGATGATCTGATGGAACATATTTCTAATGGGGGTTCCTTGAAGGACAGAGCGGAAGTTCCAGACTGGGTTAAGGGTGTGTACACAACTGCTATGGATATTTCCCCAGAAGCACATGTGGCTATGCAAGCCGCTTTCCAAAAATCGTGTGATTCCGGTATTTCTAAAACAATTAACTTTGCTAATGACGCAACATTAGAAGACGTGTATACTGCATATATGCTATCTTGGGAAAGTAACTGTAAAGGTATAACGGTATATAGGTCTGGTAGCAGGGACAAAGAAGTTTTGGTAAAATCTGAAGCCAATAATCAACCTGTCCTTGAGGGGTTTGAGGCAACGTACAACGAGTTAGAAGAAACGTGCTGTGATAACGCTTTTTTAATTGAGGAAAGTGGGTGCATAACGTGTAAATCTTGTGGTTGGAGTAAGTGCCACATAGCGTAAATTTTAGTTTATGTAGTATAATAGTTTAGGTAAGTAGGAGAGTAATTATGACTTTAGGTAATATTCTTAGAGAACGTGACGAGCAGTATATTTCTAATAGGGATGCATCTGGGACGTGGCGTATTTTAGATACATGGCATGAAGAGTTGAAGACTATAGGCCCGGAAGACGAGGTAGGTGATTCATCTGAGGCGGTAACCGTTATATCTGAGGGGGCATTTATATCCTTGATGAAGGAAGCGGGACGGTCAGGAATTCTTGATAACGTGTCGAACACGGGGGATTCAGAAGAGTTTGCTGATATGTCTGAACAGTACGAGCAAGCTATACTAAAAATACAAAATTTGGAAACCATAATTGCGAATCAGAAAGAGCAATTGTCTGATACACGTACTGTGTATTCCGAGCATTCCCATATTAAAGAGAAAGCGATGGACACCGTTCTTAAATTAGCAGGTATGGATACATTGGTTTCGCAACGGTTTAATGACTTAGGTAAGGATTAATTTATGAAATTATCTGAATATATGCCTGAAATGCCCGGAATGGCACAACAGATGGTTGATTTCAATGAAGGTTTGAATTTTATTCAACTGATGAAACAACAAGGCGACACAAGTACTGCGCCTTCTATTGGTCTTGACCACATTGTAAATACATGGGTCAGACACCAAATGGCGTACAGGCAGCAGCTTGTCCAAGACTTACAGACAATTTCTTATTCGGTGGCTGAAATTAGAACCGCTTTAGGTCACATTACTGGTGAGGTGTTCCGTCGTGGGATAGAGGTAAAAGCGAAAAAAGAAAATGCTGACAGAGAACAGTTAGATTATTTTAATAAGTTTTTGTTAGATTGTAATATCTTTGACCAAAGTTTAGAGTCTGTACTTAGGCAATTCCATAGTGATATAAACACTGTAGATGATGGCTTTCTTTATTTAATGAAAGAGTACCATGATGATGGTGGGAAAATTAGATCAAAGGTAAAAGAAATTCGGCGGTTGAATCCAGCACTTGTAGAATTCGACCTTGATCAAGCAGGTCTACCTAAAAATTCTCATTGGATATGCCCAATGGATAGGAGCGATGTTGAAGACGTTCCCGGTAAATCTAAAAAGGGTTACGAACGTGTCCCTGCTATGTATAAGTACTACCACCGTAACCAACACATCTATCTAAGGGACAGTGAAATTATCCACGTTTCTAAGTTCTCCCCTTCCGAAACTTATGGGTGGTCTCCAATTTTAACGGTTTTTGAAAAATGTTTAACTTTGATTGGTATGGATAAGAACATATACAGATATTTCTTTGAGCGTAAAATGCCAGCGTCCATGCTTATGGTTACAACAGATGACCCAGAAAGTCTACGTAAAGAACGTGAGCATATTGCGGCGCAAACTAGGTTAGACCCCAACTATATTCCTATGGTTGCGGTTTCCAGTCGTAACCAACGTGGTCGTGTAGACATGGTTCGATTGTTCCACACTCTACAAGAGATGGATTACCTTCCTGTTAAGGAAGAGATTCGTGAACGTGTTGGTGCGGTATGGGGTGTAACACCTGCATGGCAGGGCGCACCGGAAGCTTTTGGTGGCTTATCAACTCAAACACAGCAATTAGTAGTTATGAGTCGTGTTGTCGAATCCGACCAGCGGTTATTCCATGAAAAGGTTTTCCCAAAACTGCTTGAGGCATTTAACGTTACAGACTTCGACCTACTACTCCCTACTCCTGAAGAAAAAGCAGAAGCAACACGAATTAGTTTTAGTCAACAACGTATAGGTATTGCTAATCAATTTGCACAACTAGGCTTTGATGTTAAATTAAAAGAAGAGGGTGTTTCGTTAGAAGATGCAGAATTTGTAGTGAGCGGTGAGATGGCGAAAACTGTCCAGATTCAAGCACAAACCCAAGCTTTGGGGTTGCAGCAGCAAATTGAACAGATGGAACAGCCACAAGAGGGCGAAGAAGGGGAAGAAGCACCCGAAGGAGGAGAGGAGTCTCCAGAAGGTGGTGAGGCTTTACCAGATATTCAAGCTATGGAAAAGTCTATCCCAGCATCTGAGCGTAAGTTTAAGGGCAGGACTGGTGGTCGCACCCCAGACTGGCATGACAAGTCTCCCTTAGAGGAGCGAGATATTGATGAATGGGCGGATAAGCGTCGGGAAAAGGCGGAAAACCGGAGTTTCGGGTTTGAAGTATCTAAAACATGGATTCAGTCTCTAAACGAACAGGGTTTCTCAACACCTATAATCAAAGAAGTTTCTAGCGATGGTTCAAAACTGTGGTTTATTGAGAAGGGTGTAGATTACGTAGCAGATTTATCAACTGACGGTTTAGGGGATATATCTAAAGCAACATTCATAGTACCTTTCCGTAATGGGTCTCCTACCAACCCTTCCGTAAGTTACAATCTAACAGATTCTAACCAACGGGACGACCGTAATGTTGGTGACGATGATAAAGACGATGAGGATTAGGAATGCCTAATTCAACAAAGGTATTAGAATTAGCAGAGTTTGTTGAAAAAGCTCCCTTGACTGGAATAAAATCTACATTAGGTAGGGTGTTTGGAGGTGGTGGAGATACAGAGGAGGAACCTGAGGCAGTCCCAGAAGGGCAGCGAGTTTATGTAGATAGTGAAGAAGATGCCCCTGACGGTGTAGATGTTCTTACAGGTAAACGTAAAGGGCTTTACTATGACATGAACCAACTAAATGAAAAAGATCATGGTGATGAAATTACAAATGTTTTCAATGATTTAGTAGCCCAACAGACAGAACTCCTAAGTGAAGAAGGGGGTCGGAAAGCCGAAGACGCTACATATAAGTTAGATTCTGAGTTATATGATATGGAGCAAGAAGCTTTTAAAAACCATAAAGACGCTGAAAAACACAGAGAGTTAATCGACGAATTGGCAGGGGCGACTGACACCTATCTTGAGGTTGGGGGAGGCTTTGACTCAGCAGAGTTTAAAACCGTGCAGTCACTAGGGGATAAAGAGGCTAAGTTAAGAGAAAGCATATTTAGTGATGTGAAGGAACAATTAAGTCATACCTCTACACCTGAAGGTAAAGCTTATGTGGATAAACGACAGGAAAAAGCAGATAGTCAAAAAAATAAACAATTATCTAAACTAAGGCAGAAAATAGGAAATGCTTTAATCCATTCGTTCAAGACACAGAGTTTTAAAGTTGATGATATGGACTTTAAGATAGACCCTGACATGGCGTATGTTTCTGATGAAGGCGAATGGGAAACTGCTCAAATACAAAAAATCAAGGCTGCTTTTAAGGGTTTCCAACTCAACTCAGGGAACACTACTGAGCAGTTTGAAGCGGCGTGGACGAGCCAATACGCAGACCATTTGGATAACCCTGAAACGTCCTATTTATCAACTGTGATGGATGTTTTAAATGACAATGATATAGCTGAGTACGTTATCAAAGACAATGAATTCCATGCTAATCCTAAAGTATTTGCGGCGTTTTCTTCAGGCACCCCTCAAGAAAAAATAGATGCTATGTCCACAATGGTACACGAAAGTTTACATTCAATAAATGCTAAAAAGCGAGTAATTAACATAATAGCCCATACAGACGATAAAGACCGGAACTGGGAGCAAGAAGCTAAGATACGAAAGTTAGACCCGTCGGAGGTTAAGCAAAAAGCTCATGAAAACACAAAAATATTATTTGAGGAAGCACCTGTAGAATTATTATCTAAAGCTATTATTGGAGACAAATACCACAGTGACTTAAAGGGGCGGGATGTTTATACAGACCCTGAATTTACAGAAGGAAAAGGGAGCAGGGAAGAACACGCCTTTGATGGGTATAGAGACGTAACACCCCATGTTGCTAGGTGGGCTTTAGGGCAGAGTCAAGGAAGTCCAAGTAAAGCACGGGCTTTGTTAGGAGAAATGAGAACTTTAGCTACTGGTGAAGGCTCAAAGAATCTCCAAAGAATGAACGAATTATCTATAAGTTATGGTTCCTATTTAGATGGTTATGCGAAACAAGCACCCAGTATCCCACCCGTTGGCGGTATTGAGGTATGGGATAATGGTTACCATACTTATGGAGCTATTGGGTTTGCTGAATCTTCTGCAAAGACTAAAGATCAATTTAAACTACACCCTCGCCCCACTACTATGGAGGGATGGGGTGGTCAAGACTCAACAAGTATAAAAGACGCAAAGCCCACCCATGATACGGACGGGAGTATATCCAAGGAAGCCCACTTAGATATAATGCATTTACTGTATGGTAAAGGATAATACTATGGATAAACAGAAGAAAAAAATAATACTATCTAACTTTTACACTCAACAAATTCTTGACGGTATTGGTAAGGGCGACCTTGATTCCATAAAACAACTTGCTTTACATAAACCTGATATGTTGCCAACGGATATACGTAGGGTTGTGGAGAAGTTCCACGGTTTAGATGCTCCTGTTTCTAAGGAGCCTAATAAACCTTTAAAAAAAGAAGATGGTGGAGGCGGTGGAGGTTTCGGTGGTGACGCAGGGGCGGGCAGTGTATTCACGTCTTCAGACTCTGGGGTATTTACACCGACGTATGGTAGGCGTTCTAAGCGGAAAGGTTCCGAAAAAAGTAGTGCAAACTACCGTACTCAAGTTAAGCGAAACAAGAAAAAGTTTAAAAAACGTACCGGAGTAGAAAGACTCTCTTCATGGATGGAAGATTTTTCCCCACAAAAGAAAAGTCTTTCTAAGTCACCCGTTACTGCGTTTGCTTTAGAACTCTTGCAAGATATCTCAAAAGAATATCGAGCGAAAGACCCAAACCTAAGGAACAAAGTAGACACAAAGTACCCTGCAAATGAATCTTACACAAGCCACCGCCCAAAAATTATTGATTGGAAGAAGAGGGATGACGATAACGCAGGAGCGTTAACTTACGCAAAAGCGTTAGATACTGAATCTTCTGGTGAAGAAGGCAAGATTACACAAGAGCAAGCAGGGTTCCGTAAGGCTACTCCCTTTGAAACGAGCCAAGACGTTCAATGTGAATCATGTATCTTCTTTAAGGCTGAAGAAAGTGAATGTCTTTTAGTTGTAGGTGATATAAATGAGGATACATGGTGTTCTTTATTTAATTCAGAAAAGACTCCTAAACCTGAAATTAATCAAGTTGTCGAAGGGAAAGATATTGAAAAGGCTAGGGACTTAGAGGAGTACTTTTCCAATAAATACCCCATGCAATCGGATAAATTAAAGCGTAGAATTATACGGGAAGCAGTGTTCCCTAGAGAATGTGCTGCATGTAAATGTTCGGAATGGAAAGGTTCCGTTGTTCCCCTTGAGTTAAACCATATAAATGGCGATCATGGAGATAATACTAAATCTAACCTAGAGTTGATATGCCCGAACTGCCATGCCCTCACTCCACACTATAGGGTGAAGAAACCCGGATCAAAATCAGCTATAGATTTGCATGGAGGCGCACCAAAAGGTGACCCACGTAGAGATAAATCATTAGATAAAGATTTACGTAAAGAGATGTCTCAGGAAAATAACCCAGACGTATGGGGAACCCCAACCAAGCACCACACAGATGTATTACATAGTAAGTATAAAGTTTTAACTAGGGAGCCAGAAGAGTACTTAGATTCTTTAAGTTCCCCGCCGAACGGTAAGTTGGAAATTAAAACCATTAAACATTATCAAGAAGATGCTTCAAAGTCAGAAAAGAGTATCGAAGAGGAAGATCGAGATAATGTTAAACCTTTCTTAGACTATCTAAAAGAGAAAGAGTTGAGTATAGACGAAAGTTATATAAATAACTTAAATAAAGACGTAAACAGAATTGTTCACCATGTAAAGTTTAAATTCAACCGACCAAGACCGGCACAGGTTAGCGATATAAAACCTACCCCTAATGAGGGAGGGTACTCGCCTTCTTACCCTAGTGGGCATTCCACACAGGCAACGGTTATGGCGGGGGTGTTATCTAAAATATACCCTGAGCATTCTGCAAGTTTTATGAAAATAGCAGATAGTATTGGGCAGAACCGCCTTCGTGCTGGGTTACATTACCCAAGTGACCACAGGGCTGGGCAAGCTTTAGGTATGGAAATCCTAGAAGGTGTACCCGATATTGATACCGAACAACATTTAAAAAAGGCTGTGACTAATATGACTCCTATTACGTTAGACCCTGATCGTACAATTGAAGAAAAAGAGGGTGACCCTAAGTTCGTTGAAGCTGAAAGTGATTTAGATGAGGCTGCTGTTTTAGAACAAGAGGAATTTATGGATAATTTAGATGCTACTAATTCAAAAAATGTAGGAGATAAATCGGACGACTCTGACGTTAAGGCTCAACTAATGTCTTCCGGTGCTGACTTTGGTGCCGAGCTTAGACTAAGTGAGGCTTACCCAGAAGAGTCACCTGTAAGAGATTTAATGAAAACCGACCCCGCCTTTGATTCGATTGTTCGCTCTTTATTTGAGCCTGATTAAATCAGCGGTAACTCTGTGATATTTTTATGAAAATCCCCTCCTTTCTAGTATAATAAAATGTACTAAATATTAGACGAGGAGAAGATTATGGCTATTCCAATGGCAACTTTGCGCCCTCAAGTACTACTAGGGCTGGCAATTCTTGGAGCTATTACAATAATGGCAATACATAAGGACTTAGAACCCGTAGCTACGGCTACAATTGGTGGTATCATTGCATTATCTATGAAGGTAATGGAAGGGGATTAGGTGGCAAGCGACGAAAAAAAAGAAGAAAAACTAACCGAAGTTATTACTGAAGCTGGTGGTAAAGATGTAACTCTTACTGGGCAGCAACTTATAACACTATTAGTATTCTTCCCGATTGTCGTTGTTTGGTTAGTCTTAGCTGGAAGAATTATCTGGTCAGCGACTAGCAACCCAGAAACTTTAGATAATATTGAGCCGTTACTATTGGCTTTGGCTGTGTTAAGTATCCCTGTGAGTGGGGGCTTGGCTGAAATTCTGAAAGCATATGCTTCTGGAGGGAAAGAATGAAACTCGTAATTAAGAATAAAAAGATAGGTTTACCTAAATTCCGCATACCTAAACTTAATATGCAGGTAAGAATACCTGATGTAGGTATCGCCATTCCTAAGGTAATTACTAGGGTAAGTGTTGGCGGACGATTTAAGAAGATGGCGGGTGTGTCATTGAGCATAGCGGGACTGGTGGTGGTAATTGCTATTGCCTTCGCTGCTGTGGGTGTAGAACAAACTAAACAGTTCCCTATGGCTGCTGAATATACCGTAGAAGCAGGGGATAAGTATGTTGGGATTGGTACGGATATCAAAGGTAGTGATGCCGCAGATACTCAAACGCTGAAGCTGAACATCGGTGGTGCAAGAATATCGGACATTATCATCGACGATTTAGAAGTCGGAGCAACCACAGGCATTACCTACTCGCTAGAAATAACAACGGGCGGGGCTTCGGTATGGATTGAGTGCGATGAGGTTCTAATAGACAACCTTACCGCTCCGTCGCTGACTATCAGCAACGCTGAAGTCTACAACCTAATCGTACAGAACAACAAGGCTGACGGTAACTCATTCAGCCCGACGTTGGCGAACGGTATTGTAGATGTAACACTGAACTCAACTCGTGGAACTGTAAACATTCCAGAGATTAGTGGGTCAGATTATGACCGAATCCACATTGACGCAGCGACTAGCGCACAATGCCGCAAGCTGCATATCAAGAATGTAAGTTCCTATGGCTTCCCTGTACTGCTTGACCACATCAAAGCAGGAACAGTGACGATAACGAACAGTCAAATTGGTTCGGGTACTGGCATCGACTCAGCGGACTTCATCATTGCGGACACAGTAAAGATTAGTGGTTCAACGTTGACAGGTAACACTGAAGTACCAATCTCAGTCAAGTAGGCAACAATGCGAGATTATTGGCGATGGACAGCCCTTATCACCTACTTGGTGATTTGCATATACGACTTTATAGTTGTTCCGGTTTACTACGGAATTGCAAGAATGGGGCTGGACTTAGCTGATTACATGGGGCATATACAAGCGATAGAAGACCCGATGGTACAAATGGAGTATCTGAAGAAGCTAGTAAGTCAACACGAGCCATTTACACTCAAGGGTGGTGGGTTGTTCCACCTATCCTTTGGGGCGTTACTAACTGGTTCGGCTATAGGAAAGAATAAATAATGGATTATAACGATGCAATAGAAATACTAAAAAATATTGTGTACTCAGGAGAAACTTTTTCTGGGTATAATAAACCTAAACGCACTCCTAAACATGCGAAGAAATCACATGCAGATAAGGTAAAGTGGTAAATAATGATTCAAACTATAGATGATGCTTATTTTAAAGAGTACATTTCTTCTACAACCGCACCAGTTATTATTGATTTTTGGGCAGAGTGGTGCAGCCCATGTAAACAAATAGCTCCAATACTAGAGGAGCTAGATACTGAATATAAAGAGTCTATACAAATTGCTAAGATTGATATAGACCACAATAATGAAACTCCTGTACAATATGATGTACGGAGTATTCCTACGTTACTCTTCTTTAAAAATGGAGAAAATCTTGGCAGAACCGTTGGAGCCGTATCGAAACAGTTAATTATAGACAAGTTAGAGCATTTACAATTATTATGATTGGATGGCTAACATGGCAAAAACTTATGACTACGAAAAAAAATTTCCTGTGGGGTGGGTAAAAACCCTAAGAATGGAACTACATAAAGAATTTGGGACGTACCCCAATATTTTTACGGAGGAAGGCAGACCGGAGTATTTACCACCAGTAGTAAAAAAATCTCTAGTGGGTAAACTTGCGGGGAAACTTCCGTCTAAACCTGAAGGTATAACTATATGGGGAACTATTTACTACACCCCTAATTACCCAGTGGTAATGGAGAAGTTTCAAAGTAAGTATGGAGACGTTGAGGCAACTGTATATGAATTCGGTATGTTTGCACATGAAACATATCATGCAATAGATCAAGAGATAATGGGTAAGTTTAAGTGGTTTACGAAATATATATTTAATCTTTTAAAAACCCCGAACGCATACAAACACCCTATGGAAATACCGGCGTATGAGTTCCAAAAGTTTTTAAAGAGTCAAGCGAGGAGAATGGGTGCCGAATAGAAGTAACATAGTAAACGATACCGCATGTCCAAAATGTTCAGGAACCCTGAAACTTGACGACGAGGAATTGTCGTGTATAATGTGTGGTATGGTTATATATTTAGAATATAGAAAGCTGAGGATAGATGACGATTCCAGAACAACTAAAACCAATGTTGGTGAAGATGAGGAGAGCGGGGGCTACGTGGACGGGGCTGAGGGACTGGCTGTCAGGAAAATATGGAATAGACGTACACCGCAGTACTATTCAACGATGGTACGACAGGGAGGGGTATTCAGAAATTGATCTAATTATAGATGAAGCTGCGGCTAATATGGCAGACGAACTTGCCCCAGAGTTAGCGGAAGAATCGCCGTGGGAATCTGAAGATGACGTTCTAAATGATGCCAACTTCTGGGTTGACGAGAAGGTTAAACAGGACAAAAAGGTAGCTACATATAAGGCGGAGGCGGCATATTATAAGAAGCTGTACCAGTCTTCTATCAAAGATAGCAGTAAAAAAGAATTAATTATTGAGGCTATTAGAGATAATACTAAAGCGTTACCTGAAATTAGAAGCCGGTCACCATACTATAAGAAGTTAACAGAAAATAGTAAGCAACAGCCAATTAGGGGGAGCCAGCCTCAAACAATGGTTGCCCCCCTTACCGACACTCACGTTGGTGACCGTGTTGTTTTTGATCAAACCACGGGAATCAACTCCTACGATTTAGATATCTTTAACAAACGTTTGTATGGTTGGGTAGAGCAAGTTATCTTATTGGCTAATTACCGACGCAACATTGCAGATGTAGACGAATTAATCATCCCTATGCTTGGTGATATGGTTAGCGGGGATATCCATGAAGAATTAGCTAGGACTAATATAGGAAACTGCATGGAACAGATGATGAACGGAGCGTTCTTAATTGGTCAAGCGGTCACTAAGCTTGCTCAACATTTTGATAAGATTCGTGTTGTAGCGGTTGTGGGAAACCACGGTCGTATGACTAGGAAAATTCCAGCTAAAGATAAGTACATGGACTGGGATCACATGATGTATCAATGGGTTGCTGCTTTTTGTGCTAAACAGAAAAACATTGAGTTCCATATCCCTAAAAACTTCAGTACAATCTTTAAGGTTGCAGGACGGAACGTCTTAATTATGCATGGTGATTCTATTTCTGGGGGCGGTAGTTCCGCTAGCTTTACTAGAATGGTCGGGCAAATGCGTGGTCTTCAACAACAGAATAAAGAATGGGCTGATAAACAGCACTTCGATGATGTTATGATTGGGCATTTCCACCGCATAGATGAGATAGATATTGGCACAGGAGCCTTGTACATATGTGGAACTATGAAAGGCTCAGACGAATTTACCACTAATAGACTTCATGTAAGTTCCCCACCTAAGCATTTAGTTACTTATTGGCATCCTGAACACGGGAATGTAGGTAAAGAAATTATACGTTTAGATAAATTTGATTCTTCTGACAGTCAGTTTGCATCCACAATCCCAGAAGTTTGGGGCTGCAATATAGTATAATAAAAATACTATGGATGATCAGGAGCTTACAAACTTAAAAAAATCACTTCTCACTGTCGTACAAGAAGTTGTAGGGCGTATCTTTAATGAGTCGCAGAAAACTGTCCCGGTACGTTCCGGGGCATTAAAAGAAAGCGGCTCTTTAACGTATACAGGTGACGGTGCTACTATACGGTATTCTGCTCCTTATGCATCAAACCTTATGGGTGACTCTGAAACAGACCCTAATTATAAATACGTAGTTAGGCAACATCAAAGACGTTTACCCTCAGGTGAGCAAACGACGGTTAAGGAACACATGAGACCTATGGGGGTAAGACCTATTAGAGCGACTGGAAATATTCAGACCTCAAGTAGTTTTTCATACACTGCGGATGATAATTTTATGACCAGAGCGATAGATACAGTGCTTAGTGATAGCGGAACAATAGGTAAGTTCATGTCTGTTGTAGGCTTAACTAGATAGATTATTAAACAACTGGGGGGAAGTAATGGACGTAACAAAGGTAAGTAAAGAACAAGAATACGTGATGCAAAGGCACTCACGAATGGTAGGTAAGATTTTAGATTTAGTAGAGGCTTCTATTCCTGAAGGAACGCAATGTGAGAAGCTTAAAAAGCTACTCCAAGTCCCTATGTATGACTACCGAAATGAGATATTACATTTACTTGAGAGTGGTTCCACGAGTGGAAATACGGATTAAATACGAATATCACAATATACGTAGGTTTTTCACAAAATAATAGTATAATAAAACGTCTAGAACAAATGTACTACGACGTTTTTTTCGTATGGTCGGGGGTGGCTTAGACCAACCGTACAAGGATAAAATAGAACTGGAATGGAAATACAGGAGGAAACTCTTATGGCTGAGGATTTTGAACGCATTGAGAAGGCATTAGAAGGTAATGGCCTTGCTCTCTCTGCTGTTGCCGAAGTACTCCAGAAAATGGATGCACGGCTTCTAAAGGCAGAGGAAGAAGAAGCAGACGCAGAAGAGGCGGTTGAAAAAGCTGCACTGGTTAAGGAATTGGCAGCAGAGGTTGCTGGTATTCTAAAGGCTGATCAAGGTATGGATGTAAATGGTGGCGAGCGAAAAGCAAAGACTACCGGAGGAAGTGCAGCTACGGCTGACGATTCCGAGTCTGCTGCTAACATCTCATCAAAGATTGAACAGCAACAGAACACTATTCAAGCTATGGCTAAAGCCGATGACGATGACGAAGATGAGGACGACGACATGGACAAAGCTGACACCCCTGACGACAACGAAGAGGATGAAGACGCTACAAAAGCCATGAAGTACAAGGCTGATGATGCAGACGACGATGATGACGATGACGACGAAATGAAGTCAATGCAGAAGGAACTTGATTCCCTCCGCAAGCAGCTTGCTTCGTTTGAACAGGGCATCGAGAAGTCTGTTGAAGAAGCTTCTGAAGCTCGACTTCGTAAGATGGGCTTCCGAGAAGAGCGCGGATTAGTCGCTCCACAAATTCAAGCACTTGGCACAGACGGTACAACTCCAATTGTGAAGTCTGTTGATCAGGGCGATACGGTTGATCAACTCGCTAATCTTTCATACGGGGAACTACGAACTCTCCAGTTGAAGATTCAGTCTGGTGACACTGCCGGGGTTCCTAAGGAACTACTTTAAATTACAACTAGAACGAGAAATGGGAGATTAAAAGATGGCTAATCCTTCACTAAGTGAGTATCTTGCTCAGTCCCAACGGGGTTTGTATAATTCCGTATTCGGGCCTGAGTATCTGCAAAAGCAGTCTTACTTCACTGTTGATTCTGCTACAGGCATTTTCAACACAACTTATGGACGCAAGGTATGGCAAGCTCTAAATAACCAAACTCGCTTCTTCAACGCTATTCCCCGAACTGTTTGGGGAAGTACTGCTGGTTGGCGTATCAGGACAGACCGTGGATCAAGCCGATCCCGCCCTGTCACTGAAACAGGTAGCCTCCCAACGGTAGACGTATCCAACATTGAGACGGTATCGAGCTTGCCTCGAATCGTTTCAACCACATTCGGTGCATCAGTGAAGTCAGTCTTCACAGCGCAGCTTGAAGGTGGTATTGGAGACGTTCTTGCCATGGAGAACGAGAATGCACAGCTTGACCACGTAAAGGAAATCAACGAGGAACTGATGGCTGGTTCTGGATTCGTTGCTTCCGCTGGTAGCACAACTACCACTACTGTTCCTGCTTCGGTCGCCGCCAACATTAAAATTGGTGACAACCTTACAGTTTGGGACACTTCGGCTAACGACTGGATTAACACTTCAGGTGTAGCAGTTTCGGCTGTAAACACTTCAACTGGTGTTATTACTCACGCTACCACCTCTGCTGCGGTTGCAGACGGAGACGGTATTGCGATTTACAGTCGTGCTGGTTTCACTTCAATTGATGATATCGTCGCTGTTGACGGTCAAGCAATTGGTGGTAACTACGACTCAAACTCTAACTTCGCCGCTAACGGTGGTGTTCGAGCTTACGACCTTACTTACGCTGACCGCACATCCGGTTCTTGGAATGCAGCAGCTACAGTTAAGGACAACGACGGTACAGGGCGAGACCTCTCTCTGAACCTCTTGGATGACTGTATTCAGAGCATCCGAACCAATGGTGGTGAGCCAAAACTTATCACTCTTGGGCATGACCAGTACTTCAAGCTAGAGCGTCTTTTGAACTCTCAGCAGCGGTACATGGGACAGGAAGAGTATCAGGTTGGTGTTGGTTCGGAACGAACGTTCCCCGGCACTCGAACTGGTCTAGTCCTAGCAACTTATCAGGGTATCCCAATTCTCCCAGATGCAGACACTCCAAAGGGTGTTAGCACTGCTGATGCGGTTCTTGGCTCGAACGTTTACGTTCTTGACACGGACTACCTTGAAATTGCTGTAGCACAGCCTACACAGTATGTAGAAAACCGTGACTACTTCGCAGCTAATGCGTTGGTAGTTCGTGGTCTGCTCTACACAATGGGTGAGCTTCGCTGCAAGAACTTCTTCACACAGGCTAAGGTTACTGACCTTAACTCGTAAGACTGAATAAGGTTAGGGGGGCAGGACTTCTGCCCCCCATCCTTTAAAATATGGAGGAACATATAGATGGCTTTTTCAATTGCCCAAACTGGTACCGCTAGTGACATGGGTGGCGTACCCGGAGACTGTCGTTACGTCTTTAAGACAGCTACATTTACCAGTTCATATGCGGCTGGTTCACTGACTGCTGCTGACCTAGGTTTAGAGGAAATATTTATCGTAATTGCTGAACCGGAATCCATTGGATTGGTAGCTCAGTATGATTACACAAATGCTACACTGGACTTGTATGAAGCAGGTGCTGACGGTGCTGTGCTTGATGAAGGAAATACTGCTGGCTCAGATGTCACAGTTCGTATTCTAGCCTTTGGTCGATAAGCTAACGTAGGCTAATATGACACTTGCTTTTACAGAGGCTCATTATGGGAACCAAAACTCGCATCCAACAGGGATGCTAGAGTTTATATGGACTTATGGTGACAACCTCTGTGATTGTACGTTTCAGCTAGAGTACTAAAAAATTTGGATTAAGGGGATAACTGACAATGGGACAAATAAAGAATACTGATTTTGCTGGATGGGAGGTAGACCCTAGTACACGTTCTAGTGTTCACGCATATACGAAGTATGACATTCTCATAGATGCCTCTGTTGCTAATGATGCGGTAACTACTATATTTACTTGCGATAGAGGAATCCCTTCAGTAAACCTAGTGGCAAACCCCCGTATAGAACATGCCACTATTTCTGAGTTTACCGCTGATGGTTCTGCTATATCTAGAGACACAGGGCAAGCATCAACAGGTGCAGCCTCCCTCCTAGTTAACCCCGCAAACTCCGCCGCAGGAGAAGGATTCTACTGGGCTACCCCATCCTTCTCAGGTAATGCCAACGACGGTGAGGTATGGCTAACCGCTCAATGTGAAGTACGTGGTGCATCTGCTAGTGGTGACGCAGAGATTGTAATTCAAGATTCTTCTGGAACCGACATCATAGCTGGTTCTTCTGTTAGTTTGAGTACGGCTTGGCAAGCCATTAATGTTAGGTATCGCTTACCAGTAACGGGTAGTGCTTCTTATCGTGTAATGGTTCGCTCAAAGACTCAACATAATATCAATTGGTACACAGATAAAATCCATGTGGAACAACGATTTGGAGATGGTAACTTTGCTGATTATGTAGATGGGGCGCAGGGTTTGAATTATGAGTGGGAAGGAACGGCTGATCTTTCTCGTTCAAAGCGTAGGGCAGGTATGTCTGTTATTAGAGGGTTCACTATTAGGAACGCCTCTGGGACAGCGGCAGACATTGTATATGTTGGATTAGATGTTGACGCTTCGTCTACGACAGGTATCCCTGTTTATGGCGGTGAGACGTACACCACTAACTGGCCTATAGACTTCAGGGAGAAGATCACCGTAAGAGCTGCCCAAAATACTCCTGCGATTCACGGGGTAGTTTGGGGAATTCATCAAGGGTAGGTGACATACATGCCTATCACTGATGGAACAACCGAATCTAATCTCGCAATGGAATGCGAGGTAAAACTAGCTGTTTACGCAGAACGATTAGATCGTTACATAGAAAATCAAGAAACCCTAAACAAAACCCTTGTGTTAGGTTTTAATGATTTACGGGAAGACGTTGCTACAATGCAACAATGGCGCAGTAAAATGTACGGAATAAAGACCGCATTAGTTGGTATGAGTTTTCTTATAGTACATGCGGTGGGTGTTATAGTTACACTTGGTTGGGTAAATAGTAAATAGAGGAACAACAATATGACTATGGCTATCGACACAAATAAAAATATGTACGAGTTTGTATCAGATGACTCAGAAATTATGTCATTAGAGAAAGCTAGTAAACGTCCTTTAGGGCTATCCGATATTTCCGGTGCTTTGGATGAGTATAAAAGATTATTTAATGCAGGTCTAAACTCCCCCTCTGAACTGATGACTTTAGTTAGGGCGTTCCCTAACAATAAGAAGTACACGAACGCTGCTAAGAAGCAAGGAATGTTTGAAGATGACTTCGAGCCAATGGTTGTAGGTGGCCCGGCTTCAGTGGAAATGGTTGATAGGGAAGGACACCTAATAACAACGGCTGCATTAGAAAAAGCTTTTGACTTATACATGAAAAATTTCCGTACTAGGAACGCAATGGTACTACACTCTGATGTGCAGGTAGGCTGGGCGTTACCTGCTTACATATCTAAGTCGGGGAATATCTATAAATCAGGGGTTGACCCGAAAGGTTTATTCTTCATCTGTGAGTTACGAGATGATACCCGTATCGCAAAGAGGGTTATGGAACAAATTAAAGACGGTAAGTTGAAATCTTACAGTATTGCGGGGAGTGCTACAAAGACTCAAAACATCCAAAAGGGCATGGAATCATACATGCAGGTAGATGACATGGAACTAGCAGAGGTTACCGTTTGCGAAAAAGGTGTTAACCAAGAAGCAAGTTTTGATATCCTAAAAGCAGATAGTGGTAGACCTACTAAGTCCTGCATTGACGGGAGTTGTTTAATGAAGAGCGAACACGAACACAACCCAACAACAGTATTAGTAAAGGAAGATGGGAACGTAAACTTCTTAGCCTCCCTACTAAACCTTGTTAAGGACGATACCCCTTTCACCAATACAATAGGGAAGGATGATACTGAACTGCTTGAAACAGAGGCTTACCGTAAACGGGAGGCAGCTCACCACCAGTTACTGGATGAACAGGGGTTTCCTGCTGAAATAGAACCGGAACGAAACCGATACATTCCCACCGCAGAGATCGAGTTAGATGAAAACAGTAGACCTATTAACGTCAAGCCCCCGTGGGTTGTGAACGAAGCAGGTCAAGACTTGGGAACGAGCCATACAAACGAGGCGTTAACTCCACCAACTGCAACAACGATAAAGAATAAACCTACTAACCTACAGAAGTTTTTAGGACTCTCACCGCAACGCAAGAAGTCTATGATAGTAGAGGGGCGTGACGCTGCTACGGACGCTTTCTTCTCAAAGGCTAATGAGCCTAAACCATTGAAGAAGTTCTTACCTCTGCTTATGCAATTGTTTATGAGTTCTAAACGAGCGAATAAAGATACAATTAAAAAGTCTCAAGACAACATACAATATACAATGGTGAATGACCAACGGGAATCATCAAGACCACTTCAACCTAGAAGGAATCAGGTAACAACTGGTGACTCAATGCTCCCACTATTAATTCAATTTACTAAGAAGGGTGGCGTAAAGCAAGCTGTCACTGGTGCAGTGGTGGATACGGTAGTGGACATGGCTTCCGCTAAAGCAAAAGATAAGCTGAAAAAGTCAGACGACTGCGGCTGTTAGTATAGTATAATAAAGGAGGACACACATGGGTGAATGCAAATGTGCTGGTCAATGCAACTGCTAGTAAGGAGGAAACTTCGTGCAAGGAATTATCGCTAGAATCACTGTACTTATCCCACTCTTGGTGGGGGTTATAGTAGCTATAGCAATGGATTTAGTAGACGATATATTAGGTATCGTTACTGCTGTGAAAGATGGTAAAATTACAATTAAGGAACAGGAGGCTATTGATACGAGAAGGTCTAACAGACGTTGGGCTGCTCTTAGAACATTAGCTGGTAAAGCCCCGTACTTTACCGTGGAATAAAGTTGGTGATCCTTCATCTAGTATCTAGCTCCCCCTCTGGGAGCTATTTGCTTTTAAGGGGTATAGTGTAGTATAATTAAGTAAAGGAGAGAATAATGGGACGTAATACATGGAACAGGTGTGCTTGTGGAACGAAGTTACATAGGAAGAAGGGACATTTAATTTGCGTCCCTTGTGCTAAGAAAGCAAGAAAGAAGTCAAAATGACAGAGGAGCAGAGTAAGACGGGCAGGGCTTTGCTTTACCCACATGACATTTCCCCCAAACATTACAGCCAGTTCAAGATAGAACCGTTTAGGTTTATCAATGAAAACGGCTTGGGCTTCGCCGAAGGTAATGTTATAAAGTATGTTTGTAGATGGAGAGATAAAGGTGGGGTAGAAGATTTAAAAAAGGCGATGCGTTACATAGAACTACTTATAGAAGGAGAGATAGAAAATGGACGGAAAGAAAGCTAAAAAGGTTTTACCCTTTGTGGGGTTAGCGGTCTTAGCAGGGCTTGGAACGCTTGGGTTCATAAAACGAGATAATATAATCTACAACATATATAAAAAAACCTACAAACACCAAATAAAGAAAGAGAACATTACACCATATAGTTGACCCCGACCAGAGGTACTGTTACTATGGTACTTCAAATCAAGGAGAGATAGATGGAAGTTTTTAGGCTCATAGTAGTTTTAGGTGTGGTTTTAATGCTTATCCAAGAATTAGATAAGTTGATAGCTTAATGAGTAACGTAATAACATATTTAGTTGAAATGTCTAATGAGCAGAAAGCAATGTTTCAAGAGATGCAGAAACAAGTTATAGCTATAAAAGACGATATAGACTTGATAGTTTTCCGAATAAAAGAACTTTCGGATAAACTAGACGGGATGTAGTATAATGAATATAGATGAACTAGATAATAATCGACGGATAAAAGTAAGTTATTGTCTACTTTGCGATGCTTCGGCAGGGGGAGAAAACTCTTTCTTACGGTGGCTGGGAGACTTGCAGCGGGACGGGAAAGTAGAATTGTCGCTAGGGTCATGTAAGTGCGATGGCGCACCCCCTAATCTAAATTGGAAGATAGCGTTTGATGCAAAGGATGATGAGAGTGGAAAATAATTGGGAGAAGCGTGACCGTAAAAGAGACAAGCGTAACGACTTGAAAACGATGAACTCTGTAGGTGTTTGGGAAGATACTGTACAACAACAGGAACGAGACAAAGAAAAGTCTAGACGTAAGAAACTATATAAAAAATTAGAAGAGGAACTTTTAGATGTTTTCGAGAATGATTAAAAGGTTTTTATGTAAGACTTTTAATGTTAGAGTAGAAAGTTGTTTGAAAGAGAGTAGTGAATTCAACTTGGTTATCAAGGATACAAGCACAGCTATTCAGCGTTCACTGTTAGAATGTAAAAAATGTAGTCGCACATTTGGATATTAATATATGGAAGAAGTACAAATAAAGGTTTTAATGCTTACGAAAGCGGAGGCATTATACTTGGATGATGTCTTTACTGTTCTAACCTTACCGGACAAAGAGTTCGGAGTCCCTTTAGGGATGCGCCCTGTTGGGCAGTCTGCCCTGCTTGCAGTCCCTCCCTCATTAATTGATAAAATAGGAATGGTTGTATTGTTAACCACTACGGAAAACGGCGTAACGGAAGCACCCTTAGAGGTAGATGAAACGGAACTATACTTCATTCGTGAAGTAGCAAACACTCAGGCAAAGTTCCTAGATGAGTCAGTAGGCTTCAACCTAAAGCGGAAGATATACTATGCCCTCTTGGAAGATGATTTCAAAGAATCTTTACAGTTTGCTAAGATTATGGAGGACTTAGAAACCTCATCAAGTGACGCAAGAAAACAAGCACAAACTAATCTAGAACCGAAGGCGTAAGAATCTGTGGATACGTTTGAACAATTAGTAATTTTTTCAATATCTTTATCTGTATTAACTGTTCTTTTATTATTTTTAAACTGGAAGATTTTAAAGGTCACTGAGAAATTATTGAACGAAACTATAACGATTAGGAAAGACACGAAGGTTGTGAGGGGAGATACGAAAAGAGTTGCGGATAGTTTTGAAATCACCATTCCACCGGAACAATAATAAACTTTAACATTATCTTTTTTTCTATATAGTATAATAGATTGTAACGACAGAAAGCTGCCTGATTTGCAGGTTACCTTCGGGAACTAAGCGAACGAGAATAATCCTTACAGGACTAATGGCAGACACGGAAGTTGTGGGTTCGCCTTCCTCTATAAGAACACCTAGTTTTACAGGAGGAACGGAATGAAAAACCCTATACGCCCAATAATTGATTGGTTTAAACTTGAAGCCCGATTAGTTGACAGCCAAGACAAACGCATATATACTTACTTGTATAAAGCGTAATACTATGTGACCCGTAAGTGAAGCGGGTGGTAAGGACTGACTGGTATTAGACAATCGAAATTCACATCGGTTGCCCTACGTGTGGTCAGCATTATTGGAGTTAGAGAAGGAGCGGAGTGGGAATCCCGCCACATAGTATCTATCGCAGGGTGTAGGCTGTGGAAGCCAACAAGATTCCAAACCTTGTGGACTGGGTTCGATTCCTAGACACCCTGCCATATAGGAGATAAGAATAATGAGTAGCCTAGAAGCGCAACTTCTGTTACAATACATAGAGGCACTCAGGCAGGAACAGAAGAAAACATCTGATATTATAACAGGGGTTGGTGCTGTTCTAACGCTTATCGGATTGCTTATACTTTGGAGAATTTAGGAGTATTATTGGTATGTTTAGTTTGAACGTATGCAATCATGGTGTAAACATGAAAGATAAGTGTGACAAGTGCGGTAGAACAGAATCGTTCCCTGTAAGGAGGGTAGTAAAATGACACAGCAAAGTTTATTCAAACCATTTATAGCAGAGCCTCTAGACTTCAAGCGATGGAGTAATCAACGCAAACGGTTGTTTTCTTTACTCAAAGATCAGAAACGCCATCTTCGTGAAGAACTTGTCAGGGTGACTAACGCCCAGAACATTACGGCTGTCGTATCGGAAATCAGACACGCTGGTGGAATTATCAAATGCACAAGAAGTGAGGGGCAGATTTATTATCAACTACTGGATATAGTGGACGAGTCCACAGTAAAGCAAGGAATACATTGTGCAACTTGCAGGTGTTCCGAATAGCGCACGACAACAAGATAAGGAACTGGAATGATTGAGGCTGCATTAGGGTGGGTGTTTTCGTTCACCGTTGTTATGTATGTTTATTGTAAACTTCTGGGAATAATAGAGTAGTAAGGAATGAAGAATAGTTTGGGTAATTTTGGCGTATAGAAATCCACATAGAGTTCGTAGAAGCGAACGCTCCTGTATGTTGGACGGAATAAAGCATGAGTGGGACATTCGACCACAGACATTCTCCATGAGTTTAGATGGTGGTAAAGGATACCTACCCGTTGTGTGGACGTGCCAGTTCTGTTCTGTTACACTAAACAAGAGATACGAAAGACCCAATGCTGTTTTGAAAGATAAGGTGAGTTGGTAATGATATTACAAATACCATGTACAAAATGTAAAGGACAAGTGTTAGAACGTGAGGGCTTAGACGGACAAGAGAAGGTATGTCTAAGTTGTGGTTTTGCACAAGTACCTAATATCATTCCAACTAATTTATTATCTAATGATTCCAAGTTTCAGCAAGAGCGGGACAGGAATGTAGGTTGGGTAAAGTCTTATGGGAACTGGCAAGACAAAGTAACTAAAGAGGAATCAAAATCCCCGTTACTTCCTACACGACAAAAGTTATCTATAAACCATATAAAGTTGTGGGGTAGGCTAAAAGCAGAACTTGATCTACAAGGTAAACGTATATGATTCAAGACGAGTTGAAACGGCTACTAGGCACAGCTAAAGAAATGCTAGTAGAGAATATAGATACTGTTCCTGCCCACGGCTGTCGGCGGGAAGAAGTATTAGAGATAGTTACTCAGGTAGAGAATATAATCATCGCCCACAGTTTAGGGGCAGAGGAATCACAATGACCGAAGCAACGCAACGACCGTGGGGTTATGTCCATCACAAAGGACTAGACCAGCACTTAGTAGGTGCAACGCTAGAAAACGTAGCGATAGTTGAAGATCGACACGGCAACGCAAAAGAGAACTCTGAGTTTATTGTCAAGGCAGTAAACAGCCACGATGCCCTCGTAGCAGCGTTGGACAACTTTGTAACGTGGATTGACTCACCCGACCTAGAGTGGGGTGGCGTACCTGAGACACCCGAAATGGGAGCATTGAGAGCAGCATTGGAGCAGGTAAAGTAATGTGTTCAATCACTAGCTGTTTCAATAATGCAGACACATGGATAACCCGAACTATCTCACTACTAGGCGAACGACTGTCGGCAACAATGCCCGTGTGCGAACGCCACTTAGACGGGGAACGACCATAATGAATACAGTACATGGTATTACATGCCTCTGCTTCAACTGTGTCTCCGCTCGTTATATAGAGGGAGTTCACTGCGGGAGTTGCATGGCTAATCTGATTGTGATAGAATCGACAGAACAATGCAAAGCATGTTATTACAAGTACGCACAGGAGAACAGAGTAAGACAATGACAGTAGTAAGTAAGCTAAACGAAATGGCGAGTCTTGCTATCGAACTTGGTGAGGAATGGGAAACTGAGGGCAATCGGTTCGCAGGGGACATTCCATCACCGTGGGTATTCTGCGATACGAAATTCGGGGCGATGGATATAAATGAGTGGGCGTTCCAAGTCTGGGGATTAGCAGAGGCTTACGCACATGAGTAACTATCCAGACGGAATGAGTCCAAGAGATTGGGCGCACATAGACGGTGAGGAACACGAAGAAGATTGCCCACAGCATGAGGGCTTTCAAGGTATCAACAACCTTAGTGAATGTTACTGCGGTATCATTATAGGTGAAGATGATTGTGAATGTGACTGCCTATGTGATACCCTAGTTATGTCAGAGTACGATATAGAACTAGAGAGGTTAGGATTGTAATGATTAGAAAAGAATTTACTTTAGAAGATACACATGACCGTTTTGAGGTCGATGTAGCCGACAGGAGTATGAACGATATTGATGAGGAAACATTCCTAGCGGACTCACTATCCGAAGCTGTCACGCATCTGAAACGAAATGGGTATAAGTGTAATCGTAACTCTGGGAGCATTTCAGACCAGCAGCGTGGATACTATGCTATGATTTGGCATAACGGGTTTACCGTAGGTGACCCAGAAATTGTCCGCAATTGGGCAACAGTATAGAGGTATATAATGTACTACGAGAAGATTGCACATCACATAGGACACAAGATAGAGGTGGCTACTTACGGCGACCCTATTGTGAATGTGGCTGTCGAATGTATGGATTGTTACGAAGTTATTGTAGATGGTGATAAAAGCGAACTTGAGTATGTCCCAAGAATGGGTGGGTAGCATGAACTACTACAACTGGGAATGGTTCGACGGGGCAGAAGATTGTAACCCGCCAGAGCCTGACAAAAAGTGGATTGGCATTACCAATGCTCACGACGATTCAGAAGTCTGCATCTTGGTTCTACGCAATCCGAAAAAGTTTGAACACTTAGTGCCAGAACTTGAAGAACGGGCAGTACAAATTATCTCTGCCCTTGAACAACAACTCCACGATCAACCCGCAGAGGGATTCACTGAGGCTTTGATTGATTACTGTCAGGACTACTACAAACATTACGATGGGTATCCAGTAGAGTTTGAATATAAGGATAAAGTATATCCTTATGAATACTATATAAACTATCTCCCAGAAGATGAAAGCGGTCATTTTACAGAGAAGTACCCACGGGAACAGGGACGAGACTAATGAAAACTATAATTACAATGCAAGTAGTGTTTGACACCGAAGAAGAAGCTGATACACTGGTAGAAGCACTTACTGATTTAGATAACGATGGGCTGTTCCCAACGGGGGCAGATATAAAGAGATCGTATGACTATCAGTGGGCAAGCGACTCAGATAAGTATATTGATGTAAAGGAAACTACAAATGCCTAATTGGTGTAGTAACGAAGTTCAAATAGACGGAACAAAAGAAGATATAGCGAAGTTCAGAGAGGAATGTTTCACTGAGCATAAAGGTAGTCCGGTACTAGACTTCGCAAAGATTATACCTGAGCCTGACTACGACAAGCCTCAGAAAGATGGTACACACAACGATGGTGTACAGACTGAGTTCAAGTGGGAGATGCCTGACTGGTGGAACTGGCGCAACGATAACTGGGGAACGAAGTGGAACTTAGTACCTAGTAAAGATGCGGACTTGTGGGGTTACGACGCTGATATGGCATTAGAGTATATGTTCCTAAGTTTTGATACAGCATGGTCACCACCTAATGGTATCTACAATGCATTAGTTGACAAGTATCCAGACCTTAGTATAAACTGGTTCTACCGAGAAGATGGTGTGCAAATGGCAGGTTGGTTGCCTTACGATTAGGATTAGATATAATGGCTGGACGTAAATTCAAACGAAGTGAATACGATAGTGTGTTGAAACAGGACTCTCCTTACGACTCTCCTTACGGGGTGCATGGCGGAGATAATAAACCCACTCCTCTATACTTAGATGTAGAGTTAGGTAGCTTGGTCATGTGGTCAGGTAAGGGAGACATTCCAGATATAGGAGATACAGTTACTATGAAAGTTCCTACTACCTATACTGGGCAAGTCGAGAGTCACTTCATAGAAGCAGGGTTTATAGGAATGTGTATCCGTCCTGACGCTGAATACCATGAGGTACTATCTCAAACAGACTATGGGAACTTACCTAAAGTTGGTGAGGAATGGATATTCACAGACGTAGTATGGAATTACGGGGTAGATATAAAGTAATGAATATGCATACAGCAACACCGTGGTATGTAACATTGTTTGAGGAATACAGCGAGATTCACATACAATCTGCATCTAAAGATTATGACAACCATGTGTTTACGATTCATTACGGACATTCAGAGGATTGTCTTGCCCACAGTAATTCATTACTATCGTGTAATGATGACCCTGATATATGTGGGGGGTTGCGTGAAGCTATGTCTAATGCTAAACTGATTGTAGAGTCGGTGAATGAAGCAACTGGCTGCGATGATCTACTAATCAATAAATTCCTCTTTGATGAGGTTGGGGTATAGAATGGTAAAGTTAGAACCCAAATGCCAAGCATTGAAATGCTGGAACAATGTCGTTGTTTATCCATCAGGTAATGCAGGAACATTTTGTGAATCTTGTGTTGAAACATTCAAGGTACAATCTAACCTGACTGCCGTTTTGAATCAAACTTTGCGGGAGAAGTACGCATGAACTGGAAACAAATAAAGAGTCAGTGGCAAGCTGATAAAGATGAGCGATGGTTGCAACACCCTAAACACCATCTAAAAAATAAGAAGCGGGAACGACAGAATAGAAAAGGTAAGTAATGTCTATCCAATGTAACTATTGTGATAGAGTTGCAGTAATAGTAGAACCAGTACATACTTATTATTGTAGTAACTGCTATTACAGAAAATTCGTTTTACGAAGAAAGATATAAATGTAAGGTTCGGATAGGGGTCGCTCCCCGCAAACTGTTTCAAACGCAGAGAGAAGAACCTTACTGGGTACGCCGTTATGCTGTTTAGACAGGTAAACCCGTACTCGTATCGGCATCTTGCTATGTGACTCCGTTGCATAGCTTCAAACAACTAGACCGATGCCGGTACAATTTCAAATACAACCCCAAAATTGGGGCGGGGGAATAGAGATGTTTCAACTAACAGCAAATAATATAACTGTAGAACTAGAGGATATTGGAGAGGGTCTAAGTGGTGACTATGACCCAGAAGATAAAGACGATATCCCACTACTTAGGTTCACAGTATTGAAAGACGATGAACCCGTTGAAGATGCCAGTTACTGTACACAAGTACCAACCATCATCTCCATAACTGAGGCAACGAAAATTCTGGGGGCAATTATGAATGAAGTGCATGACCCAGTAATGCAGGAATATAGCATAAAGAAGATGTGCGAACGACTATCATGGATTGATAGAGAAGCTAACTACTAAGGAACAATAAGATTAGGAAGTGAACAATAGTATTAGGAAGTGAACATTAGGATTAGATAGTAACTAAGGTTACCAAATGTTCCGTAAAGTTCCTAAATGTTCCTAGTTCATCTATTTGACATATCGCATTTAGTATGGTAGTGGAATGGTATGAGTATTTATGTATGGGAACGAGAGTGGCTGGAATGAGGGGTAGCTAGGAACGGTATTTCCCGTTCAACTTGGGTGTTTCGATTTGGGGCTTCCCATTCAAAGTGGGACTGTGGTATGGTTGGTATTGGTGAAAGCCCTCTGAGAGCGGAAATGTGAAAACTACGTTTGGAAATGGTATGTTTACGGAACTAACTGTATGTAATGATTGTAATGAGCAGGGTGTGTTAGTAGAAGAAATGGTTTGTATCTATTGTTGTAACCCACTGGAAGTGGAGTTGTAACCCACTGGAATAGGAGATAATGTGGAACGCGCCACCCTGTTGTATTTATGGGGCTTATTTCTTATATATTGGGGTTTGACGGCGCGTCAGTATTCCTGTATACTTACTTGTAGAGATAAGGCAATCCAGAGAGGTGCTTCTCTATACAGGCAAGAGTAAGAGTAGTGGAGAATTACAATGAGTGAATACCATTCATCAGAGACTGCAAACGCAGTAGAGTTTATGAACTCTATTCGGGGGCAGTTAGTAATGAAGCAAGCATTAGATGTAGCTATCCTAAACATGGAAGCTGTATCTGAGGAGCGTAGAGAGGTATCTAACATCTCTGATATTCGTTATATTAGAGATAACATCTTTACTCTCCCCATCGAGTTTAGTAGGACAGGTGCTATGAAAGTAGACCTACCAGTATCTAAAACCTGATGTTTGACGTATACTGCTAATGGTGGTATACTTATATGTGTCGGGGGATAGGGAGTGGCTTGATCAGCGACTTGAAAACTGAACCCTATCTCCCCGCAAACTGGTCAGGGCGGGGAACAATAGAATATAGATAAAGAATCACTCAGGTAGATACGTGCATATGTCACTCATACTAGGGGAAGTATCAAACCATAGCTAATCCGCGGAACGGCGATGTGGAATACTAGTCCTACGGCGATACATCAATCCGATTACTCACCACGATATTTCATCTTACATCTGTACCTACTGTTTCCCGCCAAGCGCACAGAAGCCTCGTTCCTACACCTGATTACAGGGGGGAACGGGGTTTTCTTTTGCCTGTTTGTCTCATAGATATATCATATAGAGTTTTCTACAGGGGTAATCTCGGAACTAGGAACGCTGGGGGGCAGGGAGATTAGATAAGATAACACCTCATTTGACACCCCCGCATGATTGTGCTATACTGGTTGTAAGCAAAACGAAAGGTAAGTAGAGCTATGGCATATGAGTACCACACACTCGCAACGTTTCTAGGTGAAACATCTCCTTCGTGGGATAAGCCACTCCCAGAAGATAAGACAATACATGTAGAAGTTTTCCAGAACCCTGACACAGGGGAGATAGAATACTTCAGACACGATGTTCCGTTCCACATGCAATTACACGTAAGCCCAGTTCGCCCCGCAGAGGGGGAAGATTAGATGGGTAAGTTTACATATAGTGAATATCCCAATCAAGGATTTTGGGTAGAGTTTGATAACGGGTACAAGATGTCCGTCCAATGGGCAAATGTAAACTATTGCAGTAACAGGCTCAAACAGTTTCCATCTAATGAATCTACCACAGCGGAAGTATCTATTTTTGAACCCTCAGGTAAACAGCAAGAACCTATTGGCTGGCAGACTGTGGAGCAGGTGCTAGAGAAGATGCAAGAGACTGCATCTATTAGTACTGGTAAAAAATGGTTTGCCTTTGTGTAAAATTCTGTTATAATTAGAGTATCGAAAGGTAAGCAAAGAAAGGTAAGTTATGGCAATTACGAGAAAAGCATTTGATGAGATCGCCGGTGACGGAAAGATTGCATCTGCTGATTTTATCAAGAAGGACGGATCACTCCGCAAGATGGTGTTCCGCACCAAAGTTACGAAGGGTGTGACGGGGGAAGGTATGAAATACAATCCCTCAGACTACGGTTTGCGAACTGTGTTCGATATGCAGAAGGGTGCGTTCCGACACATCAACCTAGAGACTGTAATCTCTATTCGGGCTAAAGGGGAACTGCACGTTGTCTAGTATTCATATGAGTTACATATTCAACACATACACTCCATGCGGAATCCGTGTCTACGGAAAGACAGCAGCAGTAGTGGAAGAAACCACAGATAGAAACTCTGTGACCTGCCCTGACTGTTTGGCAGTGGAGTAACTAACACTACCTGATATTATTCCTGTTGCTGAGGTGACGGGAACGCCCTCATCGCTTACCTTTCGGCGGTGGGGGCTATTTTTATATGGAATGTCTCATAGATATATCATAAGGAAATTTTGTGTGGGGGTGTCTCGGAATTGTGGAACGGCGGGGAGGTGATAAGATACATCCCTAAAACTTCTATTTGCAAGTTAAGGTTGTGTATGCTATAATTGGCCTAGCAATCAGAGAGGTTCATAAATTGCAATTACTAAAAGTAAGTCCGCCCAACACTAAACTAAAACAGTTAGTTTACTCACATAGTTACTATGTAGAATCGGTGTCACTGTTATCCGGTCACACTTGCCCATTTGCTCATTCTTGCATGGCGAAAGTTGATAAGGTTACTCGTAAAATTGTAGATGGTAAGTTTGCCGAACACCGATGCTTTTCCGCATCTAATGAAGCGGCGTTTCCTACCGTATACAATGCAAGAAAATATAATACTGATTTGATGCAATCATGCAAAACTGAAGATGAGATTTATCAACTGTTAGATTTTTCAATTCGTAAATCATTTGACCCGTTTCGGATTCACATCGGCGGGGAATTCTATAACCAGTTATATTTTGATGCATGGCTAAAGTTTGCATTTGATAATCCTTATCGGGTGTTCTATGCATATACAAAATCACTTCCCTATTGGATAAACAGATTGGAAGAGATACCATCTAATCTTTCTCTCACCGCTTCGTATGGGGGGCGATCAGATAATCTGATAGCAGAACACAATCTAAAATCCGCCATTGTCGTAAATCATCCCGATGAGGCGGAGAGATTGCAATTAGAAATTGATCATGATGATTCACATGCTATAGCAAACGATAATAAAAGTTTCGCATTGCTCATTCATGGAACGCAGCCAGCAGGTACAGTTTCTGCCGATGCTATAAAGCGGATGAATAGCGAGAAAATAAAATACCGATACTCAAAGGCGGGTTAGAACGTATGTTCTAGCTCTTTTGCTCATAGATATATCATAGAGACTTTTTCTAGGAATAGTATGGAATATGCTATGGAACGGCTCATAACCCCTTCGGGGGGTTGTAAGGGGGGGGTTGCGGTTGCGCTAAGACTTTGTATCTGATATAATTGCTGGTAAGCAGATCGCATTGGTCTGCTGTCAGTGAATAAGGAAATTCACAATGTACGAAGTACAAGGCGTTACATTACGCCAAAATGCTCTATACGGTATAGGGCAGCAAGTTGAGTCTGCTACGTCTATGACAGTAGGCGAAGATTCTATGCTAGGTCAGGCTGGCATGTTAGGTTGGGACGTTCAAACTCGACCGTTAGTAAACGTCGATGGTCACGTTCATTCTGACAAGTTTGAAGTTACTCGTAACGATCCAGCTACAGGTGAACGTAAAGTGTTCGATAGTGTTGTGGTCGGCGGTAAGTATTACCCCATCCAAAATGAAAAATCATTCCTGTTTGCCGATTCGCTTATGGATTTTGGCGCAACGCCCGAACAGGTATTTTCGTTCAATGGTGGGCGTAGAGTTGGCGGCACTTTTGGTCTAGCTAATCTCGATCTCAATATCGGGGGCGTAGACAAGCTAAACGCAAAATTGCTGGTACTAACTTCCCATGATGGTTCAGCATCGTTGACAGCTAGAATTATTCAGCAACGATTAGCATGTACTAATCAAATTTCTGGCATACTCAAACAGTACACAAATCAGGTTGTAATAAAGCACACAGCAAGTGCCGAATACAACGTACACGAGGCGCAACGAACATTGGGCGTTGCTGGTAATTGGGTACGCGAAATTGAACAGATCGCAGAATCGCTGGTACAAGTTCCGATGACTACGGGACAATTCTCAGAGTTAGCAACTAGCATCTACCCTAAACCTGATGCCGATGAGACTAGCAAACGTGCCATGTCACGATGGTCTAATCAGATCAACTTGCTAGAATCCATCTTCGATGGTAATGCTCCACAAGGCGACACGACTGGTCAAATTGGCGGTACAGCATGGGCTGGTTACAACGCACTAACTGAACGGCTCGACTGGTATCGCAACGCTAGCAATTCGGCGCAATTGGGTCGAACTAGGGCAGCTCAAGCGATGGGAATAATTGGCAACTTGGATAAGACCAAATCCAATATTCTCACTCAAGTAGAATCATTCGTCGATTCGATGCCCGACACCGTAGCGGTCTAAAATCGCTAAATAAAAATTCTCCTCTGTTGGCTACGGCTGGCAGGGGATTTTTTTGGCAAAAAATCGGGCTATGATATATCTATGAGAAAACCCAAAATGTACCTGTGAGTGGAATTGTGGAATGGACGGGTCATAGCCCCATTGAGGGTTTTCGGGGGAGGGCTATATAAGGATAAACATGACCTGATATACTTGGCCTTAAGAAAGGAGGTTCACATATGCGAGTTATCGGTAAGAACGAAATCGGACAGGCGAAACACTACGCCGCTGAGACGAACACAGAAGCAAAACGACTAGCAGACGAGCGGTTTACAGCCCTAGGTTGGGACAATGAAACCGTCTTCTCACGAGTTGAAGTTGCTTCGATTATCCGCCAAATGGGGGAGACTCTCAACCACGATCACGGCATTTTTTCCCGTGATTATCAGTTAGCTTTTTGGAAAGAGCTAGCAGACAATTTGGAGTGGGGAACCAGCTGGTAAACCCTCCCCGACCTGAGTAAGTCGAAAAACTGCTCAAAATTGGGTCTATGATATATCTATGAGAACTCTCAAGAATTACCTGTGATTGGAATTGTGGAACTAGAAGGGCTGTGATAAATGCCCCCACCACATTTATCACATGTTGATTCTCATTTGAATCCGTGATATACTTGGCCTCGTCAGGCGGATAGTCAGGCAAATCAAATCGCCTTTGGAGGCACAAAACAATGGTTAGTTATAGAGCGTTATCACCACGGATTCTAGATTCAATCTCTAGCTTAGAATCATCTAAGGCTACAGTATTGAAGAACAATGCACAGGCATTATTGTTCGACAAGTACGAGGAAGATCACGATGTATACTGGACAGTAGTCAACTACACTACGCCAGAAATTGCAATCGAAGTAAATAGCGGAGATGAAGCTCTAGAAGCTCTAAAGTGGTTTCGAGATAACGGTTTCAAGTCTGTATCGTTTTCAGACAGTGACTACAATTCATCTCGTACCTATCGTCTAGAATCAACAGACAAGGACAGCGATCTTAGAATCAGCTTACAATGCCGATTCGATAAAGGTACTTGCCAATTCGTATCAGAACCCACGGGCGAGTATGAAGACGTTGCGGAGGTAGTCGCTGTACCAGCGCATAAGCGACAGGTAATGAAGAAAACTCTAAAATGTGGTACGACAGAAATTCCAACTGTCGCATAGCCTCCAAAGCAAGATTTACCCTACTGTGACAGGTAGGGTATTTCTTTGGCTCATAGATATATCATAGGGCAATTTCTAGGCTACAGGAATTGGAATGCTAGGAACGGCGAGGTGATAAGATAAAAACCACCTACAAACCCTACCCTTATCACAAATAGCTTGAGAAAGATTATGCTATAATGGCCATGCCAAAGGAGGCACGGTATGACAAAAACGATTTCATTGATTGACAAATCGACATTTGAGAGCCACATAGACGGTCTAGTGGGTATGATGTCCATAATGGCAATTGCCCAACGAGACAAACTCTACACCCAAGCATGGGAAGAACTGGTTACGCTGGTCAACACTAGGGAAGACCTAACCCTAGAGGGAAAACAAGAGGTGATTGATGATGCGACAGCAACTCTAACAAATAGGGTTGACGCTTTCGCAGAGAGCAGGAAGGCGAAAGGGTACTTCAAATAAGCCCAGAGGGTCATTAGAACATCTGTTCTAGTGGCTCTGGCTCTATGATATATCTATGAGAATTCCCCCTGTGAGAGGAATACAGGAATGGCGGAACGGGAGGTGATAAGAAGCCGCCCCTCCGCTTTTATCACATACGGTTTTTGGTGCTGGATTCTGATATAATGGGATAAGCCAAAGGAGGCTAGTATGAATTGCTCAGACTGTGGTGGTGCTGATGACGGATTCCGCGCCACTCTTAAAGGCTCGGAGCTTGAATGGATCGAAGACACCCTCGAAGATGAAGAAGGTATCTGCGAATCCTGCGCCCACCAGATCGCTCACGAGGCGGATATGGAAAATCGCCAGTATCAGAAATCTCGTGCGGATTACGAGGACGGGGTATGGGACGGGGAACACTTCTACCCTGATAACACCATCGCCCAAAACCTGTAGTAGTTGGGGCATCAGAACATCTGTTCTGGTGTCCTTTCTCTCATAGATATATCATAGGGATTTTTATACGGTAGGAATTCTGGAACTGCGGAACGGTGGGGAGGTGATAAGATAAAGAGGAGAATTTCCATATGCCATTGTTCCCCCATCGTGTGATACAATAGGTGTAGCCAAAGGAGGCTATTCATGAATGACCACACAACGGTCGAGGTTTTCTCACCTCATTACTGCGACTTCCATGTTGCGGATAAAGTCCCAGCAGAGTATGACGGGGCAACCACAATGGGGCCATGGGCAGATATGTGCGAGTCACACTTCCGCCAATATGGTATGGGACTCGGACTTGGCATAGGGCAACGCCTAGTCCTAAAAACCAAATAGAGATACCGACCTGATCAAGTCGCTAAACTGATCCTAGTGGGGGTGCATGGTTTAGACTGCCCACCTAGCAATCAATCAGAGATCAGCGATCTCAACTGTTAAAACGCCAACATTGACTACGGCAGGATTGACCAAGTAGGAGGGCAGGACAGGGGTTCGATTCCCCTCACCTCCACCATTTCTCATAGATATATCATAAAGCTTTTTTAGGGCAGGAATACCGGAATCGTGGAACGGGGCGCAGAGATAAGATAATAACTGCCCTTATTCTCTATATATTATTTCCCATGCATATGATATACTATCCGCAGGAGGTTACGACATGACAACAGATGAGAAATACAACGGCTGGACAAATTACGAGACATGGGCATTTATGCTTCATGTAGGCAGCTCGGAGCCACTCCAAGACTTCGCTCGTTCATGGGTCGGAGATACTGCGAAGAATGGGGAGGAGACTCTCGAATTTGTTCGACTAGTTCAAGATTTCGCTGGTATGTCCTACCCTGCTAAGGACAATCACAAAGAGTCAGACGCTTGGCTCATGTTTGGAGATATAGGAGGTAACCTATCAGATTTCCAGAAAGTCAACTCTGCTGAAGTAGCAGACCACTTGAATGAGTTCTTTGAGGGCGGAGGCTAAAAATGCTAAATACACTCTTAGAGGTTCGATGTGTGAAGTGTTGGGGGCAGGTACTAATGAGGGAGGGTCTAGACGGTAAAGAGTTACAATGTCTAAACTGTGGCTCTAACCAACTCCCTCCCGTACCAGCTCCAGTAATAGAGAGGAAGCGCAAATACCTATAAGGAGGCTATTCGTGAATGACCATACACACGAATACAAACAGTTACCGGACTATCAAACAGAATGTGAGTGTGACACATATCCAAAATGTGAGTGCAAGCCAATAGATAAATATCTTAGGGAGAGACACGAAGAAGAAAAGGATACTGACTGATCCTAATGAACGGATTCCCTGCCCTACCCGAAACGGTAGGGCAAAATCTCTCTATGATATATCTATGAGAAAAAATATCGCCCCCACCAGAATGTCCGTTCTGATGAGGGCTAGTAGCCACCTTGACTAAGTGGAGGCTCGACTTAGTGACTACGTAACATCGGGGACAAGTTCCCATTCTATAACATATTCGATTCCGTGGCTGTGGCTGGAATTCATCAAGTCCCGTTGAACTTGAGCCACTGCGTTAGCAGGTCGGTCATCGTGACCATGTATAACGTGAGTGCTGCCTCCTTTGAACTTCCAGTAACCCTCAGGCGAGTTGCCATCTAGGTCGTAATTTTCGATGTATTGAGTTGTAATTTCGATAGCCATTTTGAACCTCCACGTTCGTTTATTTGCGTTACACTACTATTATAACATACTCACAAGGAAATGGGCAAATAGAACAGGTGTTCTGCTCACAGATATATCATAGCGAGTTTCCTCCTATTTGATTTCCCAGATTAGAATTTGGACTGGCAGGGGCAAATCGAAAATATAAGCCAGCACCATATATATGAATCCAATTTCGATTAGAAAGTACCCCAGTTTGTTTTTATACATCAGTCGGATACTCGTATGCCCGTTTGTTTGGGTCAGGTTTCTCAACTTGATACTTTGAATCAATCCAAGCGTCCAGTTCTGACTTGCGGAATCGGTAAACCGAACCCAGCTTAAAGGCTGGCATCCTGTCACGTTTCAAGAAGTTGAAAACTGTGTTCCGGTGTACTTGCATGTACTCCGCTACCTGATCAACTGACATTAGATTTTCCATTATTTCTCCAAGCAGTTTTCCGACATGCTCAGGTCTTTTAGTTCAACCCTTAAGAATTTTCAAGGGCTGTGGCGATTCGCTCTAAGGCGATTATCTCGCGCTTTTTGAGTTCCTGCTCAATTGCAATACTCTTTTGCAGATCGAGCCGATCATTCCTAGACATTTTAGTGATGTCTCCGATGATCATGTGTGTCACTTAAAGCCTCCTTTCATACGGCCTATTATATACACATTTTTTCACATATGCAACTATCTGGACACAAACGGAAAAACGGCTCTATGATATATCTATGAGAATTTTAACCATAAAAAAAGCCCCCTATATTTCAAGGGGGCGGATGGGAAGAAATAGGTTTAGTTTAGTGCTAGCGTCAATACTCCTGCTAGTCCTGTAGCAAACCCTACAATCGCAATGACTCCAAGCAATCGAATCTCTAAGTGCCTGTTGTTGTTCGCTAGTGCCAACCGCTCAACAGTCTGCTCTAGAGAGCGATGCGATCTGTTTACTCCACTGACAGCTTCCTCAAGCCTGTCAACAGTCTGCTCTAGTTCCTCAATCCTGTTGACTACATCAACTTGCAACTTGTCGTACTGTTCTCTAGTTACCGTGCTGTTCTTGATTGTCTTTGCCATTTGCTTAAGCCTCCATGCTTGTTTGCGTTACACCTATATTATAGCACATACAAACACAAATAGGTGCATATAAGCATACCAAAATCATCAATATGGCATGTTTTTTTATTACTTTTTATAATAGTAGATATTCTAATCGGCATTATTTTATTTGCCCCCTGCCCGACTCTAGGCGTGGAGGAATTTCCCTAAAGCTGGGCGGCGAAGGAATAAATTATTTTAAATAAATTATCCAGCTATCATCACCACACCATACAGACCAAAACAAGCACCCCCCCGTTATACTAAAACACCATAGGGTACCTTAGCCTTAACTAGGTATCTTTGTTGAGAGTAAAATTTTGGAGGTTTTTGAACTGCGGTAAATGTAACGTCGTATTTAAGAAGGTTTACGTACTTTATACCAAACAATACGAGCTAATCCGATAGCACCAACAATTACTGAAGTCCAAGCAATGATTTGGATTGTCATAATTTCGGGGTCTAGATAATCTGCAAGGTCTAGCATAATACCACCAAAGAAAATGAGGGGGACAGGAAAGAATTCCTTAACCTTATTCATAAATAGTTGCAATAATTGTATTAGGTTGAACTAACGCAAAAGAAGCACCATCTTCATCTTCAATAATATTATCGAGTGGCATAGCAGCAGCATCCCTAGGAATAAGGATTATAGTACCAGCAGGTAGTCTAGCAACATCAGGCCCGGTAGCAACTATTTCACACATACGTGGAGTACGAGATTGATCAATAGTTGAGGGCATAATAATACCGGTAGCAGTTTCCTTTTCATCAGACTCAGGAAGAATCTTAATAAGGCATAGGCTACCAAAGGGTTTGAGTTTCATAATATCTCCTTGATGTAACGATTAACATCGGCTTCGTTCATTTTTACCAAACAGAATAAAATCATCATCTGAATCATTCCATGAGAGTTTCTTGAGGGATTTTAGTTCCATGGTAGGAACGATAGGAATCTTCCCGCTTTTTCTCCTTATATATCTTAGCATACGAGCATCAGTTGTGCAAGTTTGTGATACACTATTTCCAGACTTTTCGTTCCAGAACAATACTTTCCATTTAGGTTCGCCTTTAATAATAAACACATATTCTTCATCGGAGAGCATAGCCATGTATTCAAAACTAGGAAGCAATGTAATCTCCTATAAAGATTGGAGTTTCTTCTCCTACGTAAGCACCTAGTACATTATAGTCCATATGTTCTTGTGCTTCTTCATGAGTCATGCCATCTCGGTTAACAAGTATGTCAACGCACTTATTAACATCATATATAGTAACAGGAGAATTAAACCTTGTACCAAACCCAATAAGAGCCTCCTCAAATCCATCTGCCATTAAACATCCATCATAGATATCCATTAGCTCTTCCCAGCGTTCTGTACTAATATTATACTTATTCATCTTTTCGTTCCTTTTGGTCTAGCTATTATCATGCCTAGAAGTATACCACATATGAAGTACGTTGCACAAGCCAGATCATTCATCTTCAATCTCCATACAATCCTTACACAATAGTTCATCGTCTGGAATTTCATCAGAAAACATACCATAAGCATCCAGCATAAATTCTTCTATTTCTGCTTCGCATTCGATACAATAATACATTTTCATTATTTTACCCCTTCAATTATTTGCGTGGCGTTTTCGGAGAAAACACAAGTCGAGTCGCTTCGCTCCTATTCGTCAACTTTGACCGCAATCACGCTTGGCTTTGCGGCTTCGCTTTTAGGCATCACTATTGTTAATATACCCTTCTTATAAGAAGAAGATATCTTTTCTTGTTCAACACTAACCTTAGCCAAAGACAATCGCTTATTAAAAGAATAATTATTAATACCCTTTACGTGATACTTAACCGTATCAGCAACTTCTTCTTCTTCACGAGTCATTTTCATACTAAGGATATCATCCTCAACCATAATATTTACATCAGTTGCCCCCGGATAAGCTACCCGAAACTCAAAGCGATCAGGATGCTCTACAATATCAAACACATGAGAATTGAAATCAGAAGTTGCACCTGCACCTTGGTCTTGAAACCATACTGAGTCCCACAACGAATCCATAAAACTAGCCATAATTTACTCCTTTACCAGATATATATCATCCCTTAAATGGTATCAAACAATTTTCTTTTTGTCAAATGGCCTTGACACCAATTTTCAACCCTGATAAAATCTAATATTATTTCATTAGGTTACTTATTTAAATAGTTAATTAGTTAATAAGGAATATTTAATATATGAAAGATTACCAAGTTAAAGAAGTATATAAGTCAGAAGAAGAAATAGATATATTTCATAATGGTAGAATATTATCTAGAGAAGAAGTTGAAGAATATGTGAAGCAGTTTAGCGTTTGGGCGGATATCGAGCCACCAGAGATTTCCTGTAAGGATGAATACCATGTTTCGGATGTAGCTCAAGGGTCTGCTAATAAAATCTTTCTTCCCGTATTCGCCCAGAATCCTTGGTACATCTGCCATGAGATGTCTCACGTTATTTTAGATAGTTGGGAGAATATTACTAACGACCATCATGGCCCTAATTTTTGTTATGTATATTTAGAGCTTATAGGTTGGGTTTTAGGGAGGGAAACCAAAAAGACCTTTAGAAATACCTTCTCTAAGAATGGAGTGAAAATTAGTGAGTTCTTAGTATAATAACTTAGGCAAGGAGTTATATATGTATGAGTATTATTGCGAAGTAACGAAAATTATAGACGGGGACACATTAGACGTAGACATTGATTTAGGGTTTGCCACTAAACTAACCAAACAGCGTATACGCATGTTGGGTATTGATACCCCTGAATCCAGAACAAGAGATTTAGAAGAAAAGTCAAGAGGATTGTTATCTAAAGAGTTCCTTATAAACCTCTGCCCCGTTGGTTCTAAGATACGTTTACGTAGTCACGGTAAGGGTAAGTTCGGGCGCATTCTAGGAGAAATATTTACTCCTGAGGGTGAGGTAAGTATTAACAAACAGATGTGTGACGAAGGCTACGCTGTAGAATATTACGGTGGAAGTAAAGACGAGTTATCAGCAAAGCACCAATCCAATAAAGAAAAACTAATTGCAAAAGGAATAATAACGGTATAATAGTGTATGGCACCAGCTAAAGATTTATACATTGCATTACGAGATGACCCAAACTTAGAAGTTCCAGAAGGGGACACTAGGGAAAGTGCTGCTTGGAAAGAAACTGCTCAACGAACTAGACAGCACCGCACAAATGCTAAAGCATTAGGCATGGCTTCCGAAGTTAAAGAAGACTCTGCTATAGCGAAGTTTGCAGACTTCCTTGAGAAAGCCCCAACATCAGACAACAAGGTTAGAGAACTTTTACGACAGTTTCAACCTCCCATTAGTAGTGATAGAGACACACATTACAGCGGTAGACAAAAAGCGTTCGATAAAGTTATAAGTACCTTTATTAAAAATAATAATATTACTACAGCAAAATATAATAATTTAACTAAAAATTTAGGAGAACATTTTAGTGAAGACTCACCCTTTGGGGATGCCTTTGTAGATCATCTGCATGATTTAGAATTTGGTAAGGAAGGCGAGCAACAAAACTTTCTAAAGCAGTTATTAGAACCGAAACCTTTTACCGCAGATGCATCCATGAAAGACGACTTAATGGAGCTTGGTTATATAGATTCTAAGCGAGGTACGGGGAAATTAAAGCTAACTCCAGAAGGAGCAGCGCATTTAGTATTGGGTGGAAACCGACCATCAAAATCTAGTGACAGGTTTAATGTAAGTAACAAAAATAAATTAACAAATGTAAAAGGGTCGAGTGTAGACTCTGATCACATTAATATTTCAGCTAGGTCACCAAAGATGTCTTTTGGGCAAAGAAAAACTTTTGCCGTTAATGAATTAAGTGGGACTAATAAAGTAGCATCAAAAAAATATGCTAAAGCTCTCATAGACCAGTTTAATCCCGAAAAGAGATCAGAATTAGATACTGCTTTAGATAAAATTGAGGCTTATCAAGATCGTGTTGGAAGCCCTCTTTCGGGACAACAGAAAAATTCACACAATGCTAACCTACAGCAAATTATAGATAATAACGTTTCTGCTGATGATATTTATGACGACTACAGCTTTGAAACACCTGTTGGGGACATATCTGATAGTACCGTAGCAGCGGAATCAGCAGCAGAAGCTCCCGAAGAAAAGTTCAAACCCATAAAAATCTTTAATGAAGGAACGTTCAGGGCAGACGATTTTACACCTGACGGTAAACTAAAACCAGAATTATTTGACAAAGGTGCGGATTTAGGGCATCTTTTGAGTGCCGAAAAAGAACACCTACAAGGGAAAACGTTTGAGTCAGGTAAAGATTATAAAGCTGGCACAGAAATAGGCGAAACAGTAAAAGCTAAAGCTGCACCAAAAGCTAAAAAGAAACCTGCTACAACGCCAGCAACACCAGCAGCTACGAAACCTGCTGAAGAGAAACCCGCTAAAGCTACGAAACCTGCTGGAGAGAAACCTGCTAAAGAGAAAAATACTGAAAAGCCAGATGCTACGGAAGAAGCTGCGAAGCTTCCCCAAGCAGAAGCAAATTCTATAATGGACGTATTGGATGGACATCACAATACAGATAACGCAGGTAAAACTACTACATCAGGAACTGCGTTCAATGAGCTTAAAGAGAAAATGCAGGGAAGGTTACTCCGTGGTGAGTTAACTCAAGACGACATCAAAGACATTAGTGAGCATCTAAGTAAATTCCCTGTTGATACAACTGTAGTTAGCCAATCAGGGTCTGTTACTAGCAAACAAGCTTTTGACGTATTAAGGGCAGGTGCTGCTGAACCTCCTCCTCCTACACCCCCTGATAAGCCCGTTGGTGAAGGTGAAGGCGTTGGTGACGGTGATAAACCTACATCTTCAGAACCTCCTACCCCAGCAAATACTGGAACGGGCGATACAGGAGTTGATGCAGCAAAGGCTAAATCCGACGAGCAAATTGCAAGGGAAGACAAAGTTTCTGCCATAATTGACCATCACTCAGATGGTATTAAGGCAGCATATGAGAAGGAACATGGGCCAGTTGAAGAAAATACCGATGAAAATGCATATTCGTTTGAAGATCATAAAGCTCAGTTACTAAGAGCTAATTCTGTCTCTGATGCGGCTGTTGATAAATACAAACAAACCGCCTCTAAGCAGAGCAATACAGCTAGGGTAGCCGCTAAAACTGCTGAAACTGCGGCTAAAAATGCTAAAGAGACCGCAGACACTAAAGCCAAAAACAAAGCAAAAAAAGATGGTGTTACAGAGTTACATCAAAAACTAAGAGAAGCAGGTCACAAAGGTTCTAAATCAGACGCTGCTGCCTTGTATGATACTCATAAGGGCGATATTGACGCTGCGGTAAAGCAAAAAGATGACGATAAGGAAAAACAAGAAGCTGCTGTAGAGGCAGCCAACACACTGCCTGATGGAGTAGATTCACCTGACGCAATTAAACAATCGTTATTCGGGGACGCAAACCCTACAGGGTTGTTAGCAGGTAGTTTACCAACACGTAGCGAAAATAAACATGGGACAAAAGCTAACCAAATGGCACGAGATTTATTAATTCACGCCCAAACTCACCAAGATAATCTAAGTACTAAAACTAAAAAGGCAATTGTAGATCATTTAGCTATTTTAACTAACCCTGAAAGTAATATAAAAGGATTTAAAGCTAATAAAGGTGAGAAGTTTGCTGATTTAAATCATGTAGCAAACCAAATCAAACAAGCCGTTGACGATGATATAGATGTAAACTCTCCAGAAGCACAACAAACCTTTCAATCTCAGGATATAAAATTACAAGAGGAACGCCAAAACTTTTCTGCTAAACATTTAGATGGAATCTCCGATTCTTACGCAGTAGAATCTCCTGCTGCTGCTGCGAAGACGGTTGGTAGAGCTGCTGGTAAAGTTGCCGGTAAAGTTGCAGGGGCAGTTAAAAGGGGTGAGGCACGAATGGCAGGTGCTGATGAGGAAAAAGACCATAAAAGTGAGTCTCACGCTAGGATATGGGATCATGGCACACCAAACCATACAGAATCTTTTGATGGAGAAGGTAATTCTAAAGGTCGTTCAAAGTTTGATCACAGTAAAGGAGAATCGGTTAGCCACGAAGATGTTGATTCAATCCATCACTCCCCTGTAAAAGAACATCATGGAACACTAACAGCAAAACAAGAAGAGAGTATGTCTAAATTAAGGCAAGCTCATAAAGACGGTGATAGTGATGCCATAGAAGAACATCGTAGCGACTTAAAGGATTCCGGTCTTTCTAGAAGCGACTTTGAGCATCATGAGGACGACATGCCTAAATCGGGCCCTCCTGATAAAGAGGTTGCTATATATATGCAGGGTCAAGGATATGAATGGCATGAAGACACTCGACGGTGGAGACATAAAGAAACTGACGATAATTACAGGAAATCTAACGGTGCTACAAAAGGAACGTTTGCGTCTGGCGCACACTCTGAAACTGGAGCGCACGGATACATGGCTACCGCTGAAATGGGAGCAGATGGAAAAGTATCTGCGACTCCAGACACTGGAAATTACGCAGTAACTCCCGCAGGAACACATGGGGTGTCATCAGATTTAGGTGGGTCTCCCCCTACATCCGCACAAGGAGTTCAAGGGCATGTCTTAGGACACGCATTAACTAATGCTGGGGTAAGTCATGATGGGACATCAAAATCGTTCCCAATGTCTCACTTAAATGGTACAGGAATTCATGATTCTAAACATTACGATAAACCATCAGGAGTGAAAGCCGCAGCAAAAAGAGGAGCAGGTGCCGCTTACCGTGCTGCAACAGGGGGAGGCGCAAAAGCTTACATGGACAGAACTAAGAAAAATTGGTCTTCTCCTTTAGTAAGTAGTAGTAGCCCTTTGTCTCAAACGTTAGGGCGAGCAGGAAAAATAGGTGCCGGTTTAGTGCGAGACGTATTCGGAAAATCGGATGTAAGTGAGCTTACCGCAGTTGAATTACTGCAATATCATGTAGCTTTACAAAAAGCTGAAGAAAAAACTAATCTTAGAGTATAATACTCTAGGGGGATAAACAATGGGCAAATATCTAAAATTATTTAATATATCTAAAGCGGAACCTATTAAGAATCCGTGGGGATTAGCACGTTATCTAGCACAGAAATACCGTGCTGTTCCGCCTGAAATACCCTTTAAAGAACTAAAAGAAGGGCAGCAAAATAGAATCAAAGAATTCTATGGAGCGGTAGCAACTCCCTCTGTACAAAACCGAAGGGGTAAACAGAATCGAGTTCAAGAAGGCGGGAAGGATACTCAAGGTACATATGGCCCTAAAAATGTAAAAACAAGTGCAGGGGCAAAGAAGTATAAGGGCCCGTCTGGTAAAAAGAGGTTGGAAGCCGATGAAAAAGCTGCTAAGAAACAACATAAGGCATGGAAGGCAAAACAATCTACAGAGGACACAGAAAAATCTCTTGATGTCCAAAAATTTCTAGACTTCTTGGCGGAAGATAACGTTCCTGCGCTAAATAAAATGATTAGTGCAGTTGATGATTCGCCAGAAGGTTTATTTATGCAAGCCGTTAGGAAAGCTATGGGGAAACATAGCGAACAATATAAGGATGTAGGGAAACCTCAACTCCTTAAGGCACGGAAAAATTCCGAACCGTTACAGAAGGTAAGCCCACAGTTAGCGGCTTTTTTAGCGGGTCTTGCGCTTAGTGATAACATAGTTCGCTCTGGGGGAGGCTCCCCACGGGGAGAGATGACCGGAGCGCAAGCTAGGGAGTGGGAACGTACTATCGCACGGTCAATGAAACGTAAATCCTTAAAAGCTGGAACCACAATGGAAGATTTACAAAAGCATTGGTCTGATTCGTCAGACACCTATGTTCGACGGGTTCCCGTTGCGAAAGGAGTTTCTGCCGACGAAACTTTTTTAGATAAAAAGCTTTCATCCCCACCTAGAGCGGGAGAAGTTTGGAATCCTGTAAGCCATAGATGGACAAGGGACGGTAATCTAGGTAAAGTAAACGTTGGTAGTGGTGGTAAAAAAAGGCTTCGTGCTGGTTCAAGTGCCGCAGGAGCGCACCAAAGAAGCGTTGGTGGCTTGAGTGGTAAAGGACGACTTCGCCACTTAGGTACTGGAAGACAATTTAGAAGTAAGATAGACATTGCTGAATCAGCGGCGGGTACAACCGCAGGGGTTGGTAGTGCTAAAGGAGCAACATCAGCTTTTAGGACGGGTGCTAAAAAACAAATATCTTCAGCAAAACCTAAAGCTATGCAGCCTAGAAAAAAGGCTACGGGTAGAAAAGCAAAACGAAGGAGTAGGTAATGGTAGAAAAAAAAGAAGAGCGAAAGCCTCGCTACGCCACATTGGGTGAGGTAGATGAGAAGGTGGAAAAGAAAGCAACTAAAACAAAAGTTGCGAAAAAAAAGAAAGCTTCCCCTCCTAAACAAGTCCCAGAAGTGGTAGAGGTTATTAAAGAAGTCGCTTATGTCCCTAAAAGATATGAGGTAGAAATTTACAAGAAGTCTAGCCCTCTTGATATTTTAGCGGGAAGATATGGATATTATGAATCCACAGATGAAATAAAACTCTTAGAATATAGGGATAATTTTGGGGCGCAGATTGAAGATTTGTTGCTAGGCGACATTATGGTTGACGGGGTTGGAATCTCTGTACACAACGATAAAAAGAATTGGATTACCAATTTATGTAACACAGAGATGGGCTATAAATTCTACTCAACTCCTGCGAGAGAATTAAATGAAACTGAGTGACTTTAATAATAACCCCAATAAAAAATCTGTTTCGGGGCTAAAGAAAAAATTGGGGCGTTCCCCTAAGATTTCTTTCGTTAATGAAACGCAGGTTAAAACTTATGAAGATAGAATTTCAGAGCTATCTGAAGACAACTCTAGACTACATGAAGTTTTAGCGGAGTTAGAGTCTGCAAAAATACAACGACAAGAAGCGGTAACCGCTAAGAAGGAAGCAGAAAAAGAAGTAGAGCAACTAAACGAAAAAATTTCTACGGTGTCTACTTCTTTAGATGAATATGAAAAACGAGAACCTAAGATTAAACAGGTAATCGAGCAACATAGAGAGTTGAATGGTGAGGTAGCGGAACTTCAAGGTAAACTTCACTTAGTAGTTGAAGAACACGATAATAAAGTGGACATAATAAATAAAAAAACACTTGAAATAACCAACCTGAAGAAAGTATTACATTCTAGCGAAGCTGCTGAAACTAAGGCTAACCAAGCTAGTTTAAAAGCCAATATGGAGAAAAATCTTCTACAGGCTAAGTTTGATCAGGAGTCAGCAAAAAACAGTGAAACTAGTATAATATATCAAGAGGTTAAAGATAAATTAATTGAAACGCAAAAAGAAAGAAATGATTTTGAGGCTAAGGAGAAAAAAGCAGAAGCTGAAAAACAGAAAGCTTTTACTTCGGCAACACGTTCTAAAAAACTAGTGGAAAGTTATTCGGAAATGTTGAAAGACTTGACCGGTAAATACTACGGAGCGTCTCAATTAAATAAGGAGTTATTAGCAGAGATACAGAAACCAAGATTTGCGTCTGTGGCTTCAATATCAAAAAAAGAAGGATTTAAATTCCCTGTTTCTTACGAACCAAGGAGTAACACATTAGGGACAGGAAAACCGACACTACTAAGGAAAAAGGATTAAATTATGGCAGAGAAACTGTGGCGACAAGAAATTGAGCTACTACAAAATTACGGTAAGCATAAAACATTTACTTTTACCACATCGTCAAGTAGTGCGGAGGACGCAGTTACTTTATCTGGAATAATGTCTGAAGCTAATAAAGTGTCTTTTGTAGTTGAGTCTGCGGACGCATATATAGAATTTGATGACGATGCAACTACTTCTTCTATGCTTATTCCCCAAAATGAAGGTTATTTTGATGAAGGTATTTGGTTTAATACAAAGATTAGTATCCTAAGAACAGCTAGTACCAATGTGCGAATTCGTGGAATAATCTGGGGAAGATAAATGCCTACACGTAGCCGAAGCGGTGGATTACATAAGGGTAACCTATTTGATACAAATGTACCCGCAACCTCTATAGATAAAGATATCTTTACCGATCAAGAGGTAGAGGAGACCGTTGCGGATGACGACCTTCTATTATTGCTAGACGTTTCTGAATCTCCCGATAAGGTTAAATACATGACCCGCTCAGATTTTACTGTCGGGTTGCTAAGTGACTCTATTACAATTACAGATAATGAATCTACTGACGAGAATGACTTAATCCCCTTTGTCGCTAACGCTGCCGATAGTACGGGGTCTCAAGCGTTAGAGATGGATGGGGATTTCCACTACAATCCCAGCACAGGGCGAATCACCGCTACACAAGTAGCAGGAACGCTCCAAACAGCTTCCCAGACAAATATTACGGGTGTAGGCACTATTACCACAGGAACATGGCAAGCTACTGACGTAGGTGTTGCCCATGGTGGTACGGGCGCATCTTCACTAACGGCAAATGCAATATTAACAGGTAATGGAACATCAGCCATTCAAGCTGAAACAGACTTACTATTTGATAGTAATAAGCTAATACCCACAGCAGCAGCGCATGACACAGCGGGTACAGCTTTATCAATATCAGCAGGTGCCACTACCGCAGGAACTACAAATAATATTGCAGGTGGCGCACTTACTATACAAGGTGGACGGGGTAAGGGTTCTGGTGCTGGTGGAGCTATTATATTCCAAACTGCTAATGCGGGGGGTTCAGGTAGCTCTTTAAATTCTTTATCCACAGCATTAACTATTAATGATGATGGTTCTTTAACTACATCAGGAACCATAGAACTTGGTCACGCTTCAGACACCACTATTGCTCGCTCAGGTTCTGGTGATATTACTATTGAAGGCAATGCTGTTTATCGTGCAGGTGGTACCGATGTAGCGGTCGCTGATGGTGGTACTGGTGCATCTACACTTAACAATCTCATTACGATGGGGACACACACCACAGGTAACTACGTTGCTACCGTTACTGCTGGTACTGGACTTACCTCAACAGGGGCTACAAGTGGAGAAAGCATAGCCCACTCCCTTAGCGTAGATGCGTCCCAAACTCAGATAACGTCAGTTGGTACAATTGGTACTGGAACATGGGAAGCCACAGACGTTGCGGTGGCTCATGGTGGAACAGGGGCAAGTACAGCTACCGCTGGTTTTGATGCCCTCTCCCCTATGACTTCGGAAGGTGACATTATATATGGAGGCTCTTCTGGAACTGTAACTAGACTAGGTAAAGGTTCAGACACACAAGTATTAACCTTAGCCTCTGGAGTACCTACATGGGCTACCCCAACTACAGGGGATATTACAGGTGTAACGGCTGGCAACGGACTTTCCGGTGGTGGTTCTAGTGGTGGTGTTTCTCTGGCACTTGACCTCTCAGAGCTTACCGATACAGCAATTGCTAATGGCGATTACATAGTCTTTACAGATACTACTGATAGTAATGCATCTGTAAAAGGAGATTTAGCCGATGTAGCAACCTTATTTGCAGGTACAGGACTAACCGCTTCAAGTTCCGTAATAGGCGTAGATGCTTCTCAGACTCAGATAACTGCCGTTGGCACAATTGGAACGGGTACGTGGGAAGCAACAGACGTTGCCGTAGCACACGGTGGTACTGGAGCCTCCACACTTACCGCAAACGGCGTTCTAATTGGTAACGGCACATCAGCAGTCACAGCCGTAGATATGTCTACAAAAGGTGGAATACTTGCGGGGGATGGAAGTGGAAACCCAAGCGTATTAGCAGTTGGGGCAAGTGACGGTCATGTCCTTACAGTTGATTCTAGTGAAGCTACTGGATTGAAATATGCAGCAGTTGAGGCTGGGGCAGCTACCAGTCTAGCTGCTACTTCAGCTAGTGCCAACCAACCCCTTCTTACGGTTACTAACACTCACGCCGATGCTACCGCCGGAATCCTGAAGTTTATTAAAGACCCCGGCTCTGGACAGGGTGCCGATAACGATGTTATAGGAACTCTTACGTTCTACGGCACTGATGCTAGCAATAACGCACCTGAAGAACTTGCAAGGATGGAAGCGTATGTTATAGAAGCCGATCACGGTTCTGAGGCAGGTGGAATTAAATTCTCTGTGGCAGAAAATGATGCCACTATGACTGCTGGACTACAAATATTAGGTGTTAAGGATGCAGACGGTGAAATTGACGTAACTATTGGAGCAGGGGCTGCGTCTACGACTATCATAGCAGGTACTCTGACTATGGGTAGCACAGCGTCAATGACTAATGCTGGCTTGTTGTCGGTAGCTAATCAATCTAATATAACTGGATTAGGGACAATATCCTCAGGTACGTGGGAAGCAACTGATGTTGCTGTAGCCCATGGTGGTACTGGAGCGTCGTCTGCGGGAGATGCAAGAACTAACTTAGGTCTTGGCACTGCTGCGGTTGCTGCAACTGGTATTTCTAACACAAATGTTCCAGTATTTACAACAGGTGCGGCGGATAACGATTTCCTCAGGATTGATGGCACATCAATTGAAGGACGCTCCGCTTCTGAGGTATTATCTGATATATCGGCTGCTCCAGCGGCGGGTGATAGTAATATCGTTACTACGGGTGCATTAGACTCAGGTTCAATTACTTCAGGTTTTGGGGCGATTGACAACGGTACTTCAGGTATTAGAACTAATACGTTTACAGCAGAAACGTCTATCGTTCCCGATGCAGTAGGAGGAGCAGATTTAGGTTCTACTTCTGCTGAATGGGGAGAGATATTCATCGCTGATGATAAAGCGATTAAGTTTGGTAATGGTCAAGATGCGTCCATTGAGTACGATGAGGACGGTACAGACCAGTTGCGTATTACTGGTAATACAGTATTTGCAAACCAATTAGAATCTACTCTAGACGTAATGATCGACTCTACTCCAGCAGATGAAACTGTTTCAGGAGTTACTGCAACATTTACCGCAGGAGAAGACTTAGTACGTGGAGAAGTGGTTTATTTCAAAGCTAGTGACAGCAAGATGTGGAAAGCAGTTGCAACAGCAGCAGCTACATCAAGATGTGTCGCTATGGCAGCAGCAGATATAAGTGCAGATGCGGCAGGGTTATTCCTACTTCAAGGATTCCTTGCAGATAACGGTTCGTTCCCTTCTTACACAATAGGTGGGGCTTTATATACTCCTGAAGCAGAAACAAGTTCCCAAAATGTACCAGAACAAACTGCTCCCGATTCTGACGGAGACTTCGTGCAGGTACTTGGTTGGGCTATGACAGCAAACTCTGTCTACTTCAATCCTTCTAACGACATTATAGAACACGCATAAAGAGGACATATGGCAACATTAACTGAATGGAAAACATCACTAAGGGCAGCGCACAGCAGCCTGACCAAGAATGTCGATGGAGTAACAATCACTCTCTCAACTGATGAGTACAACGCAACTATTGACGGGTGGGCGCAAGCATCGTTCGATAAAGAAGTTGCAGATAACATTATTGCCAACGGTGGCGAGTCTGCAAACTACGCTCAGTACCGTGTTGATGCTTACCCCAGCATTGGCGACCAGTTAGACATGCAATACCATGACGGTGTAAACGGTACGACCACATGGAAAGATGCAATAGCAGCGGTCAAAACGAAGTACCAGAAACCTAGTTAGAAGGAATAGGGATAATATATGGCAACTATAACTGGAACAATAAAACAGAATGGAACGGCGGTCGGTGCTGGCTGGAAGCTAGTACACGGTGATTCTGGCTCTGGCATCAAGACAACGGACAGCAATGGGCAGTTCACATGGGACGATGTAGCCGACAGCTTCAAAGCTGTTCTAACGTATGTAATTCTTGACGCAGCAGGGGCAACACGGTCAGGTGGCTCAGGAACGCTTATCGTTGCTGGCGGTAGCCACGCATTTGAGGTTTAAATGTTTGGTATTCCGACAGAAGTAATAGCGAAGATAACAATTACCGAAACTACCGACACTGTAACGCTACCAGTTAACCCGCTGACAATTGCAGCCTTGTCATACACGCCACGCCACTTGGTGGCTCGTATGAATTTCAAACAGGAATCTAGCAACAATAGTTCACATATACAGTTTAATCGAGATACTGGGTCTAATTACAATCGTCAGCATATGCAAGGTTCTTCATCCTCCGCATCAGGCGGTCGTGGAAATAGCGGCACAGGTATACACATAGGGCAAGGCGGGTCTGATGCTAACCAGTTCCTTGTAAACGAAATCCTCATGCCTGATGCTTTGTCTACCCGCTCCCATAAAACAACTATTTCCTTAAATAATGCGGCTGAAGCCTCAGTGCAAGTTATAACGGGTCGATGGGCTAATACTGCTGCAATTACAAGCGTGACTATGTTTACTGAAGGTTCGGGAATTCATTACTCTGCTGGCTCCACCTTTGAACTCTGCGTAGTCGATGAGACTTTCAACCTTGACCAAGATGGTGATGGTGAGCAAATTCTAACAGGTACAGCAAGCGGTATTGCAGTAGGGAGCATAGGCGCAGCCGATGGGGACTTGGTTGTTATAGGGAGCATACGGGGTGACAGGTCTGCGAGAGATACCGACTCACTAGAACTGCACTTCAACTCTGATACTACTGCTGGAAATTACTATCGCCAACGATTGTATGGAACTGGTACTACTGTTGCTACATCAGCAGACAATGATGATGGTTTTGGTAAAACTACTGGAGCATCCGCAACGGCTAGTGCGTTTAGTGCTTTTCTTCATGTAGTTCCAAATTATTCCGATGGGTCGAACGACCGAACTGCCCTCAGTTTGACTGGGCTACATGCTGATTCTGGTCAATCTGACGTATATCTGGAAGCCAGACGTTGGGACAATACTGCTGGTATTACCGCTTTCAACCTTATGCCCGAAGTAGGTAGTAATTTTATCGCAGGGTCGATGCTCTCGACCTACGTTGTTCCGAAGGGACTGATTGAGCGACAGGAACTCAGCGGCACCGCAAGTAGCGTTGCGTTCACAAGTATTCCGCAAACATACGACCACCTTGAACTAACTGCATATATCCGTGATGACAGGTCAGCAACATCAGACGATATTTTGATGAGCCTGACCCCTGTTGGCGGGTCGAGTGATACAACGGATGCAAACTATGATAGACAGTTGCTTCAAGGCTCATCTACAACCGTCACAGCGGCTCAGTCTGCTGCTGACAGAGCAATCGGGAACATTCCTGCTGCTAGTGAAACAGCAAACGTTTTTGGCGCACTTACGATTACGCTTTACAATTACACTAAAACTGACAGGCATAAACATTCTTTATCAGTTTCCGGGCGATCAGCTTCCGCATCAGGTATGTACATAAGGTCTAACCGTTGGGAGAACACCGCTGCTATTGAAGCGATTACGCTTACTCCTAGTGCTGGAACAAATTTTGTTGCTGGCACAGTCGTATCATTACGTGGTATCAACTCAACAGTGGCAGCAGCAGCGACAGATATTGAAACGATAAACGGTATCGCTTCTTCTGATATTGAGGCGGTGAATTAAATGCCTACACTTTCAAACATATCAAAAGTAAATGATATTGTAATCTCAGGCGCACCCGCTGTCGCTGACGCTCATGTTCTGATTGCTACCGCCACGGCTAGTGCAAGTGCAACACTATCGTTCACGCTAGGACTTGACAACCTTTACGACGTATACGAGTTCCACTATGTGAATATACATCCTGCGACTGACGATACCCATTTTCAGTTTCAAGTAGAAACAGGAACAGACTCTGACTACGACCACCCGATGACAACTACTTATTTTCAGGCATATAACGCCGAATCTGGTGGGACACCTGTGTTGGCTTATTCCGGTGGTAACGACCAAGCACAAGGTACGGCACATCAAAAAATCGCAAAAGAAATGGGCAACGGTAGTGACGAGGCTGCTTCTGGAATAATGACGCTGTACGCCCCGTCTAGTACAACTTACGTGAAGCATTTCACTTCTACTTCTAACTGTTATCAGGGTGGCAATACATCAATGCAAGCATTTGTGGCTGGCTACATCAACATCACGGCTGCTATTACAAGAGTTCAATTTGAGATGAGCAGTGGCAACATCGACGCAGGAGAAATTAAAATGTACGGGATAGCGAAATCATAATGGCTAAAACACTAATCTCCACACATACTGCGTCTGCTGATTCCAGCATTGACATCACTTCGGGCATCACTAGCACGTATGACTCGTATGAGTTTCACATGGTGAATATGCACCCAGCAAACAACAATGTGAATTTCACTTTTCAAGTTAATGCAGATGGGCAGAGCGGATTCAACGAGACAATCACATCTACTTCGTTTCGTGCATATCTAAAAGAGGACGGGACGGGTGGTACGCTCGGTTATGATGGTGGCTCAGACCAAGCAGAAGGAACTGCATATCAGCGAATATTGTCAACCGGAACAGGGTCAGACAATGACCAATGTGTTTCTGGAATCTTGACGCTTTACGCTCCAGCATCTACAACTTACGTCAAGCACTTTACGGCTGCGGGAAACGGGACAGACCACGGTGAATATGAGGTCACTTCTCACGGCGGTGGTTACATCAACACAACTTCTGCGATTGATGAGATAAGTTTCAAGTTTGACTCAGGAAATATAGACGCTGGAACAATCAAGATGTTTGGAGTTAGCTAATGGGACTTGTATACATCGCATCAGTAACAGCTAGTGGTTCAGCAACGCTTTCATTTACTAGTGGCATCGACGCAACTTACAACGAATATGAGTTCCACATGGTGAACATTCACCCTGCGACGGACAGCACAGCGTTTGGCTTTCAATTCAATGCTGATGGTGCGTCGGGATTCAATGAAACTATCACGTCAACAATGTTTAAAGCAGAACACGACGAAGGGAATTCAGGTACTAGCCTTAACTACCATACTGCCAGCGACCAAGGAAATGGAACTGCTTACCAGCGAATGTCATACGATATGGAAATTGATAGTGATGAAGCGTTCAGCGGGATTCTTACACTCTATGCCCCAAGTAGCACAACGTATGTGACGCACTTCGTGGCTAAAGGTAACTATATACACAATAGTGGGAAGTATTCTCAAAACACTTATACTGCTGGGTATATTAATACAACATCGGCAATAGATGAAATAAGTTTTGCGATGGAGTCAGGCAACATTGACTTAGGAACAATTCATATGTACGGAGTAGGATAAAGATATAAATAAAATTCCTCTATCTAGAAGGTAAGTTGACTTTCGGACTAATAAGAGTATAATAGAATAGACTAGTAAAGTACAGGAGTTAAAAACATGTCTAATTCTACCTTTAAAGTAAAAATGGTTAAAGGGGAGTCAGTAATAGAATTAAAACCTGAGTCAGACCCAGCGGCTTGGCTTGCGTTATTAACCTATGCTGAACATCATGAGCAAATTAATGATAAGTTATACGATGAGTTGTGTGCTTGGTTATATGAACATCCAACAGATAGATTGAAAGTAAAGAAACTAAATAGATGGAACCCTGTAATTAAACAGGTAACTCAAAATAGGCGTTATTACCTTAAAGAGTTCCTTGAAAAGGCAGATTTTTATAAAGCGGCTAGAGAAGCAGACCCGGAGTGGGGGAATACAGAGGAGTTAGTATGATAGACGTAGATGTTACAAAAGATTTAGAAGCAGTAATGGTAGAAATAAACAAACTTGCCTCTGAGTTGCAAACATTAGATAATAATAGATTACAGATGTCGCAACAGCTTCAGCAATTAAATGGTGTAGCTATGTATCTTAGAGGAAAACAACCAGAAGGAACAGTAGAAGCACAGACCGAACCTGATACAACTCCAATACAGGAGGAATAATGCCTACTAGTGCGAATCAATATTTTGATACAGTTTTTGCTTTTGATGGTAGCAGCACGTATTCAAACATAACATTAGAAATGCAATCCCCTGCGGGAACCTCCGCAACTATTTTAGCAGATACGAATGATGTTTTGTATCTTGGGGATGCTAATCGTTTTGATATGGCTATCTTTGATGTAGATACTGCTGGTAGTTTAGGTGCCTTAATATGGGAATACTACAACGGTTCTACATGGGCGACATTTACGCCGTTGTCCGCTACATATTATACTGACCCAGATGACAGTCCAGATACCGCTTATGATTTTTCAAAAGATGGTGCAGAACAATTCCCGGCAGGTCGGATGTCAGATTGGGCTACGACTGCGGTAAACAGTGTCACAAAATATTGGGTAAGATGTACTTCGACAACTTCAGTAAGTTCCGCTCCTTCACTTAGGAGCATCCGTAAACGTCCTTTAGCGGCGTACTGTTCAACTCAAGATGTTTTCAATCTTTTACAATTAAAGAATGTTACAACTACAGATGGTAGTGGGACAGACTTTACTACATCAACCACCCCAACCAAGGCAACAGTAGAGCAATATATAGAAGCGGCACAGTCTCAGATAGAATATACGTCTAGAAAAGCGTGGCGACCTAGCTATATTCATGAGGAATACCATACATTTAATCTAAATGGTTTCAAATTAGATCGACCGCATGGATTTAAAATCTTCGATTTAAAAATTTGGAACGGGGCAAGTTGGGATTCAAAAACTCAAGGTAGAAAAAACGATTACTTCTTTGTACCTGATACAAATATGATTCAATTTTCTAGGTATTTCTTACTTCCTGCAAGGTTTACGTCCTATAACGCCCCAGTATGGCGTTGGGGTGGTGGAGAATTTACAATGCCCGTTAAAATTTCATACCTACATGGTAACGATATAGCTACTGATGCAAGAGAGGGTGGCATCGTTTTTGATATGGCTAGGAAACTTGCTGCTATTGAAGTGCTGAGAGACTCAGACTTTGGTAATCTGGCTGTGAGTGGGATGGATAGAGTATCTATGAGTGAGAAAATTAGTGGTTGGACTCAAGAAGTAGAAGATAAATTAGATAGCTTGCGTTCATTTGAGGTATTTTAATGCCGACTGAACCAATGCCAGCAGACGACCTGCTCACAGATTTCAATAGCCAATGGAATGCAAGTAATGTTGCTAAACCAAACCTTGTAGTCGTCACAGGAAACGGGGAGCCGTTAAGATTTGACCTAAATGCAGGGGATGCAATTGTGGCAAGGAACGCTGCCTTTACTGAGACCCCTATAGGTAATTGGACATATGGTAATCGTACCTATACTGTAACCTTGGAGGTATGGACTCTACGAGAAAGGCAACGATTATTTAATATAATGCGGGAAATCAGGAGAATATGCCACGCCCGTATGCACTCATTAACTAATTTCCAGAGAATCCAATTTGTTAATTTCAACGAAATGACAACAGATACCGTAAATGTGTGGATGGGAACGTTAGAAATAGATTTAGTAAACAACGCAGTCTTATTGGAAACTACTTAAATACTAGTATAATAATACAGGATTATCTGAAGGAGAATATCAAATGGCAGTGTATCGTTCCGATCAAGCACAATTTACTTTCGCCCCCGAAGCAGGGCATGGAGGCTACCAAGAAGCAGCTACCAATATAACAGCAGACGGTTCAAAGGTAGGGCGAGTTAATATGGCTGATGGTCTAGATGCTGGTTCTAGGCATATAACTGTAGATAATATGGGTACCCCGCCAGTTGCTGGAGATTATATACGAATTGGCCCTGAAGTAGCTGGGTCTTCTACCTTTACGGATGAGCAAGAATGTGAAGTGCGTAGAGTAGAGTATGTTGATGGCACCACAGGACTAACTTTAGATGCCCCAACTGCTTTTTTCCACGCAGATAACACGGACATTACCGCTGTTACTGCTGTAACGGAAGCTACTACAGACAAGTTTATTTCATGGGTTCCCGGCGTATACGAAACAGTTGACACCCCAGACCCAGAAATGGCGATTGAAGGCAGGTACCTATTAGGCGTAGGGCAAAAGAGGAACTTCCTCCAAGCATATAAAGGTCAACAAACCTTTTCCGGTTCTGTAGGAAGCTTTGTATTATTGAATGGATGGCCTCTAAGATTTCCTATAGGGAAAGTAAACTCAATACCTGTCGGGGGTACAATTACCTCAAGAACCGACCTTGAAATTGCAGCCAAAAAAGGCGATTATTTTATTAAAGTAGATGACACGACTAACATGACAGTCGGTTCTACTATAACAATTGATTATAATTCTTCCCCTACTTCTACTACAAATTCAGAAATACGTGACGTAGTTTCTCGTTCCACTACTTCTTCCGCTGGCTTTCTTAGGCTAAATTACCCATTGCAGTTTGACCATGCGGTATTAACGGCAGGTACTCAGATTCGTGTTGTAACAGGATCGCCGTATTACCAACACGACATTTTTGAAACTGTTGATTTAGATACCATGTCTTGGAATGTTCATATGCGAGACAGTGCAGAAAATGCCTCAAATGATTTCAATAGACGTTGGTTTGGTGGGCATTGTGGGTCTATGTCTATTTCCGCAGATGAGGGAGGTCTTCTAACTGCTGGTTGGGACTCAGTAACCTTCCAAGATATGGTACATAATCAAAAACTTCACTCAGTTTACGAGTCTGGGTCAGGGAGTGGATTACCCGGACATGCACTAATGCAGCAAATAAGTTCTTCTAATATAGGTGTCCCCGCAAAAGACGCAGCTAGTGGTTTAACTTCCGCACATGGCGGGTTCCCTTCTACTGAACCTTATTACTTTTCACAGGGTTCATTAACCATTCATGGAGTAGAGTTTGCACGAGTTAGGAACTTTAGTCTCTCTGTATCTAATGCGGAGGAACCTAGATACTATATAAACAATCAAGGAAAAGGCACACGTAGGCATCGTGGCCCTGCTGAAATCAGGGAAAACCAAAGAGAATACTCTATGTCTGCATCAATTGCCTTACCAGACTCGACTGGTGCTGCTACATCTTCTAGGGCAATCTTCAAAGAATTGATTCTTGAGGGCGATTACGGTACAAATACTCCCGGTACTGCGAATGCATCAGACGGTATGTCAGGATTTGCAGTGACGCTTACTTTCACAAGAGCCACTAATGATACAATAACTATTACTATTCCGAATGATGGTACTGCCGCTGAAGGAGCGGGGCAACAGGGTGCATTTATGCGTTCTGCCCCACATGGTATAACGGGAGACAACCCACTCCAAACAGACGTAGACATACTATTCAGGAACATGAAAATACAAATTAAAGACAGTGAACCATTTTATCCATAGGAGGATATAGTGACAGAAGAAAATAGTGAAGTACAGTCGTTCGACATAGAAAAATACCGAGTATCTAGTGAACTTATACCCCAAAAAATAAAAATAGAGTCTACTGGGGATGAATTTGAGATCAAACTCAGACCTCTTTCGTGGAGTAAGCGAAGCCAGATGATGTCCGAACATGTGAAAATGAAAATTTCTGGAGACCCTGAGTTTGATAGTGACGGTTTTATGAGAGCGTGTTTAAAAGAAGTTATAGTAGAAGCCCCTTGGGGTAGAACTACAGAAGCTTTTTTACTATCTATTGATGCGAGACTTGGACGGGAACTTGAAAAGCTCATACCTACTATAACAGGGGAGGGTGAGGAGGAAAGCCCTGAGGAAATAAAAAAAGGTGTTTAGCGTATCTTAGGAATATTGATACACCACATCATTACCAAATAAAATTTCAATATTGGCTGATTATGTTTGTATTATTAGATAAAGGTATTCCTTGGGACGTAATACAAAATTTATCTCAAGCAGAAGTAAATCTTATTTTAGGTATTGAGTCGGCTGTAAAAACTAAAGAAGTTGAAGACCAAGAAGCAGAGATGCGTGTTGCGGGTCATAAAATGAGACAATAAAGGAGGATATAAATGGCAGGGACGGAAGTAATTTTTAAATTAATATCCGAGGCATCCGCTAAGAACGCAGCCGCAAACCCAGACGGAGGCGGAAATGCGGGTTCCGACAAGAAAAAAGGTGAAGGTTTAATTAAAGGCGGTCTAAAAAAGGCTGGTATTAGTTTCAGTTTAGCCTCCATTTTAAAACAGTCTCAGTTGTTTACTGGATTTCTGGGTTCTTTATTTCAAATTCTAGGTGGAATGGTTGACTTAATGCTAGTCCCATTGATTCCTCCTATGATGGCGTTTCTTACTTGGCTCGCTAAACAGATGCCTCTCATTTCTAAAATAGGTCAGTTTTTTGTAGGTTCCTTTGTTGATTATATTACAGGAATTTTCGGCACCTTTAAAAAGGCTTGGGATTTATTCAAGGAAGCTTATCAATTATTTAAGGATGGGGAATATATAGCAGCGATTAAAAAGGCTTTCCAAGGAATAGGATATCTACTGTGGGGGGTAGTAAAAGTATACTTTGCTGGTATATTCCTGTCTTGGGGTAAAATTTTCTTCCTATTACCGGGGATTTGGAACGGTATTAAAGATGCTTTCAAGTGGCTAAAATCAGTCCTTACAATAGACTTTTATATGAGTATAGTGTTAAAAGGACTTAAACTTCTTACTGATGGTATTACTGGTTATGTAAATCTGTATGTCTCCCTGATTAATAAAGTTATTACAGGACTTAAACAAATCAAAATATTTGGCAATAAACCTTTTGAGAACATGGGGCTACTAAATGACGGAAAAAAATATGAGAATCCTTTAGCTGGAAAAATTGAAATAATGATAGCAGGGTTAACACCGCAACAGACGGTTGAGGTAGAGCAAGCAGAGGAAAAAGTACGGGTAACTAACATGGATCAACAGATATTATCTGCTGGATATGGGTTCTAAAGGAGTTTCATAGGTGGCTTATACGTCAGCAAAAAATGTAACCGGAGAATTATCCGTTCTTCTTAGGAATGGGGTGCATGGCTCTGCGTCGTTACGCTTTGCTTTAAAGTGTGACTCCGTAGCTATTAGTTATAGTAAAACCCCAATTCAAATCCCAATCCCCCAAGCTAACCCTGAAATTATTGATTTAGGGTCTTTTAGACCTAGCATTAGTATAAGCGGTATTGTAGACACAACGCAACCAACTCCTTCATCTATAACGGTTGGGGGTCAAACATATTACATACCGTTTAAGAATTGGTTAGAGAACACAGTGTACGATTGGGTTGCATCAGAGGCAGCTACTGGGCAAATAGAGTTAGAGGTAGGAGACACTACATTCCCAACAGATTCTAGTTCAAATGCCTATAATTCTGATGGTGACTTATTATTACCAGCAAGTTGGACGGGTGGTGCAGTGTACAGAGTGGCTTTGCAGTCTGCTAGGTTTAGCATTGTGCCAGCAAAGGAAGATCGTTATGATTTCCAAATGTCTTTTGTGACCGAAGCTAGACAGGACTGGGTTGATCAGGCGGACTTAATCTAATGGCACGGAAGTCTGAGTTATTATATTGGACTGGCTCTAGATGGGCTAACGCTAAATTTAGGCATTGGGATGTCGGGGAGTCCCCAGATGCTTGGATGGATAATTACGAATCAGATGGTACCGATTCTAATCCAGTAATGTCACTTAGGCTTGAAGAAAAGATAGGAAACCCACGTTCTGCCGTGCTTACTATTAGTAACACTCCTAGAAACGCCTCATCCGCCGCTGCTAATGAAAAAAAGGGTAGGTTTACTGGGGTTTTTACTGATTTCCAAAATGTTAGACTTCGTGATGGTGATACAGGTACAATTTTATTTGCTGGTAAAATTTACAATATGCAGGAAAAGTATGATGTAGTACTTGGAAATATAATTGTTTTAACTCTTCGAGATAATTTAGAAGAACTTAAAAATTATAAAATTGGAACGTGGGTGGATAATCCATTAGCCTACACAACAGGTTCTAGAGTTTCTAGTGACATTGCAACAATAATAGATAACGTTGCTTACCTTGACTCTGATAGTATATCTTTTTCCAATACAGATAAATATGAAGCGTCTGCTACTCAATATGATCAAGCAGGAAACATAGAGTTTCCGGGTAACTCAACTGTACTTAAAGCAGTTTCAAATCTAGCTAAGAAAGACCCCCATGAAGATGGAGCTACAGATGATTTCGGATATGATTACCTTGTTGACCCTGCTGTAGTTACTAGTGCAACAGATACTGCGGCTCCTTCCGCTGATTGGAATTACTTTAAACGTGGCACTCGTCCTAGTACCGCCCCAGAAACATATGGGTTGTCAATCAAGTACCCTAAACCCTCTAACTTCGCTAAAGATGGTTACAATACCCGAATGATGAATGATTTTGATTTCGAGGAACCTAAAGCTGAAATATATTCAGATGTTGTATTAACCTATCGTGACAGGCATTTACAATTAGAAGGGGGTGTTGAGGCTACGGATGGGTCTCAAGGTGCCGCTGATCAAGTAGTCACTAAAAGATTTGAAAGAATAGATGTAACATTCACTAATGATGGTGCTTTCACAGGGGCAACATACCCGATTGGGCAGGGGGAACTTCTCACATTTACACCTGACGGAGGAGGGGCTGCTCAATTTGCAAAATTTGAATATCAATCTGTTATACGTTCTGGAACTAATGTAACAGGTTTTATTATTGTAAGCCCCCTAATAGCATCGCCTTCGTTTAATGCTAACTTTCCTGAAGCGGTAGGGACAATTACAGGGGTTACTTCAGGAAAAACAGCTACAACCACAGCAACATGTCGTGTAGCTAAAAATTTTGGAGTAAGAAAATCAAAAGCTGTAAAATCTGTTGATACATTAGACCCACAAAAAATACGGCAAGAAATAGCTTCGTACCTATCTAGAAACACTACGGTTATTAAACGGGGTGCCTACAAAGTAGCTAATTACCCGTACCATTATATTGATGCTCAAGCCTCTAAGGTATCTCGTAGTAATGGGACGGTTTCGTTCACGACCGGAGCCTTTGCTACAAATGGGGGTTCGGCTACCAATAACCCAGAACTATTTGGAGTACACGTTGGAGATGTGATTGTAGAATTAGACGCAACTGCCACTACTATTACACGATATGCGTATATTTCGTCTACTGGAAGCTCATCGGTGGTCTACGGGGGTGATACAGCAACCCAAACAAGTGACGGGACTGCCCTTGACGCTACCAAACCTATGAGGATATATATTCCGTTACGTCCGGGGCATATCGCACAAGTTACTAACTCATTAGTTGATGTTTCTGGTACTCATTTAATTACCTATTTGAATTACGAAGAGAAAGACGGGGTTAGTTTTACTGAGATTGCCTCTGTAGGTAAAAACGACAGTGCTGC
>Ga0080013_1000250_pt1 | contig 75882 bp, 47 predicted proteins | sample ETNvirenome_6_85_FD_69236 | JGI IMG/M metagenome (GOLD analysis project Ga0080013, IMG submission 69236) | Marine viral communities from the Pacific Ocean - ETNP_6_85 (SPADES assembly) (version 2) | ecosystem: Environmental > Aquatic > Marine > Oceanic | place: Pacific Ocean | collected 2013-06-19
ATGAACATTTCATTTAATTCGGGACGTGTAAACCATAAAATTTCATTTATCTCTCTATTTTTAGGTATTTGATAAATTTGTTGATTACGAACTAATTCTACATAGTCTTTTTTTAGAATCCACGGACCTGCAGTTTGCAAACCCACTATTTTAGAATAGGCATAAGTAAATGAAGTTTCCCAATCTAGAGTGCGGGTAGTATAAGCCATTGCTAAGTCTGCTTCATCTACATTAATCCCATAGATTGAGGACCATTGGTTTTCGATTAACCAATCCTGAACATACATCCCATAATCTTGAATGGCAATATCTAAAAGAGAGTCTAACATCTCATTTTCTAGCTCTACCCCAACAATTGGAGCCCCCAAGAGATGTCTAATTTGGGTGTATAATCTTTGTTTATCTAAAATGGTTATGTTGGTTGCCATAATTCTTTTATTTATAAATATTACAAATTATGTTAGTTTCGATTTTTTATTGATTATGTAGTTCATTCATAATCTCACTAAAGATATCTTCTTCTGAAATATTATCACCCATTACAGTATCTATAACATTTTTCTTTTTTTGTAACATTGTATAAACTATTTGTTCTATAGTGTTTTCATATAGTGGATAAATACAGGATATATTATTTTTTTGCCCAATTCTAAAGGCTCGGTCTTCTGCTTGGGAATGGTCTGAGGGTACAAAACTTAAATCATTCATAATCACCACCTCTGCTGCGGTTAATGTTATTCCTACCCCACCCGCTTTTAAATTAGAAATAAAAATTTTAATTTTGGGGTCGTTTTGAAAAGCATCCACACTTTTTTGACGTTCTTCTTTTGGCATTCGGCCATGAAGTAAAACACAACTATCTTTATATTCATTTGCTAATTCCATTAAAGGTGCCGTAAAATTAGTGAATACTATAATTTTTTTATCCTGTTCTAGGACATCATTAATTAATTGTTTAGTATCATTTAATTTCTCATTTGCAATTATTTGTCTTACTTTCATTAATTTAGCAAGATGAATGGAAATACTTTGATTTTGATTTTCATCTGACCATGACAAATATTCTCCCATTTCTTTTTCATATTCTTCTGATTTTAGCTCTAAATAAATTGGTGTAATAATTTTATCAGGTAAATCAAGTACCTCTTCTTTTAAACGTCGTATGATTTTATCTGCAGTTCTTTCTCTTAATTCATTTAAATTAGAAGCTCCATTTACATTCCAGATTTGTCTACCATTAGGTCCTCGGAATTGGTAGCCATCACAATATCGCCTCACATACCCAACCCAACTACTACTAACTCTACTATCCACTAACTTTAATAAATTATAATAATTGATAGGTCTAGAAGTCATAGGGGTTCCAGTTAATAACCATACTTTTCCTATTTTTTTAGAAATTTGATTTACAATTTTTGTTCTTTGAGCTTTAGGGTTGGAGATATAATGAGCCTCGTCAATTATAATTCTTTTAAACCCCGCATTTAGAATAGTTCTAACGGAATCATTTTCTAATGAATGAAAATTCTTTAATATATCATAATTAATTATAGTATACTTCGCGTTTTCCCACACCTTACCTTCTATTAGAACAATATCTTTTTCATTATAATTTTGTATTTCTCGCCTCCAATTTATTTTAAGGGAGGCTGGACAAATTATTAATGTTTTTTCTACATTTTCTATAATATTAGCAATAATACCTACAGTAGTTTTTCCTAATCCCATATCGTCCGCTAGGATATATAAGTCATTTTTTAAAAGATTTTCAATCGCTTCTTTTTGGTGTTCCATTGGGGGTCTGTGGGAAAAGGGAGTGTAGTCTACATTTATTTTTTTAGTTGTAGAGGGAACTATTTGTGATTTTGGTACCCAAAATGCATGTAAGTCATCAGAGTCTATTATTTTCCCCCAAATGTGGTAAGCTTTTTCAGTCTCTATTAAAATTTTTTCTACCCAGATACTTGTAGGTGCGATGGGTAATAGTCTTTTTTCTTGTAATTGTTCGGAAAAATAAGGGTCAATTTGGGTATGCTTTCTAGCAATTTTAGGTGTGGTAGTAGAATGTGATAAAACATAATCCACTTGTGTTTTTCCTAATACATAATACTTACTTTGTATTTTTTCTTTTAATTCTAAAATATAATTATTGGCACCGTTATAGGCACTAATAATGGTATTAGCTTCTTTTTCAGGTATTTTTATTTCCAAACCATGTAGTTTTATATAAAAATATAAACAAAATAATGATATTTATAAATAAGAAACCACAAATATGAGTGATAAACGAATTCCGATAACACGAGTAAATAAATTTTTTAGTTCCGAAGATTTTAAATTACAAGAATCTTTAGGAATGGAATATTTACACGGTAATTTAAATTTTACTTTAGTATTATTTAGGGTAGACAAATCTAAAAGTAAAGTAGATGATGTATATGGTGAAGCAGGACCTGAAGAAATAAGATTTTATCCCCCTGTAGAATTTAAGGGGTTGGTTAATATTGCAACACCAACCAATGAGTCTTATGCTAATGGTATCATGCGATATATGGAAAACGGAACTTTAACGTTAGGGGTTTATCTAAAAGAATTAGAAGAGTTAGGGATAGATATTACTTATGGTGATTATATTGGGTACCCAGAGACAGAGGATAGAACCAGATATTTCACAGTAGCTAATGATGGAAAAATTACGAGTGATAATAGCCATACTATTTTAGGGTATAAAGCTTTTTATAGGACCATAATATGTGTTCCTACAAGTGAAGATGAATTTAAAGGAATATAAGAAATGCCTAAGATTAATAAAAAAATAAAAAAAACTTTAAACATTTATCCGGTGGTAAGAAATCAACCCCACTATCCTTCAGGATATGATGGGGCTTCAACACCGGTAAGAAGAAAACAACTTGCAGAATTTATTACGGAAGATGGTACTTTTTTACCTAAAAGTGTATTGCATGCTGATTTAGATTTAGGCATGTTAGAATTTGTAAAAGACCGATTACGTATTACAGTTAATGGTAAAGCTATTTCATTTGTAGACCAAATCTTAACTTTACAACGGTGGGCTGAATTTACAGATACGTGGTCATTTGCAGATAAAGATTTAAATCCTGAAATTCCATTTCTTTTAGTAGTTAGAAGACCCGATGTACAATACGGGACTAATCCCGCTTTAAATTATACTATTCCAGATAGACGTGCATTTCACTATGCAAAAGTCCCCACGTGGGATGGACAACGGAAAGGGATGGATTTATATAAAATCCCTCAACCCGTACCTGTTGATATAACATATGAGTTAAAAATTGTGTGTAATAGAATGAGGGAACTTAATAGGTTTAATAAAGTTATAATGCAAACTTTTACTTCTAGACAAGCGTATACTTTTGTAAAAGGACATTATATTCCTATAGTGTTAGATGGTATTAGTGATGAAAGTCAAATGTCCGATTTAGAAAAAAGAAAATTTTATAGTCAAAATTACACATTACAATTACAGGGATTTCTTATAGATGAGGAAGAATTTGTAGTTACACCAGCGGTTACTAGAAAAATAGGCCTGTTTGAAGTAGATGCTAAAACCAAAAGAAAACCTATGAAACCTATAGGGGACACACCAAATAATTTTATAGAAAATATAGTATTTAATGGTCCAGCTCCCCTTTTAAGTACTACACAAACATATGACTATAATGGAACTATTGAGATATTAGAAACTAAAAATATTTCTACTTATGTTATTACAGTGAATGGAACAGTTTTAAGTACTAATATAGATAAATTTTTCTTATCAAAAGGAGATGTGGTTAAGTTTGATGTATGTTGTCTTACCCCTTCATCTGGGTATCCAAAAACTATTGTATTAGGTATTAATTTAGCTTAAATATCACCATAAATATCCTTTTGTGGTTCACATTTTTCTTTTATTATTTTTTCTATAAATGCGAACATTTTAAGACCATGTTTATTACAATAAGTTTTTAAGATGAGATGGGCGTGGGGTGTAATTTTAAGATTTTTTGTTCTGGATGGTGACTTCATAACTATAAGTATGAAAAAAGTAAGTTTTTTTTCACATACATGCTAATAATAGACTCAATAAGCATAATCTTTTGGGTTTGAGGTTTATATTTATATAAAAATAAAATAACACAACAATAGAAAAAATTTAAAACAATGGCATCAGAGTCTAAAGTATTTGTTTCACCGGGAGTATACACCTCAGAGAAAGATTTAAGTTTTGTCGCCCAAAGCGTGGGTGTAACAACATTAGGGATTGCGGGTGAAACCTTACAAGGTCCCGCATTTGAACCTATTTTTATTAGTTCATATGGTGAGTTCCAAACCTATTTTGGGGGTCTAAATCCTGAAAAATTCGTTGGGACACAAATTCCTAAATACGAACTTTCATATATCGCAAAAGCGTATTTACAACAATCAAATCAATTATTTGTAACTAGAGTATTAGGATATTCTGGGTATGATGCAGGCCCATCGTGGTCTATTTCTACCATTGCAAATGTAGATTGTGACACTATTCGTTACCAATGTCTCAGTACATTAGCATCTTCTACCTTTAGTGGTGTATCTAACTGTAACACAGGTACTATCTGGGATGGTGGTACGGGGACAACTACTAGTGTTCATACCGGTACAATAACAACCGCTTATTCTGGTGGAAGTGTGTTTGGTGACTTTTCATTTGGTAGTATAACGGATGGTTTACCACAGCCAATACAATCTAAAATAACCACAACCATTAAAAAAACTGATGGGAGCACTACTAATTTAACCAAGGAAATAACTTCTTTACTTAAAGGAGCTTATAACACATTTAACCATCCTGCGGGATGTGCAACCGCTGCCACACCATGTTTTCTATCCTTAAGTGGTACACCACTCGCATATGCGTGGGGATGTAATTTTACAAATAAAGGAGCACCATTTATAGAAGATGTTAGTGGAACTCTTACTTCGGGAGCTCCTTATTATTCTACTTATAGTGGACATACAACCGAGCGTTTGGGGTCACTTTGTAGTGATTATTGTAATGATATTAATGACCCGTGGTTGTATACTTTTTTCGATATAATTCCAGGGACCGATTCGTATAGTGGTTTTGCCTTAAGTATGGGTGTAAACCCAACTAATATTATAGATTTAAGTACTAGTGCTCAAACTACTTTATATTCTGGATTAACAGATTATTCATATACTTTGTTTACAGGAGCCACTTATTGTAATTATGATGATTTGGTAGTAGCTACTTTTAGGTCTAGAGGAGTTAGTACTCTTTCATCTGGTGGACCAGTATACCAAGTAACAGGAGCCACTGATGTAACTATGGTGTGTACAGGAGGTACGTTTGGTAATATAGCCGCTAATCCTTTTGCCACATTTGGTATTGATGTAACAGATGTAGATGGAGATAGCTTTAGATTTGAAACTTCAATGTCTCAAACTAATAGAAATTACCTTAAAAGAGTTTTTGGGGTACAACCATTTGATAAAGATATGGAAAAAGTTCCTATTTTTGTCGAGGAATCATATCCTAATATGTTAACTTACGCTTACAAGAAAGGATATATAAAAGGACTTAACTGTAGTCTACTAGATTTACCAGCTTATAGAACAAGCCCTAACACTTCAACAATTGCTTTTTATCAAGAACAATGGCAAACACCCGCTACCCCATATTTGGTTTCTGAATTAAGAGGTAATAAGGTTTATAAATTATTCAGATTTATATCTATTGCCGATGGAAATGCAGCTAATACTGCAGTTAAACTTTCTATTATTAATATTTCTTTGGAAAGAAAAGAATTTGATATACTCGTAAGAGATTATTACGATACAGATGCGGCACCAACAGTATTAGAGAAATTTACTAGATGTAGTATGGATATGAATAATAATTCTTATGTGGGTGTAAAAGTTGGAACCGCGAATGGTGAGTACGAATTAAAAAGTAGATACATCATGGTGGATATTGACCCAGAACAAGAATTAGATGTTAATAGATATGACGCAGTTCCTTGTGGGTTTGAGGGGTATATAATAAGACAATATGCGGACCAACAAAGTCCTACAGTATATTATAAAACAAAATATAACCTTCCAGGTGAAACTATTTGGAACCCACCTTTCGCAATTAGTTCTGGGGTCGACAATACCAGTATTAGTAATGGTGATAATATAAGAAGGGTTTATCTCGGAATTTCGGATACCGAAGCATCAGCTTATGATGATGATTTCTTCCAATACAAAGGAAAACAACCCGCAACTAACGCTTGTAATGATTTAGATGGTGATGACTGGGGTTGTATAACTGCTGGTTTCCATATGGATAGTGGAGCGACATGTAGTAATACTTTAGGAGAATTATGTAAAACTACATTATGTAAAAATTGTGGACCCGGTTCCGGCACTACAGAAAATCAATTTGAGGTGGGTGCAACCTCTTTCCGTACCGAACCAACAGATATGAGTGACCCATATTATAAAATACAATCTAGAAAGTTCACTTTAGCACCTTATGGTGGTTTTGATGGTTGGGACATTTATAGAAAACATAGAAGTAATAGTGACCAATATATAAGAGGACAATCAGGATTCTTAAATGGAACATGTATTTCCACACAATTCCCGAAAGCTAAAGGAGATGGTTCATTTAAATTATTGAGCCAAACACCTTGGGGAGAATCCGGTTATTACGCAACTACCGACTATTACGCTTATTACTTTGGAATTAGAACATTTAGAAATCCAGAAGCGGTTAATATAAATGTTTTTGCAAGTCCCGGTATTGATTATACTAGTAATAGTAATTTAGTAGAAGAAACTATAGATATGATTGAATCTGAAAGAGCTGATTCACTTTATGTGACCACTACGCCAGATTACAATTTATTTGTTTCTAATTCTACAGACCCTAATAATATTATCCAACCTACGGAAGCCGTAGATAATTTGGACTTAACAGGAATCGATTCTAACTATACCGCTACATATTATCCTTGGGTACAATACAATGACCAAGAAAATAATACTAGAGTATGGTTACCACCGACTTATGATGTTATGAGAAACATAGCATTAACTGATAATATATCTTTCCCTTGGTTCGCTTCAGCGGGATATACACGAGGTATTGTAAATGCAGTCAAAGCAAGAAAGAAACTGACTTTAGATGAAAGGGATACACTTTATCAAGGTAGAATTAATCCAATAGCTACATATTCAGATGTGGGAACTATTATCTGGGGTAATAAAACTTTACAAAGTAGACAATCTGCACTCGACCGTATTAATGTAAGAAGATTATTACTACAAGCTAGAAAACTTATTTCGGCTGTAGCTGTTAGACTTCTGTTCGAACAAAATGATGAACAGGTGAGAAATGAGTTCTTAGATTTGGTTAACCCAATTCTAGATTCTATTAGAAGAGAAAGAGGATTGACTGACTTTAGAGTCGTAGTTTCAGATGACCCACAATTAATAGACCAAAACACATTAGAAGGTAAAATTTATATTAAACCTACTAGGTCACTTGAATTCATTGATATTGAATTCCTAATCACACCAACAGGTGCGTCTTTTGAGAATATATAATATTTATTAAAAAAAGAAGAACAATGAGTTTGAATTATAAGAAATCAAAATTAGTAGAAAGTATGGGGTACAACCAAGTACTCCCTACATTCTATGGTAAATCCCAACAAAATATAAAATTAACTGAACTTCAGTTTAAAAGGCTTGTAGAAGGGTATATGGATGACGAAGATAAAGAATTAGCGGAAATGAATTTTGGGGATGAAGAAGGTGATAATCTTCCCGCTGGTGTAAATTTTGATACCGAAGATTTAAATGAAGATGATTTATGTGAAGGATGTGGTGAAGATTTAAATGAAGATGATTTATGTGAAGGATGTGGCGAAGATTTAAATGAAACTTCAAGAGATAAAGAAGGGGAATATGTGGGAACCCCAAGTCAAGTAGAAAAACGGGACACCTATGATGGAAGACCTGGTCGTGTAGTCGGAGTATATTCTAATATAAAAAAACAACGTGAGATGAAAGAAGACTCAGGAGCTGAAGAATCTTATCATGATGATGAAAATATTCATCATGATGTTGTTGACCTTCATAGGTTAGAAAAAGATGGGGCGTCCGAGGAACATATTCATGACCTTCTTGATGATATTCATGATGATGAAAAACACGGTGTAGGAAAAGATGACAAATGGAGAGATTTAGCGGGTAGTGATTTTTATCACGACAAAGGTATGGGTGAAAGTGTGAATTTAAATGTTCATTTAAATTCTTTAAAAGAATACGTAAAGAAGAGATAATTAAAAAAAATTAACTTATTATTAAAACCCACGTATGTGGGTTTTTTTATTTGTATTTTTTTTCGTATATTTGTTTTTTAACCCTTAATATAATTTATGAAGTTAGCCTTATTTGATTTTGACGACACATTATTTAAAACTCCTTATGATGAAGATTGGTCATATATGGACACCCCATCCAGTTTAAACCCAAGAAAATGGAACTTCAATCCTAACAAAGAAGTTATTAAAGATTACAAAAAAGAATATCACGATAGAAAAAGTATTGTTATACTTTTAACTAACCGTATTAGTGATGTCTTCTCAGATTTAAAAACTTTATTGGATTCACGTTTCGTATTTTTTGACGAATACCTACCCATCCAAGGGAAAAACGGTAACAGGTCCAAAGGTCAAAGAGTTTTACAATTATTGAAAAAATATCCACAGGTAGAAGAAATAGAATATTGGGAAGATAAAGATAAACATATTGTAGATGTGTTAGAAGTATTAGAAGCTTTTCCTGATATTAAAATTACAATTAATAAGATACCTACTTAAGTTGGTGTATCCTTCCCAACGGTCTTTCACTAGGAGCTAAATCCTGAGTGTTATCGATTACCCAATAATTATCTACATAAGGTACTAAATTCCCAACGGCATTCTTAACTTTATCATGATAATCTACAACCATTTCTGCTGGTAAACTCCTGTCTCTTTCGAGATTACGTTCCAATGCTTTTTCTATATCGGTTACAACATGAACAATACTAACTATAAATCCATTTTCTTCCGCTGTTTTTATAATCTCCTTCATAACTTCTTCCTGTCCACCTCCAGCATCATATACTAGGTTAGTGGGTTGACTTCGTTCTGTTTCTAAAAAGTTCTTTAAATGTTTTATAGTTAAATTTCTGGGGTCAGATGTAGTATGTGTCATATCTATAATGGTTTTGTAACCTTCTTCTGTTGAAATCATTTCTTTCCAATCATCTCCCCATAATTTTTTTGCCATCCCTATTCTATAATTGTCTACATTAAAGGGTTTAACATTATCTAAATCTATAAAATGTTGACTCACGTAACTTTTACCCGCACCGGGTCCACCAGCTAAGATTACAAAATTTCCATTAGGTTGGTTAAAGGTAACCATTTTGGATTCCATTAACATTAAATTTTTCATTCTATTTATTTGTTCTACTAACATACCTACTAATAAATATATTTATTATGTAGAACTATAATTGTTTATGAAAAATTTAATAAAACAAATTCTTAAGGAATATGCAAAAACTAATAGGTTAATCCTCTTAGATGTGGATGACACCCTTTTAAAACCCACTGGGGTGTACATCTATAGAAATTTGCCGAGCGACGCAGAGGAGGTAGCATTGACCCCCTACGAGTATGGTTTGGAAGACGTAACACCCGAGAATAAACAATACTATGATTATAGGGATTTTATGAATCCCGAGAAAACTAGACAGTCTATTTCCCAAGCTGAACCTATAGTAGCAAACTTATCTGTAATGGATGATTTTATTAAACGGGGTCACCAAATTGGAATACTAACCGCCCGTTCCAATGAGGACATTGTATACCAAGGATTAAAAGATTGGTTAATGTATAAAGATAAAAGTGGGGAATTAATTCCATTAGGGGACAGGTTAGAACGACAAAATATATTTGCCGTTAACGACACTAAAAGAATAGAGGAGTTAGAAGCAGAAACGGACTATGAAAAAAAGGCAGAAGTGGTGGAGAGATTACTACATCAGTATGATGAGATTGTGTTCATAGATGACGATTTAAAGAATATAAAACAAATGATGATACTTAAACGAGATTTACCCAAAGAATTAAGTAAAAAGTTATTTGTAATGCATGCTAAAGAATAAGCTTTTACTATTTATATTAATAAATGAATAGCTTTATGCTTTGCATATTATAATTTTAAAATATTAAAGTAAAGGGTTTTATTCTCGGTTTTTGAAAAACCATATATTTATTAAGAAATAACAATAGAAAAACAAAAATATTACCATGGCTGATTTATTAATGAAAATGCCCATACCTTATGAACCTAAAAAGAAAAATAGGTTTATACTTAGATTTCCTTCTTCATTAGGGATTAACGAGTGGTATGTGGAAACAACTTCTAGACCTCAGGTCACAGTTAATTCCGTAGAAATTCCATTTTTAAATACTTCTACTTATGTTGCAGGAAGATTTGTTTGGAACACTATAAATGTAACATTCAGAGACCCAATCGGTCCTTCAGCTGCACAAGCATTGATGGAGTGGGTGAGATTACATGCCGAGTCCGTTACTGGAAGAATGGGATACGCTGCAGGATACAAAAAAGATATTGATTTAGAAATGTTAGACCCTACAGGTGTTGTAGTTGAAAAATGGATTTTACAAGGAACATTTTTAACAGATGTTAACTTTGATAGTTTAGGATATAGTGATGATGCAATTGCAACTATATCAGCTACTCTACGACCTGACAGATGTATTCTAGTATACTAATATCCTTTTAACACATATATTATTAATAAGCCCATGTTTCATACGTGGGTTTTTTATTTAAGGGTGCTACGTTTTTTATTTTGGGGTAAGAACATTTTTTCCATAGACATTTTAAGGTTTTATCATAAATGAAAAGATACCTATGTTTTTGGGGTCTATTTCTCCATTCCCCTTTAAATCCCTTTACAGGTCCACGTTGATGTTTTTTAAAGGTTCCATCGTTATTTTCAAACCAAAAATCCTTCTTTTTATCAGTTAAACCATAATACCCAAAATTGGTGGCTTGATAGATGTAACCTTGATGAAATGAAGAATCCGCATAAGAAAGTAGAGCCCGTACTTTTATTTCTTTTTTTAAAAATTTAATACATTTAGACACAAACCATGATAATATATTTTTTTCAGTTAGGGTGGGTAAAATACACAACCTACCTAATTCAAAAATACCTTCTTGCTCGTTTCTTTTCAAATTAAAACAACCTTTAACAGTCTCAGGTACCGAAGGAGAATGAAATATACAAACCCCAACCAATTTATTACACTTAAACAACCCAAAATTATAACCAGACCTAAACCCCTTATTGATTTTAGATAAATAATGGTGTTCCTGAAGTATAGACTTACATTCCTTTTTAGTTATTCTTTGTATATTAAAATTTTTAATCATAGTGTACTTATATAAAACATTGACTTCTTCTAATATAAAATTAAATTTAAAGAAAAACAAGCATTAATGGACCCAAGACAATATTCTGATATTGCACAAGCTAATATTCCTTACGACATCGTTCCTTTACCTTCACAAGGTATGTTCTACCCAAGTAAGGTAAATGAATTGAAAGTTGCCTATTTGACTGCCTCTGACGAAAATCTTTTAAGTTCCCCAAACCTAATCGAATCTGGAAATTTAATAGAAGAGTTATTACGTAGAAAAATCTTAGGAACGGAGATTTTAGTTAGTGACATGTTGGAATGTGATAAACAAGCTATTTTAATATTTTTAAGAAACACGTCTTATGGTCCCATATATGAGTTTAATTTAAAAGACCCAGCCAATGGTAATTCTTTTAAATATAGTCATGATTTAAGTAAAGTGAGCATGAGGGACTTTACTTTAATTCCAGATGAAAAAGATGAGTTTGAATTCACTTTACCCCAAACAAACAAACCACTTAAATTTAAATTTTTAACATCCCAAGCTGAAACAGAATTAGAAAAGTTAAAAGAAGCTTATTCTACAAATGGACAAGTAGCTCCAATTGTAACTCGTCGATTAGAATTATTAATACAAGAAATAGAGGGTGAAAGAGACAAAGAAAAACTTTCACAGATTATACAAACAATGCCTATTCGAGACTCACAGGAGTTTAAAAAATTCGTTAGGAATAATCAGCCGGGACTTGAGTTATCAATTACGGTAAAAGCGCCATCAGGAGAAGATATCACTACAGCAGTGGTGTTTGGCGCCCACTTTTTTCGTCCTTTCTTCGGAGTATAGGCAAACTGTGCTCGATGAAATCTACTATCTAACAAAATTCGCTAATTTTTCCCATCACGACATCCTGAGAATGCCTATCTATGAAAGACGATATTACGTAGGCAAACTAACGGAGGAGTTGGAGAAAAAAAGAGAAGCCATAGACCAATCAAAAAACCAATCTAGACTCTAGAAAATTCATCCCCATCTATTTATAGTAAAACAGAGTAAAAAATGGCAAAAGGCGGAAAAGTTAATTACGGCTCCTGGGACCAAGCTAAAGATAGCGGTTGGGGTGGCAAAGAAATTGTTTGGGACAACATGACCCGAGCTCAGCAGAAAGATGTTTTAACAAAAGGTGCCACCAACATGTCTAATAAAGGAGTTGCCAATGTAGCTGAGAATGTAACCGGAGAAGGGAAGGGTGTCCAAAAGTTACAAGGACTAATTGCTGAATGGGAAAAACTACAACAGTTAACCCAATCCGTGGGTGCTGGTACTGCAGGAGGGCAATTTACGGGTATGGCATTAGACCTGTTAGAAGAGGAAGCTACCATTAGAAGAGGTATAGTAAAAGACCTCGGACAAACAGGACTTCTACAACAACGTACCACCAAAGAAATTTTTAAAGCTTCCGTAGCAACTTCCCAATATGGCATTTTACAAGAAGATTTATTGGCAACACTGACCAGTATTAGTGATGTGGTAGGGAGAAACATTGCTTTTACAGATGATGAAATAGAACGGTTAGCCGTATTCCAGAAAGCTTTTGACCTTAGCGGTGACCAAGTAGGGAGAATGGTAAAACAATTTGACCAAATGGGATTCACTATTGAGACTTCCATCGATAAGGCAAATGAAATGGCGGATGTGGCACGAATGATGGGTGTTAACATGGAAGGATTCATGGACAACATGACCCAAAATATGGACATGTTGAATACCTACAATTTTGCAGATGGGGTAAAAGGATTTGCAAAAATGGCCGCACAATCAGAACGATTAGGGATTAGTATGGGCACCACTGCAAAATTAGCAGAACAAGTAATGGACCCAGAAGGAGCTATAGAATTGGCCGCCAATTTACAAGTTATAGGTGGAGCAGTAGGAGATTTAGCCGACCCATTTAAATTAATGTATATGGCCACCAACGACTTGGGAGGTTTACAAGACGCGTTAGTAGACGCAGGAAAATCACTTACTTATTTTAATGAAGAAACAGGAGAAATTAGTTTCCCACCAACGGCACAACGACAATTAAGAGCAATGGCTGATGCCTTGGGTATGAGTAAAGAAGAATTTGCGGGCATGATTAAAATGCAAGCAAAATTTGAAGCCGCATCTAATCAGATGAATTTATCTTCATTTGTTGGTAAAGATGCTGATGAAATGAAAGAGTTTGTTGCGAGTATGGCCAAAATGGGGGAGAAAGGAATTTATCAGATAGAGTTGGAAGACAAGACAGGAAAGAAAGAAATGGTGAATCTTTCTGATTTGACTAAAGACCAAGTAGATGTATTAAGAAAAATAAGAGAGCAACAAGAAATGACCGAAAAAGATGTTGCTTTAGAACAACTGAGTTTATTGGATGCCATTAAAAACAATACTGCAGTAATGCCCAAACAGGCTCTTAAAGCTGGCCTTATAGAGAAATTAGATGTGGGTGCAGTTCAAATGACTTTAACTGAAGGGGTGAATGCGGCTATTGATGGTGAAAGTGTAAAAGCGATAGGTGACGCGATGGGAGAACAGATGAGAAAAGGGGTTGAATTGATGACTGGTAGGGACTATGATGAGGTAAAGGAAGGTGTAAAAAAAGGTACAAATGTAGGTCAAGCCGGAGTCAAAGCAGGATTACAAACAATAAGTGAACTTATTACCACCTCAACTAATACCACAGTTAATGCACAATCCGTGGCAGTATATGGAAATATAGAGGCAAAACCAGAGAAGGATTTTATGATGGCAGCGGATGGAAAACCTAAATTAATTCTAGGGGGTCCCGAAGGGGCTATTATAAGTGCCGCTGACGATAACATTATGGGTTATAAAGGTGGTGGTGGTGCATTAGGGAGTGCAGCGGGGGCAACCGCTGGAGGTGGTGGACAACAAACCATTGCACTTAAATTAGAAGGAATGTCTAGTCTACCTGTGACCTTAAAGGGAGTGGGTGAATTTGCTAATGTTAATATAATAGACAAATTATTGAATGGCCCAAATAGGGAATTATTTTTACAAAATTTAAAACACGCTATAGAGCAAACTAATCCAACAGGAACACAATCCTATGTTCAATTACAAGATGCTGGTGGTGTGTATGACAAATGACTTAAAATATATTTATAAATAATGCCAGGATTACAACAAAATGATAACAGAAAACCTAATATAAGTTTTGCAGGTACCGAAGCTATTAGGAAACTGATGCTTAGTAAGAATTTGCCCAACCCAACTACCTCTCCATATTTTGATAAAAGAAATACGGGTCCAGATGAGTTTAGTAAGAATTCTTATCGTATCCATTCTATGCGAGATATGGCTGTCCCAGACCAACTTACGGTGGATGAACAAGCAGAATTTTATTTGGATAAATCTTATTTGGCAAATGCCTATGGGCCTCCAGGTGGGTTCGGAGACTGGATTCAAATATATGATACCTCTCAAAAAATTGCAAAAGTAAACGAAGGATTTTACCCTAATTTTAGCCCTCCCGAAACTGGTACTGGACTTTTTGGGGAAAACCCATTTAGACAAGTAGCTCAATACTATTCTCCTATGGATATTTTGTTGGGGGTTACCGCCCAAGGACTATTATCCACTACTTTATTAGAAGATAGTGAATTACAACAACAAGGGGCAATCCAATTACATAAAGAATTCCAAGAAAGAATAGCTCAAGAATTATATCAAGAGACTATTGGTAGGTTAAATTTTATGGATGCGTTAAAAGACCCTTTCAGAGCTTTAGACATTGTAACTGGAAGAGACTCCATAATTGAACGTGATAATAACATTACAGTACCTAAGTCATTAGTAGGTAAAGGAGTAGATTTTATTTCTAGATTAACAGGTGTTTATGTACCACGTTCTTATATTCCCGGTGACTATTTCGAATTAGAACCACCTAGGGGTTTAGGAACCGCAGGTAAAATAGTCTCGGATATTACGGGCATTATGGGTAGTCTCATCGGTATTCCCCGAAGACGACAATCCCCATCTCAAAGATTTTTAGAATATACCGGAGGAGGAAGCAAGTCCCAACTTTTTAAACACATAAGATACAATGTGTATGGACCTCAGTATGGAGAAGGTGCACAGGCCCAGACCGCCATCGGAGCGGGCATTGGGGAAGCCATAGATTTCGTTAAAGGTGGAATATTAGGTGCTGGAAATTTCCCACCCAACCCACCACAATATATCGGAGGTCCGAGAAATAGGGTGGCAGACATGACAAGTCCTCCAGACAGTACTTATGCGGGTAAAAACTATATCCCACAATTTGGTCCCGATGCCGTGGCTAAAGAATTTGATGAAAATGATTATAATTTTGGATTAAAAGGATTAGCGTATATAAATCAAGGAACAGTTCCGGCAGGATTTACGTGGTATACCGACAAAACTCCCGGCAGTGGATTTTTAAATAGTGTTGCGAGCCTATTTCAAAAAAAGGAAAAAAGAGTAGGGCCCCAAGTCCCCGGCACTTCTCAAGGGGTCGAAGGTTCCACCGACGATACTACTAAATACGAAATTCCCAATGGATATGATGCCTCTAAATCTACAAATTATCAATTTAGAGAGGATAGTTTAATGGATGTAACCCAACAAATAGTGGATTCCGTACCCAAAGGTGGTGCTGGATTAAAATCGGTATCCCATTCAATTAATCAGGTAAGTAAAGTTTTTAATGATGGGTATAAAGAATTAACAAAAGGGTCTAGGGTTAAAAGATTTATCAATACGGACCCCACTGATGGTAATGGAGTAGAACAAGAAAGAGAATATTGTAGAATATGGACAAAAGATATCCCCTATTATACTTACGGAAATTTAGTTAAGTCACAAATGAATCATAGGAAGGAAACTTATTCAGTTCTAGATAGTCCGTATAATCTTAATATTGCTCCTTGGAGAACTGATGAGACGGGCAAAGGCTCTACTAATATTAAAAATGGAAAGGTTAAGAAATATATGTTTTCTATAGAAAATTTAGCATGGAGAACCAGTTCAGAAAAAGGATTTACCTATGACGATTTACCCACCTGTGAGAAAGGACCTAATGGTGGAAGAATAATGTGGTTCCCACCATACGACTTACAAGTAGATGAGTCAAGTAATGCTAATTGGACGGAAAATAATTTTGTAGGAAGACCAGAGCCTGTTTATACTTACAATCATACTAATCGAACAGGTACTTTACGTTTTAAAATTGTAGTTGACCATCCAAGCGTTTTAAATTTAATAGTTAGAAAGGAATTACAGAACTTAGGACCCAAAGAGACGGACGCTATTGTAGATTCTTTTTTTGCTGGTTGTAAGAATTACGACATTTATGATTTAGCAAGAAAGTGGAAACAATTTTCAGTAAATGAATTAGCCGAAGCGAAATTAGTATTAAATGACCCTAATGTTAATAAAGATTCTAAGGCAGAAGTAGCTACTGGTACTGCTACGGATGTAGCGGATGTAGCGGAGGCCACCACTCAAATCCCCACCTTTGACGCTTCCGAATATCCAGCCTTTTATTTTGAAAATGATTATCCAGACCCAAACACTAAGGAGCCTGAAAGTACCGTACCGTTTAATGCATTAGCGACTGGTGGGGCGTCAAAAAACGGAGAAAGTTATTTAAGTAATGATAAGGTAACGGAAAATAGATATTTAGGTCAAGCCGAAGCAAGTCAGCAAGTACCCCTACAAGAATGGTTCACCAAAGCACGTGTTCAATACGACACTAAATGGAAGAATTTAGCAGAAAAATTACATAAAGCATTAGAAGATGGGTACGAGATAAAATTATCAATGGTGGGTTCTGCAAGTTCCTTAGCGTCAACAGGATATAACAAGACCCTATCTGAAAGACGATTAGACTCCATTAAACAAATGTTTCAAAACTACACCTTAGGTGGGAAAAATGTCTTTAAACTTCCAATGGAGAATAGTAAACTTATTTTTCCTACCCCCGAAGCTTTAGGTGAAAGTAAATGTACTGGAGTTCCAGATAGTGGGGTCGCTGCTATTTTTTCTGAACCTGCTGCAGAATGTAGAAAAGTTTATATTGACGATATAAAAGTTAAGGAGAAAGTCCCAGAACCACCAACACCAGACCCTATTATAAGAAAAGAAAGGCCTACCACTAAAAAACAAAAAATAGATAAGTTAAGAGACAAAAATACTAGGAGAGAAATCGCTAATAAAGTATTAATGAAAATGGTTACAGAATGTGATTATTTTGACCTTATAAGTGAAGAAAACGAATTTATATATGATGCATTAAAAGAGAAGTTCAAATTTTTCCAACCAGCATTCCATGCTATTACACCCGAAGGACTTAATAGTAGATTAACTTTTTTAAATCAATGTGTAAGACCGGGAGCTACCATTCCCACTAAACAAGAAAATGGTGGGTTATCTACAGGTGTGGACGCGAAAAATACGGCCTTTGGTGCTCCCCCTATTTGTATACTCAGAGTTGGTGACTTTTACCACACTAAAATTGCTATTGATAGTATTGCTTTTACTTATGAGGATAATTTATTAGACCTGAATCCTGAAGGTATAGGGGTCCAACCTATGATAGCTAGTGTAAGTGTCATCTTTAAATATTTGGGTGGACAAGGATTAAAAGAACCAGTAAGTAGATTACAAAATGCCTTATCTTTTAATTATTATGCAAATACTGAAATGTATGACGACCGTTCAGTTTTAACAGTAACTGATGAAGAACCAGATGAAGCCGCATGGATTGCACAAAATCAGGATTTAATAAAAACTACCCAAGCAACTGGAGGACCTAATCCAGAAGAAGACGCTGCCGCTACTGAACAAGAAAATACTGCACCTAACGATGGTATAATGATTGGAAATAGGGAAGACCAAAAACTTACCACTACTGGGGAATCAGGAACAGTAACCTACCAAAGTAATTTTAATGACATAAGTGAAAGAGCTTATGATTATTTAAAAAATGTTAATGAAGAGTTATTTAACATTATTACCGAACATAATTATGGATTAATAGAATTATTATATGCTGAAAAGGAATGGGATAAAGGAGACTATTATAGAGCGGGTGGAACACCCACAAAAATAAACGGTGAGTTAGTGGGTATCCCACTCGATTATCAAAAAAGGTTTAACAATTTAATTGCTGCATATAAGACTAAAATAGAAAATGAAACCACATATATCCAGCAAGAATGTATTGCAAAGGCAAACCCAACCAACGCACAAAAAAGAAAATTAAAAGATTTTCTCGAAGAACAAACTGAAGATGCAGAATCTGAAATAAATTATATCTTAGAACAAGCTAATCTTAACATTAGAAGTGCACATATAGAATATTTACGACATGTCACACCACTTAATGTGATAAATCAGTCTGGTGATGGATATATTGAGGAAGGAAAAACCACAGTATTTGCCTTAAGTGGAGGTACACCAGTAGATGCAACTTCCATAAACCCTACACCATCTGATACTTTAGTGGAATTGGGAAATGATTATTTTTATCTTACAAATGTTTTAAGTTGTTATTCTAAACTAATGAACGGCACAACATCAATACCATTAAGTAATGGTTCTGGTGTATCTAATGAAAAATTAACAGGACCGGGTAAATTTACTTTAACTAATAGTGAAGCCGATATTGAAAACAAAGCCGATACCCAATTAAATAAATTAATAACAGAGTATCTTTTATTTTCTAGGGAAATGGTAGATAAAAATAGTGTAGACACTTTGATACCATTAAACCAAGATGTCCCCTATTTTAAAGAGTATTCTGCAACCTATAAAAATACAGGAAGTGTATTTTTTGACGAGTTAAAAGAAATATTTGGACTGAATCCCCAAGGTATCGACCCAGCATGGATAGGTAAAATAAGAACAGACATTACTAAGGGAACAGCTAAAAATGATAATTATTATTTAGAACAATTTGTAACTGTGAAAGAAGAGTTTATAGAAAAAGTAATAAGTGAAACACCTACTTACCTAACTCAAGGATTTAGTAGTGATATTAGTGTAACATTAGACCAAAAACTTACGGACCAGAAAACTAGAAAACTTAAATACACTAAAACTACTAACCCCACTACGGTCGAAAATTTAGCCGACTATAATAGTAAGACTAATTCCCAACAAGGGGAACACCCTCAAAATTTTAATTTAAAATTTAATTAATTATGGCACAATATTATAATAGATATACAGATTTTATCATAAACGGAGAAACATTAACCGTTCCCTTTTTAAAAATACCATCCAAGGCAAGCGATAAAAAAATAGTATACAAAGTGGGAGGGTCACGATTAGATAAAATAAGTGAACAATATTATGAAAGTCCTTATTTTGGGTGGTTAATATTGCAAGCTAATCCTACAGTGGGTGGTTTAGAATGGAATATTAAAGACGGACAAGTATTGATTGTTCCTTATCCTTTAGTAGCTTCCTTACAAGCTTATAAAAAAGCTGCGGATGATTACTTCTTTTATTATGGGAAAAATGTTCCTATGACAACTTATAACGTTCCAGATATAGGAAGTAAACCCATAACAGAGGTGGCTTCCCTCCCAAGAGGAACCTCTTTTTAAAGTTTAATTAGATGGCAAATGAAATTGCAAATGGTAATAATGTTCTAGTCGAATTTTCAGAGAACAACATTCTTTTAGTAGACCCCAATAAAATCTACGAGAACGGTAATCCTGTTGCTAGATTAGTCGAACCAGAAAATCTAACCATTTATGCTAATTTAACAGCACGGGTAGTTCCCAGAAGTAAATTAATTTCTGGGGTTGCTCTAGATACACAGTCCCCAGAATCTTTTGTTGATATATTTGAAGGGGATATAAATTTTCTTAAACCCGGTAATAAAGATTATTTAACCACTCAATGGACCGATATGCAGACGGGATTTGGTGTGGGCAGTAGTAATGGTTTAAACCAAGATTATACTAATCCATTAAAATCCAACTTTACGGGTCAAGACGCATCTAGAGAGAAGATATTAAATAAATTAGATGGTGAATCTTTTGGTATAGAAAATATTTCAGTTACCATAAAAAAAGGATTTATACCCCAAGTTAATATAACATTTATAGATGTTAGAGGTCAAACTCTTTTTGAACAGGGAGCAAATTCCCCATATGCAGCCTTTTTTCAATTACCCTACCCCCTTTTTAATTTGATTTTAAAAGGATATTATGGAAAAGCAGTCAAATACCAACTAATGTTAAAAACATTTAATGCGTCATTTGACGGTAATACTGGCAATTATATTGTCAGTTGTTCTTTTATAGGAAGAATAGCAGCCCTACTTAATGATATTACACTTCAAGAATTAAGGGCAGCACCCTATATGTTTTCCAAAACGTATACCCTTAATAATCCTGACGATGATAGTGCAGAGCCTAAAACAGTAATGACAAGTCGAGGAAGACAAATTCTTGAAGATGTCTATAACAGTTATAAAACATTAGGAATAGTTTCTGATAGTCTGCCTCACTTAACTTTGGATGAACTTATAGAAAAAATTAAAAGTTTAGATACAACCATAGAAAAAAGTTTAGAAAAAGAAGATTTAACAGTTTTAGATGATATTGAAGAGTATGATAAAAATATAGACATATATAGAAAAAAAATATTAAATCCCGGTGGGTGGAAATATACATATACTGACCAAAAGGCGGATGGGGCTAATCACTATTATATAGACCGTGCCACTCAAGAAACCTATTATAGGTGGAAAAAAATATATCAGGAAGACGTAGAAGATAGGGAAGCCGCTATACAAAAACTTAAACAAGAAATAGATAAATTTAACAAAGCATTAGAAAATAATGCCACCTTCGGAAAGAATGGTAAAAGTGCAATTCCAGTAACAATAAAATATGAAGATTTTTTAGCCCCTAAGCCCGAAGGGTATGACCAGTACAACGACGAATGGTTTGTTTTCGATATAAGAGCAGAAAGTTTTGGTGAGAAAATTTCTGACATGTTTGCAATTTTCAATACCAAAAGGAATGAAATTGAACAACAAATTACATTAAATGTGAATAATGTGGTTATAAATGCATTAGGGTTTAAACCTACAGTAAGAAATCTATTCGCTATTATTGTTGCACAAGCAGATACCTTTTTAAGGTTAATGGATGATACCCATACAAAAGCTTTTGCGGTAAGAAATTCTAAATATAGACTAGAAGCAGTTAATGGTGGTGGAAAAAGTTCATTAACATCTGAATTACCCGAAGAAAATTTTATTTATCCATGGCCCCATTATTATTTACGTGAAGAATCCAATGGTACTTTATCTTTTGTTAGCACTTATCCCGGCAGCGTCACGGTTGTTAATGAAACCAAGGCGTATGACCCAGTATTGTGGCCTGAAGTCGATTTTGTGGAAGAATTTTTTAAAGCCCAAAAAATAAAGGATTCTGGTAGTAATGTAGAATTTAATGTGGCTACAGTAGGGGATAATTGGTTACCCATCACTTCTTTTGATTTTTTAGAAAATGAATTATACCACACCGCTGCTTATACACCACTTAACTATGAAATTTGGGATAGAAGCGTGGTTCACACTTTTTTTTCGGGGATGGTAAATAGAGTAGAAAAAGACAAGTTAAAATTGGCATTAAATGCAATGAGTCATTTTGAGTCTCTTAATATAGTGGGAAAAACTAAAGGGTATTTAGATATTCAAGAATTCTTAAAAAATCAAAATTTTAATTACAATACCTTTTTAGTGGAGTTAGAGAAGATAGCCCCCCAAACTAATTATCAACTATTAATTAGAGACTTATATAACACAGACTACCTTAGGGAAAAAATTAATAATTCTAGATTTAGTATTCACAGTAATGTTACTTTTGGAGCTGCTAACTATTATACGAATGATGGGGATATAAAGACAGATATCCAACAAATGGAACTTTCTCTTGCGTATCCTCTTAGTGCCGAAGGAATTGAAGTGCCACTAGAAACTTATCCTTTGTGTGATTTTGAAGGGGGCGTATCTCTAACATTTTCTGCGACCACTTCGTGGGTAAAACTGAATCTTGCGGGAGGTCAAAATATAGGGAGTTACCAAGACCTCAATACTATACATAATAGTGTAGTCTTCAGTAAAGGCCAAAAAATGTTTAGTTCTTATGTAGACACGGGAGGGTTCATCGCAAACCCTCAATTTTATTCTAATATTAATTGGTTACACCATAATTTTATCTATGAGGACCAAAATAGTTTAAATATAAGAACTACCGAATCTGACCACAATACAGCATTGAAGTATAAATTCTTATACCAAGAATTTATTTTGTTCCTATATAGTCATAATTCTAAAACATATAAAAATAAACATATGTTTTTAACTGAAGGACTAGTTAACTACGGTAAAAACTATAAAGGAAATGTTAGTTCTGAACAGACTACGTCTATCTTAAACACCCCCTATTTTATTAACTCTTTAGTCCAAGGTATTAAAAATGAAATTAATGACACACCTTATCCCTATATGAGTGCAGCCTATCTTTTTTTAAATACATTACCCTTACCAACCCTAAGAGAAAAAACAATTTTGGGCCATGTAAATTATGGTGATTATATTGCTAAAGTTTTAAATCAAGTTTCTGCGGTTCATCCCCTCCCTTTTGCGTGGATTTTAAAATATGGGAGCATTTGGCATAGATATAAAACTTTTGTAAAAACAGGTAATGACATATTAACGGGTATCTGGAATAATTTTGATGCTAATCAATATTTTAATGCGACTAATGGATTATCCAATCAATACACCTTAAATGTTGGCCCTAATAATACCCCCATGATTTTGGGTGGACAATGGAATATAGGAGGTAATTTTACTAAATTAAATGTTGGATTTTATCCTGAATTAAATAACTATATGAGTTATTTTATGACAGGAAGATTGTTATACCACGGAACTAACATTACAGGAAGTGGGTTAACGAGCAATCAAATTAATGCATTTATTAATGATGGAACTTTAAATCTAAAAGAAGCTAATGCGTTGATGATAAATTCTAATCCCACATCATCTACCTCCCAAGACATGAATTGTACCTTTTGGTATAACTATTATGATTGTGCAAGAGATGCCTTCTTGACAGGAAATACGACCCCCACCTATTTTTTATTTCCTTCCGCAGGTGGCATGAAAACCCAGCAACTTCAATTTGAAGTCGATAATCCACAACAATTAATTAATAATCCTATTGCACATAATGGTGCCACTAGATTGGCATGGGGAATGTCTAGTTATGGATTTTTTGAACATCAGAATAATACATTTCCAAGCCCTACACAGTATTTACAACAAATTGATACTAGAATGGACAATCAATACGCGTTTGAGATAACTAACAATCAAAACTATTCCAGCATAGAAGAATTATTTGATATCTTTACCCCAGATATATTAAATGTTTTTGAAAGTTATTTTTTAGATTTCTGTAAGAAAGAGTCCCAGTTAAAACAAACAGAAATGAATGGTGGTTGGTCCTTACAAAAAATTATAAAAAGTTTTTTAACTGTAAACCAGAGTGATGTAGCACCCGCTACTGACTCTACCGAATTTAGTTTTAATTTAGGTGCCGCTCAACTTGATAATATTAATTCTAAATTAAAATTATTTTTAAAATATCAAATAGCATTTAATTTTTATAATCCAAAAGATGTTGACATTAGAGTTTTACGTACATTGGTAGGCGATACTAAGTATTTTGATTTTGGGTCTTATAGTAATAACCTTCCTCCAGAAATATCCCTATCAGATTCTCAGACTAGTAATCCTCAAGCCTGGCAGACATTAAAATTGCAGGTGGGATTTTATAGTGAATTATCTTCTGGAACTACTTCCACTGGGCTCGCGTATAGTGATTCTGGGTCTTATGCTACTGATTTTTTCCGACAAATGAATATTGACTTTAATAGTAATAATATTGAATTATTACGTAAACCAATCAGAATGTACGTTACCCAAAGGTATTTAGGGAAGAAAAATGATACACCAGTTACGGTAGAATCTTTTAAGGGAAGTGTAAAAACCAATATTATTGATAAATGTGATGATGCACAATTTAATTTTTTAAATCAACTTTTTATTGATTTAAAATCTAACTTACCAGAAGTTACACAAACACAAAGTGAAGAGTTTGAACAAAAAGCTATTTTTAATACTGACGAAAATAAGTTAGAACAATATATGGTTTTTAAGACTCTTAATGATAAATGGATTTCGGGGGAAGATTTTAGCAACCGATTACTTTTTAAAGATTTTCTTTTTTTAGATATTGCAAATAGAGATATTGGGGATGATGCGGTTATTTCTACAGACGCTATTAAAAGTTTGGACTCAGCTCAAAACGCTAATCTTTCTCTTTATCATGTGTTAGGAAAATTATTACAAGGAAACTTTTTTAATTTTTTAGCTTTACCTAGTTATATTAATTTTTATGGTATTACTTCTGATGGAGATAGAGAGTTTCCTAAATTTAGTACACAAGAAGAAGCCAATTCAATTTTTGGAACTCATTTAGAAGTAGATTATTTAGATTCCGCTCCCAAATTTTTATGTCAATATATTGGGGACCCTTCCACACAATTAGCTGACCTAGGACCCCAAACCAAATACAATAGTGACTCCTTTATGTTAGGAAGAACAGCCGATAATCCTTTATTTTCTGATTGTTATAACCCAGATAGGTGTAATAAAGTGGTATCGTTTGCAGTAGATTTTGGTGTACAAAATCAGGGAGTGTTTAAATCTATTAGTTTAGACCAAAGTGAATTTAAAAACACATCAGAATCTTTTATAGTAACTGAAATGATGGCACAATCTGCGAATGATGCGGATATTAAGACACAAGGTATGAGTCTTTTTAATGTATATAAATCTAGGTCTTATACTTGTAAAATTGAAGCCATGGGAAATGTATGTATACAACCCACAATGTATTTTACTTTACGCCATGTTCCCATGTTTAATGGGCCTTACATTATTTTAGATGTACAGCATCAAATCCAACCCAATACAATGACTACTACTTTCACTGGGGTAAGAGTACCATTTCATAGATTACCTATGGTAGAAAACTTAATAGGTAGGGTTAACAAATCATTTATTAATAAAATTCGTAAGAAACAAACCGACACAGAAACAAAAATTGCTCGTGGTGGTTTCATTGCCGAAGGACCTAATGAAAAAAGAAATAAAGAAGCCACTTCATTATCCAAGGAAAAAATAAAAATGATTATCGTCCATGTTACCGCGGGAATTAATTATGGAGCTGACCCTGTGGGGAATATTAATAGCCAACATAAAAATAGAGGATTCACGGGAATAGGATATCATTATGTAATTTCTAGAGGTAGTGACGGGTCCGCTACAGATGGATGGGCATTAGGTGGCAGGCCTACCAATCTAGTGGGGGCACATGTAACAGGAAAGAATTCTGAATCTATAGGTGTTGCAATGGTAGCTAATTGTGCTAGAATGGGAAAATACGATAGTGGTGGTGGTGAATATCCCACTACTGCACAAAAAAGAACACTAGAATGGTTATTATTGTGGATATTATTTAATAAGAGATTATTAAGTTTAAATTTAAGTACAACAGAATTAGTTTTAAAATTTAGAGATTATCCCACAGACGATGTTAAACTTTTTGAGAAAAAGAACGATAAGTGGCAATCTGGTAACGCTGGGGTTACTTCCAAAATGTGGGGAAAAATTATAAAAGGACATAATGAATTTAGTAATAAATTATGTCCCTGCTTTAAAATGGAAGAAGCATTAACGACAGGCACTTTAACTACCCATCTTAATGATAATTTAATTACATATTTAAAAACTAAACTTTTTAAAAACGCTATCACTACCCAAACCTATTTAGAAATGGACAATGGAGCAACTTTTGATAGTCGAATAATAATAGGATTAAACTCTAAGGTAAGTTCGTTAGTCGGGTACACTACCACCCCCTACCCTAACGACACTACATGGAGTGATAATTTAGCTTAAACATAAAAGAATTATATTAGATGATAATTTAACATTTAATCATATATTTATAGTAAAAGAAAATATCATGAAAAATTTAGAAAAGAATTTAGACAAATTTCTTGGTAAGAAAACAAAAACCCCCGAAGAACTGGAAGTAGAAGAAGAAGGATTCACAGAGGTATGTGATAAAGATACAGGTGAGTGTTATACTATTAGGGCTAAAGATGGTTTAATTGAAAGAGTAAATAAAAAAATGATTACGGAGGATGGAAGAACCTTATTAATGGATTAATAATGAGTAAAAGAAGCCGACATTTAGAGAAATTAATATCTGAAGAATTACAAAGATTCGAAGGTATTAATAAATATATAGACCCTATAGAGGAACAATTTTTAGGATTAGGGGGACAACAAGCAGCATTTCAATTGGGAGAACAAGAAGGAGAAGAAAAAGAAGAGGAACTGACATTAGATTTTGGTGGTGAAGAAGAGAGCACCGAACCTGGAGAAGAAGGTGGATTAGATTTTGGTGGTGATGATAAAGAGACCCCCGAACCTGCAGAAGGGAGTGAAGAGACTACTGATACCGAAGAAGGCAGTAATGTAGAAGAATTGGATGTTACCGAATTAGTGACTATGGCCAAAGAAAGTGGGGAAAAAACAGAAACATTAGAAAAATCTATCGGAAGTCAAAAAGGTAGTATAGATTCTTTAATTTCTAAGTTAGATGATTTAGAAAAGAAATTAAACGATATGGATAGTATTGTTTCTTCAGTACAAGAATTAGAAACTAAATTTGAGAAGTATAGGCCACAAACCCAACAAGAAAAATTAGAGTTAAGATATTTAGATAGTGGTCCGTTTAATCAAAAACCTGCCGATTATTGGGAGGAAAAAACGGGAGAAATGGCCAAGCAGAAAGATAAACATGAATATGTATTAACACAAGAAGAGGTAGATGACTATAACGATGCAGATATTAAAAAGAGTTGGATATACGATAATGAAGACGAAGAAGAAAATAATTAATAGTTAGAAAAAATAGTAAAATTTAGATGGGGAAGGATGTTGACTTCCCCCTTTTTTTGCGTTATTTTTACATATTAAAAACAATTTTATAATTAAAAAAAAAAAGAATTATGAGCAGTTTAGACGCAGTTTTAAAACAATACGAACAAAATCAAGTGAACACTTCTTCTACAAATAATATTAGTAGAGAAGAGAGATTAAAAAAATATTTTGCTGCCTTTTTACCAAAAGGCATAACTGATGGTGAAAAAGTGATAAGAATACATCCTACTACAGTTGGAAGTTCCCCATTTAAAGAAGTCTATTATCATGAAGTACAGATAGATGGAAAATGGACTAAATTATTAGACCCAGGTAAAAATGGAGACGGTACACCTACAGGAGAAAGAAGTCCATTAAACGAAGTTGAAGAAGCTTTAAAAATGACAGGCAATGAGAAAGATAAAGAAATTGCTAGGCAATATAGGTCCAAAAAATTCTATATTGTAAAAGTTATTGATAGAGAAAATGAAGATGATGGGGTTAAATTCTGGAGATTTAAATGGAATTATAAAGGAGACGGTGTAATCGATAAAATTATACCCATCTTTCAAAAAAGAGGTGATATCACCGATATAAAAGAAGGGAGAGATTTAACTTTAGTTCTTAAATCAGTTCCACTTCCTAGTGGAAAAGGAACTTACACTGTTGTTTCTATGGTAATGGCTGAAGACCCCACTATTCTTACTTCTGATAAAACTAATCTTAAAGACTGGAGTGAAAATACTGAGACATGGCAAGATGTGTATTCTAAAAAACCAGTTGAATATTTAGAAGCAATTGCACGAGGAGAAACACCAGTGTGGGACAGCCAACTAAAGAAGTATGTTTACGGTGATGCTGAAGAGACGGTTGCATATGGTGAGACTACAACTGTAGACCCACAAAAAGATTCCCCAACAGACAACGATTTACCATTTTAATAAACCCCTGTTATGGCTATAAAGAAGAAAAACTTTAAAGACATTAAAGCGAAATTTTCAAAAAAAGCCTCCTTCAAACCAGATAGATTTTTTGATTTGGGGGAAGCTTTTTTAGACGCTACGGGCATTCCGGGTCCTGCTATGGGACACATCAACATGTTTTTAGGTCATACAGACACAGGAAAAACTACCGCCTTAGTTAAAAGTGCAACAGATGCACAAAAGAAAGGAATTCTGCCTGTTTTTATTATTACAGAACAAAAATGGGATTTTAGTCACGCTAAATTATTAGGGTTGGAATGTGAAGAAAAGATAGATAAAGAGACGGGTGAAATAGAATGGGATGGGTTTTTTCTATTTAATAATGATTTTCATTATATAGAACAAATTACGGATTATATTAATGAACTTATAGACGCCCAAGAGAAGGGTGATGTAGATTATGATTTATTATTTCTATGGGATTCTGTAGGTTCAGTTCCATGTAAAATGACTTTTGACGGTAAGGGGGGTAAAATGCATAATGCGAGTACCTTAGCTGATAAAATTGGTATGGGAATAAACCAACGAATTACGGGGTCTAGAAAAGATACATCCAACTTTACCAATACTTTATTGATTGTTAATCAACCTTGGGTGGAGTTACCCGATAATCCTTTTGGACAACCTAAAATAAAAGCTAAAGGTGGAGAATCTCTATGGTTAAATTCTACACTAGTATTTTTATTCGGGAATCAAAAAAATGCAGGAATTACTAAAATCACTGCCACCCGAGATAAACGTAAAGTTAAATTTGCAAGTCGTACCAAAGTATCCATTTTAAAGAATCATGTTAATGGTTTAGGTTATGAAGATGGGAAGATTATGGTAACACCACATGGATTTTTAAAAGGAAAAGACCAAACGGAAGAAAAAAAATCAATTGAAATTTATAAAGAAGAAAATGCGAACTATTGGAAAGAAATTATTGGTTCTGATGGGGATTACAATTTAGCAGTAGAAGACACTGGTGAATTATTTTAATAATTAAAAAAGAAAAAATGAAAAAAGTAGAAAAAGGAAACAAAATAAAAGTTCATTATACTGGGACTTTAAATGACGGAAATAAGTTTGATAGTTCTCATGACCGAGGAGATACTTTAAATTTTGAAGTAGGTGCGGGTCAAATGATTAAAGGTTTTGATGCAGCAGTACTCGGGATGGAAACTGGAGAAACTAAAAAAATTAATTTAAAACCAACCGATGCTTATGGAGACATTAATCCGAAAGCATTAACTGAAGTTCCCACCCAATCATTTCCTACGGATTTTAACCCTAAGGTAGATGAAATGGTACAAGGAAGTACTATAGACGGTAAACCAGTAATTGCAAAAGTTAAAGAATTAAAAGAATCAACCATAGTTTTAGATTTAAATCATCCTTTAGCGGGTCAAGAACTTAATTTTGAAATAGAATTAGTAGAAATAGAAGAGTAATGTTTAATCCTTTAAAAATAAAATATGTTAAAGACATTAATTGTTGATGGGAATAGCCTATTACAAACAGGATTTCACGGTGTTAAAGATTTTTACTACAAAGGTAAACATTTTGGAGCTATTTTCCATTTTTTACACACCATTAAAAAACATTTAGAAAAATTTGAACATGATAAAGTTGTAGTTTTCTGGGATGGTAAAAATAATAATATACCCAGACGAGAACTTTATCCCACCTATAAACTTAACCGACGTAAGAGATTAAATAAAACTCAGACTGATGATATGTTTAGACAAAAACATAGAATTACCCAGTATCTTGAAGAGTTATTTATTAGACAGGGAGATTTTGAGCAATGCGAAGCGGATGATTGTATAGCTTACTATTGCCAAAACTCTCCTGAGGAACATAAAACTATTATTACCACCGATAAAGATTTAGGACAACTAATCTCCCAAAAAGTAAATTTATATTTTCCACGAACCCACTTATTAGTCACACCAGATGATAAAATTAAGATTGGGGGATTAAAAGTGCCTACTAGTAATTTAATAATTGTTAAAACATTATTGGGTGATAAAAGTGACAATATAAAAGGAATTTCATATTTTGGTGAAAAATCATTATTAAAGTATTTTCCCGAGATAGAAGAAAAAGATATTACCATAGAAACTATTTTAAGAAAAACAAAAAAAATAGTAGAAGAAGGTAATAAAGAAAGAGGTATGAAAAATCTTAGTGAAGGTATTTCTGTAGATGGAAGAAAAGGTAAAGAGTTCTTTACCATTAGTGAAAAATTAATTAATCTTAATAATGTATTTCTAACCACTTCTATAAAAGATGATATCATTTCATTAATTAATGATAGTTTAGACCCCGAAGATAGAGAAAATGAGAATATTTTAAAGATGATGATGGAAGATGGAATGTTTAAAGTTCTACCAAAAAAAGAAGACGGATGGACTCATTTTTTTAAACCACTAATTAAATTAAAGAAAAAAGAAATCAATTTTTATAAAAATAAAAAACACTAAAAATGGAAGATAAAAAACTAGTTAAATTTGAATTTTTAATGTTATTAGAAGATAATATTATTTGTCAACGTTACTTTAATGTTAAAGGATACAAACCCCAAAATAGAAGATGTTTAGATTTATATGAGCAATTAAAGTGGATAGAATATAGAATTGAAGATGACTTAAAAATGAAGTCATTCAATTATTTAATGGACCAATATAATCGCTACACCAACCATGTCAATTTGTCAGAACAAGATAAAAATATTAAAAGAGATGAAATGTTTCATATGTATTTGAAACTTAATAATGAAATCATCAGCCATAAAATTTTCCCTGCATGGATATACCCATCAAGGATAAGATACACAGTTGATATTAGACCATTCATTTCTTCTTTTTTAAAAGAACTTAGTGACGTTTTGTCAGCAGAAAAAGTACAAAGAAAATATCTCGAAACGACTCTTTAAGAGTATTTATATTATACCTAAACCAGTAAACTATATGAAGGAAAGTAAAAGTTTTGGGTACTTGGGGCATTCGTTCCAGCTCAAATTAATAAATCAATTAATTACCGATAAAAAATTCGCTAATACTATAGTGGATGTTATCGACCCGAAGTATTTCGATAATCAATATTTTAAGTTGATTTCACAAATGGTAAAAGAATATCATGAGAATTATAATACCCCACCTAGTTTTGATGCATTAGACCAATTAACCCGGTTAGAAGTTACTTCAGAAATGGCTAAAAAAACTATTTTTGATATGTTAGCAGACATTAGAGATTGTGCTTTAGAAGACCATTTATGGATTCAAGAAAAAGCTTTAAAATTCTGTAAACAACAAGAATTAAAAAAAGCAATTAGTAAGGTTAATAAAATATTAGAAAAAGGAGATTTTGAATCTTATGATAAATGTGAAGAATATATTAGAGATGCTATACAAGTAGGTGAGGGTGGTGATGAAGCGATGGATGTATTTAGTGAATTAGATGAAGCATTAATTGATGATTTTAGACATCCCATTCCGTTAGGTATTACTGGAATAGATAATTTATTAGATGGGGGACTAGCTAAAGGAGAAATCGGAGTTTTTCTTGCACCGACAGGAGTAGGTAAAACGACAGTCTTAACCAAGTTAGCTAATACTGCTTATAATTTAGGATTTAATGTATTACAAATATTTTTTGAAGACAATCCTAAAGTAATACAAAGAAAACACCTTACCTGTTGGACAAAGATTCCAGCTATAGAACAAGCGAGTCGTAAAGGAGAAGTTATAGAAAAACTCACTCCATTTAGAGAAGGTCGTGGTAAACTTATTTTAGAAAAACTTCCATCTGATAGTATAACAATAGCTAAGATAAAAAATAGAATTAGAAAATTAGTAGCAGAGGGTAATAAGTTTGATATGATAGTATTAGATTATATTGATTGTATCTTACCAGATAAACATTTTAATGAAGTATGGGCTGGAGAAGGTCTTGTGATGAGACAATTTGAAAGTATGTGTAATGAATTAGATGTTGTTGGATGGACAGCAGCTCAAGGAAATAGAACTTCTATTAGTTCAGAAGTAGTGACTACCGATATGATAGGTGGTTCTATTAAGAAAGCACAAGTAGGCCATGTAATTATTACTATTGCAAAAACTTTACAACAAAAAGAATTAGGCTTAGCAACTATTGCAATTACTAAGTCTAGGGTTGGCAAAGATGGTATTGTTTTTCAGAATTGTACATTTAATAATGAGACACTAGAAATAGATACTGAACAATCACAAACTTTATTAGACCTAGAACAACAAAGAGAACAACAAAACGGTGAAAGAGTAAGACAAGCTCTGGAAAGACGGCGACAAACAATAAATAACCAGTAAATTAAAATTAATGTATGGAGGTTTCAAGTAAAATTTTATCAGACATAACTGTATACATGAAGTATGCAAAATATTATCCAGAACTTAATAGGAGAGAAACATGGGCAGAATTAGTTACACGTAACAAGAATATGCACCTTAAAAAATTTCCTCACTTAAAAGAGGAAATAGAAAAAAATTATAAATTTGTGTATGATAAAAAAGTCCTCCCATCAATGAGGAGTATGCAGTTTGGGGGTAAACCTATTGAGATTTCACCTAATAGAATTTATAACTGTGCTTATATGCCTATAGACCACATGGACACTTTTAGTGAATGTATGTTTTTATTATTAGGTGGAACGGGTGTGGGGTATTCTGTACAAAAACATCATGTAGAAAAATTACCAGTGGTTAATAAGCCATATCCAAAACGTAAAAGAAGATTTTTAATTGGTGATTCTATTGAAGGTTGGGCAGATTCTATTAAAGTATTAATAAAATCTTATTTGAATGGAAAAGGTTCTCGTATTGAATTTGACTATTCGGATATTAGACCAAAAGGTGCAAGATTAGTTACATCTGGTGGTAAAGCTCCGGGACCACAACCACTAAAAGAATGTTTAGTTAAAATAGAAGGGTTATTAAGTGAAAAAGAAGATGGTGATAAATTGTCACCGATAGAAGTTCATGATATTGTGTGTTATATTGCAGATGCGGTTTTAGCTGGTGGTATCAGAAGGGCAGCACTTATTTCATTATTTTCTGCAGATGATACTGAGATGATTGGATGTAAATCAGGTCCATGGTGGGAACTTAATCCCCAAAGAGGAAGGGCAAATAATTCAGTTGTTTTAATGAGACATAAAATCACCAAAGAATTTTTTCTAGATGTATGGAAACGTGTAGAGTTAAGTGGTGCTGGAGAACCCGGCATTTATTTTTCAAATGATAAAGATTGGGGAACTAATCCATGTTGTGAGATTGCTTTAAGACCTTACCAATTCTGTAATTTATGTGAAGTTAATGTTTCAGATATTGAAACTCAAGAAGAGTTGAATGAACGTGTAAAAGCAGCTACATTTATAGGGACCTTACAAGCGGGATATACAGAATTTCATTATTTGAGAGAAGTATGGCAAGAGACTACTGAGAAGGAAGCTTTAATTGGTATTAGTATGACAGGTATAGGTTCTGGTAGTGTCTTGGGTTATGACATGTCAAAAGCTGCAAGTTTAGTTAAAAGAGAAAACACTCGAGTATCTAAATTAATTAATATCAATGCAGCAGCAAGATGTACAACAGTAAAACCTGCAGGAACTACATCTTTAGCATTGGGAACATCATCTGGTATTCATGCATGGCATAACGACTATTATATTAGAAGAATGAGAGTAGGTAAAAATGAATCTATTTATCATTATTTATTTCATAATCATAATGAATTAATTGAAGATGAGTATTTTAGACCTCACGACACTGCTGTTATTTCTGTACCACAAAAAGCTCCAGAAGGGGCAATTATGAGAACAGAATCTCCATTCCAATTATTAGAAAGAGTTAAAAAAGTATCTAAATCATGGGTAAAAAGTGGGCATAGAAAAGGGTCTAACACCCACAATGTCTCAGCAACAGTTTCACTAAATCATGAAGATTGGGACCTTGCAGGTGAATGGATGTGGGAAAATAGAGAATGTTATAATGGTTTATCAGTTCTTCCATATAATGGAGGAACATATAAACAGGCACCATTTGAAGATTGTGATAAAGAAACTTATGAAAAAATGATGAAAAGTTTAAAAGAATTAGATTTAACAAAAATTATTGAGTTGGATGATAACACCAACCTTACGGGAGAACTTGCGTGTGCAGGAGGCCAGTGTGAAATAGATGTGGGGGCAACGTATATTAAAAAAAATAAAGAAATTAGTGAAATTACATAAAGTAAGTAAGGAAATATTATATCACTTTAAATGTGGAGAATGTAGTAAATGGTGGACCATAGGGGACCACCATTTCTCGTTAGATAATACTGAGAATTGGATTAGTTGTCCACATTGTGGACAGAGACATAAAACAATAGAAAGTGAGGAATCGTGACACCAACCCTAAATTTATACGGTTACAAAATTAATGATACAAACAATATTATTGAGAGTTTTATTAATGACCAAATTTTATTTGGAAGTAAAAAAATAGAAATAATTACTGGAGATAGTAAAGTAATAAAAGCTACAGTAAAAAAAATTGTTAAAAATTTGGGTGTAGACCTAGAGGAACACACCTACAATAAACAAGTTTTGGTAATAACTCTTTAGATTCTACTTTAGGAGTATTTATATAAAAACAATTATGCCTGAATTTGGGACATACGGAATAGATTTTCCTTTTCAAGATAGTGACTTAGGTTACTACCTTCAATTAACTGAGACGCCCGAAGAGGAAATTAAAGCGGATTTAATTCATCTTTTACTTACACGTCAAGGGAGTAGATATTTTCTTCCTGATTTTGGTACACGGTTATATGAATATATTTTTGAACCTTTAGACAGTCCAACCTTTGACGCTATTGAAAGTGAAATCAGAGACCAAGTATCTAAATATATACCTAATTTAATTTTAAATTCAGTTAAGGTAGAGCCCGCTTTAGAAGCAGAAGAATTACCGGGTACAATTGTTGCAGATAATGACCCACGCGTTTACAGAATCGCTGGACAAGGTACTAAAGAACATACAGCTAAAGTAAGAATTGACTATACGATTGTGAATAATGCATTTGAGACTAAAGACTTTGTAATAATCAACCTATAAGATGGCAAATAATAAAATATCCTATACAGAAAGAGATTTTGTTGGACTCAGAAGTGAATTACTTAATTACGTACACCAACAATATCCCGAGTTAATACAAAATGCTAATGACGCATCTATCTTTTCTGTTTTTCTCGATTTAAATGCGGCAATTGCAGATAATTTACATTATTCTATAGATAGAAGTTTACAAGAGACAGTCTTACAATTTGCACACCAGAAATCTTCTCTTTATAATATTGCAAGAACCTATGGTCTTAAAATTCCCGGTAATCGGCCTTCAGTAGGGGTATGTGATTTTACAATAACAGTTCCCGTAGCACAAGTAGCGGGGGGTGGAGATAAAGAAGATGTCCGGTATTTAGGTAAATTACGGAGTGGCTCACAAGTGAGAGGTGCCGGACAAGTCTTTGAAAATATATATGATGTAGACTTTTCTATTCCTTACGATTCCACAGGGTTTCCTAATAGAACTAAAAAACCTAATTTCAATTCAGATGGAACTATTGTAAGTTATAATATTACTAAAAGAGAAGTGGTAGTTAATGGTATTACCAAAGTGTTTAGAAAACCTATTACCGATACCGACATTTTACCCTTTTTAAAAATATTTTTACCTGAAAAGAACGTATTAGGGGTGAGTGCAGTAATCCAAAAAGACGGAACCAGTACACAGGCTATTCCCAAATCTACTGAATTCTTAACTGCACAAAACAAATGGTATGAAGTAGACGCGTTAGCTGAAGATAAAGTATTCATCATTGATGATACTAAAAAATCAGATATGCCGGGAGTAAAAGTGGGGAAATGGAAAACAGTAGACCAACGGTTTATAACTGAATACACACCAGAAGGATTTTTCTTTTTGACATTAGGGGGTGGAACGAGTAGTGCACAAGATAGTTTGGAAGATTTTTCCAATCAGGGATATACGATGGATTTAAGTAAATATATGAATAATTTATCTTTAGGGCAAACACCAAAATCCAATACAACCCTATTCATTCAATATAGAGTAGGTGGTGGTAAAGCAACCAATATAGGACCAAATTCTATTACCAGTTTTGGAACTATAGATTTTGTCATTAATGGACCCAACTCCAACATTAATACCTCAGTTTCTGATTCTTTAAATGTTAATAATGTAACTGCCGCTATTGGGGGAGCTAACCAACCCACAGTGGAAGAAATAAGAAATTATGTAGGATTTAATTTTTCTGCACAAAAACGTGCGGTCACTATTACTGATTATAAATCTTTAATTAATGGAATGCCAGGCATTTTTGGTGCACCCGCTAAATGTGGAATTATAGAAGAAGAAAATAAAATATTGGTGAATCTTCTATCTTACTCTTCTGATGGAAGTCTTACTTCTAAAGTAAGTAATACTTTGATGTATAATATTGCAGAATATCTTTCGGATTATAGGATGTTAAATGATTATATCCTAACCCAATCTGCACAAGTAATTGATTTAAGTGCAGAGATAGATGTCGTTATACAACCATCTTTTAATCAAGGAGAAGTTATTACTAATATTATAGATACGGTAAACGATTTCTTTTCTCCAGTTAATAAGGAAATGGGGCAAGATGTATATGTGGGTGAATTAACAAAGAATATTTCATTACAAGATGGTGTAGTTAATCTGATAGATTTAAGACTTTATAACAAAGTAGGGGGACAATACTCTAGTAATGAAGTCTCTCAAAGATATGCAGATGAAGTCACCAAACAAATTGAATTAATAGATGGAATTGTTTTTGCCCAACCAAATCAATCTTTCCAAGTTAAATATCCAACTAAGGATATTGCTGTCCGAGTTAAAACTACTACCCACACTACTATCTCATAATTAGTTTACATATTTGTAAGCTGACTTAAATTTGATTTTGATACCCTAACTATTTATTTGTTAAAGATATTTTATGCCAAAATCAGTAAGAATAAAAACCACAGTAAAGGAAGATAAGAATATTCAAGTACGTTTAGAACAAGATTTTGACCTACTTGAAATCTTAAGTTTAAAGATTTCCAAATCTGATGTTTATAATAGAATGTGTGCCGATTACGGCGTTGTAGTTGGAAGAGCATTAGCTAATGGTGGTTTTGGTGTCCCCAACGCAAAAATCTCTGTTTTTATTCCTATTACTGAGGAGGATGAAAATGACCCAGTTATCTCCGAGTTATATCCATATAAAACAGTAACAGATAAAAATGAGGAAGGATACAGGTATAATTTATTACCTAAATTATCTGATGGGTGTAATCATAATGCAACAGGTAATTTTTTTACTGCGGATGAGGTTATAAATAATCCCATAGTTTTAGAGATTTTTGAGAAATATTACAAATACACCACCAAGACAAATGAAAGTGGTGATTTTATGATTTGGGGTGTTCCTCTCGGTACCCAAACTATTCATGCTAGTATAGATGTTAGTAACATAGGATGTTATTCTATGAGACCATATCATTTTATTAACCAAGGAAGAAGTGCCACTGATTTTAAAAGCGCGTTAGAATTTAAAACGTCGGAGAATTTAGATAATCTTCCTCAAATAATCATCCAAAATAAAGTAGTAGAAGTAATTCCTTTTTGGGGGGATGAAAACTTATGTGAAATTGGAATTTCTAGGAGTGATTTTGATTTACGAGATTCTGGTGTAGAAATAATACCTAGTGCAACTTTTTTAGGTTCTATAATTACAGATGATGATTCTAATTTTGTTAGTGTTAATGGGGTCCCAGCTAAATATCAGGGACAATTGTGTAATTTAACTACAGGAACCGGTTTAATAGAAGCGGTGAGACACACTATTTTATTTGAAGAAGATGGGTGTACACCTAAATTAGAATATTTTGCATTAGAAAAGGGTGGTAAAGTGATTGATGGAAATGGAGCGTGGGTTACCCAACTACCAATGAATTTAGATTTTATTATTACCAACGAATATGGAGAACAAGTTATTTCAGATGACCCTAAAAAAGGAATTCCAACAAAAGCAAAGTATAGATTTAGAATAAGTTTTGATTCTGTCGGTAGTGATGTGAGAAATGCAAGTTATTTAGTGCCCAACATTAGAGAATATATACAGGAGACTGACCCAAGTCAGCTGTATGATAATCCTATTACCCAACAACAATACAGTTCTCCGAGTTACACTTTTTCCGATAAATTGGTGGACTATCCATTGGTGGGGGCACCAAAGACGTGGGAAAACTCACCAGCATATACCTGCGAAGATTATTTTTATGAATTTGCCCCCAATACAGTATATACGGTGGCAAGTTTTATCGATAACTATCGTAAAAATGTGGATAGCAGTGCGGACCCATCATTTAGTCCTAATAATAGATGGAAATTTATAGGCATTAAATCTATAAACCCACCAGCAGAAAATAGGTGTACAGACAGTACAAAAGAATTTCCTATTAACGATGCATTTAGAGGAGGGACCACCTTTTTTACACAACAACAAATCTCCCGAATATTTCAAATGATAACTATTATTCTCTCGGCAATTGCTATCGGATTAGCGGGGTTATTATTAGTTTTACAATTTTCTGCTTATGCATTGGATGGGGCAAATACTATGGGATTATGGATATATATTTATCCCTTTGCCGCAGGGCTCGCCGTATATATTGGAAATTGGATTGCTATATTAATAATGCTTATTCTCTTATCTATCCTAGTCTTTAAACCAATGCTAAAAGTTTTATTTGAGAACTTTTATATCACTAAAAAGATATATAATTATCCCAACTGTGAACCCTGTACGTGTGGACCACCCTATACTTTTTGGTTACCCCCAACATGGCAAAATGTGGGAAGTACAGGTAAACTACAAGAAGCATTTGGTGATGACCCTGCGAGTGTGTCCGATTGTACAATGCTAGGATTTAAGAATAATGCTTTATTTTGGAGAGGAAGAAAGTTTGATAAACCACCAGGATGTTATGTCTTAACATGGGACCCCAAGTTAGTAGAAAGAATATTTGCAGTTATTGGGTTTATGATTGGGTGTGCTGCTATTCCTCCACCCTATGGTGGTCCTGTTTTTGCTATTTATTTAATAATTGCACTTTTCAAAGTATGTAAATGGTTATTTCAGGATATTTTTGATATGTGGAAATCTTTAAACCAATGGAGAATATTAGCAAACATTTATACTGGATTATGTCAAGGAGTTTTTAATATGAAATTTAGTAATAATTGGATTAATGGAACTCTTTATCATTTTAAATTTGCTAAAAAAGGGAGAAAATTAGAAGACGATGGAACCGTTATCCCCAACCCCTCCTATTTTTATCCCGATAGGGTAATTTGGAGACAAACTGATGTAGATGAGAGTGTTCATTATTATTATAGGTCTACACCATTTGATAATGGAGCCAGTTTTGAAAATCAGAATAATGCAATTGATGGGGAAACTGAGAACTGGCCTTTGAATTCCCACACTAATGAGTCTACGTCACAAGCACACTGTGGACTTAATTATCCTACAACCATATGTAATTTAGGGCCTTTAGACCCTTGTATAACCACAATTTGTGCACAAAATAATCCAGACGCAGTAAAAGAGTGTTATTATATAGATAAATTAACGGCTAGCAGTTACCAAAATGCAGAGGAACTCTTATCTAGAGAAATTGAAAGAAAAATAAGATTACAATTTTTTGAGCAATTTAGGTGGTCAGGTGTAAATAAATGGTTTGGAGCAGATGCAGAACCTGGAGCTTCCTATAATAGAAATGTAGGTAATAAACGTAAGGGTTCTATGGGAACACCAATATATCGTGGTCGTGTTATTGATGGTGATATTGCACAATTATTAGCAACTAATAGTATGGCAGGCATTTCCGTTTTTACGAGAGATAGGAATGACCCATATTATGGAACTGGTGGGGGAGGTGGACAAAATAAATGGGCTTCCCTTTATGGGGCGGGGGTGGGAGCAGGCGTCACGGCCATTGCCTCTATTTACCCCTTACTAACACGGGACCATGAGTTAATAAATTGTTTGTTAGGTGGGTCTTTTGGTGTTTATAATACTCAGGTAGTTCCATATTATGTGTGGCAAAAAGCAGGACAAGGGTTTGGTAATCTAGATAATGATTATAATTTGGGGAGACTAGGGTGTACATCTTGTTCAGAGTGTATTGCAGTGGTTGGGTACCAACAAGGAAATTTATATCCCGCTCCAGACCCAACCAATGGAGAGGGGAACATCAATGGTAATTGGACCACCCCAATCTTTTATTCTTCTGCGAGCCAACCACCTCCAGAGGGAGTTTTTGCTACTACATTACCACCCCCACAGTCTCGGCAGGATATAAGACTAGGTACTACACTTTTTTATTATTTTGGTTTACGTCAAGGAGCTTCATCTTATGATAGATTATTAAATGAATATTTAAATCCAAAAGAAGATGAGTAAAAATATAAAAATTATACCTGCGGATAAGAAATTTAAGGGTGCCCCCCCTCTAGACCAAAAAATTAATATAGAGTTAGAACAACAATCACTTGAATTAATAGAAGGAGATAGAAGTGTACCTTTAAATTTAGCTGAACGCTTTAATGATGAAAGACAGAATATTTCACTTTATAGATTTTATGGGAAATTACAACCATATGTAGATAATGCTTATTCTGGTCAAGCTTTTCAAACAGCTTCTAGATTATTTTATAATTTGTATAGTGTGGGTGATATTAATTATTTACAGTGGTATGGGTATCCAGAATTTAGAGAATTTGATTTTATACGTAATGATGTGGATGAATCAGTAAGTGATGAAACTAACTGGAATTTATATATTACTATTCCTGCCACTTGTAATGCTCAACAACCAATGGTATACCAACCATTGGAGTATGGAGAGATATTAAATTTTGTAGCACAAGACGGAATTCCTTTCTTTATTAATAACATTAGTAAAGGGGGTAAAACATTAATAGAAATTAATTGTGGGGCTCCCCACGGACTTAAAGTTGGGGAATATGTGGTATTAAAAATTAAGAATTACCCTTTTCCAAATAATATAAACACTTTTCCTGTGTATAGTATTGGTAACCAAAAACGAAATTCGGAAAAAACCATTTTTTCAGTTTTTATACCAGCAGTTAATTTGGTAGGCCCCGCAATACCCCAAGGTTCGGTAGGCGTTTTAAAACGTCAATTAATATTGAATGACCCAACGTCTATTTCATCTTACTATGTTATAGAACATGAAATTATTACTAATGTTAAAGATTATAATTTAAATAAAGCTGCATTTGCTGAAGGTGTATTTAAAGACGTTACCAAATTCCAAGATGGTTCGGTGAATCCTAATGGTAAAGAGAGAGAAAGTGTAAAGGTAGCATATCCTACTTATCTTTATTCTTTTGTAGAAGACATTGACGTAAAGGAGTATTTAGACCATCTTAAAAGACCTATAACTACCGCATATGTGACAGTTATGTTAAGAAATAATAGGGGGTATTTTGACTACCCACCTAGATATGGGTGGACATGGAATTATCCCTATAATTTTGCAGACCCCAATATTAGCCCTCAAATAGTAAGAGGACATATGGGAGACCCACAACCTATATCGGGGATTATTTTACCTGTACCTACTAATCCCAGTGTTAATTCAGGTAAACCGTTACAAGTAGGAGACCGATTACGCGGAGCCTTTACCGAATATAACAAATATGAATTAAAAGAAAGAACAATTAGTGATATAAAACATAAATTTAACTTTAATAGTACGGTTTTCGGAGTCATAGGAACTACGGGAGGGCCTTCTTATGTTTATAAACCACACTATAATGTTCCTCTAAGGGTATTTTCTAACTATATTGAAAATGGTCAATCAGATACTGTGGCTAATATTCCTAGTTATTCCACTTATTTTGAAGATGAAAAAGTGTGGAAATGGAGAGACATTTATGATATAGGATTTGTAGAAGGAGGTCACGGGGTAGATTATCCATTTTTAAATACAACCCATTATCCTAAACGTGATATAGATTTTTTTGTTCATCGATTAGTAAGGTCCACCGCATTTAACACTACAGTTAATGTGAGTGGGGCATCTCAAACATTTGAAAATTTTATTATAGATGGCTGTGAATAAATATAAATTAAGAATTAATCAAGTTCAAGATGGAAATCTTGACAGAGAGATTATATTGCCCATTCCTATTACTACGGATGAGATGGGCCGTGGAGATTTGATAAGAGAATATGAGGATGATACTATAGCTAAATTAGTAGGCCTAACCAAAGATTATGAAGTTACTAGATATACACACTCTCCATTGGTGGACGGTGACCCAAGTCCTAATATTTTTTATGATTTTAATTTTGGATTCCCTACCGATTTAACAAATAGTAATTTTAATGTAACCTATAGAACCCAACCCAATCTTACGTGCAGCTTCAATGATAACCTTTTAACACCTACCACTCCGTGTGTTAAGAATAAATTGGAAATAATCTACCCACCACCTAATCCATGTCCTGAACAACCTGGGTTTTCCGCTCAAACAGGCACTAATATGTATGTGCCTTGGGACCCCAACGGTAGTGGTGATATGGGAAAATTTGGTTATGAATTACAGAATTTTAGTACGGGAGAAACATACAGAAATGAAAAAAGCTTTGTTAAAAGTTTTTTTAAATTAGATTTATATGATTCTCCTATAAGAAATGAACAACAATTATATATCAGTTTAATCATTAATCCAATTAACGGAGAAAAGTTATTTAGACCCACATTTAAATTTGGATGTCCTATAGAAGGCATACCACAAAGAGAAGGTGGCAGGTGGAATTGTCAACCCACTGGAGAGAAGTGGGTGCCGAGTCCCACTTTTCAATTAGACCCACTTGATAATAATGAAGGTTATTACATTTATTGGTTAAAGGAAAAAACCTTTTTAGATTTATCTACTTTTTATATGTCTTGTAAATTTTATAATGGAAAAACAGGTATTGTTACTTCCTTTTTAAATACGCCACAAAATAATTTACCTACACCTTATAGTTTTCCTACAGAAGAATATTTTTACTACAGAGTGAAGTTAAATCAAAATAATTATACTTACACCATCTATGATAAACTTAATAGCCGTATTGGAGCTACATCACCGTCATCCATAAAATTTTATGAATATTTTAATTCTCCATAATGGAAAAATATAACTTTACATTAAAAAGAAGATTCTATCCTGGGGAAGTTGAGATTATACCACCACAATTACCTAAAAGTTATGTGGCCTTACCACAACCCATTAGTGAGGGGAGTGCTCAATGTGATAATTGTTATTTTAACAATGGTGGTTTTTGTAATTATTGGAAAGGAAAAATTAGAAAAGAATTTATTTGTAATAAATGGACCTCGATTGGGTCGCAAACCAACCAATTACCAGAATCTCCACCATGTTTAACGGGATTTACTCTTCCTATAATTATAACTGAAGATTTTAATGATATAGGTGTTTATACTCCATTTGATGGTTTAGTTTTACAAAGAGATGTAATTAATAATTTTGTATATACAGCAGATGGATTTAAAGTGATGGTTTATAATACATCTGATATTGATTTTAAACGATTTTTAACATTTGGAAATTATATAATAGATTGGGGTGATGGTTCTACACCCGCTACTTTATCTTTAGGTGCAATGAGTGCTTCCCATACTTATTCGGGACCGAAGGTAGGTGGTTACACTATTACCTTAAAACAGGTTAATCCTTGGGGAACCACCATAATTCAAAAAGTGATTACACTACCCTACACTTCACAAGTAAATATTCCCAACCCATTTGGTATTTTAAAAATCCATCCTCCTAATTTAGGAGACCCTGTGGGGTGTGATACTTTTTATCAGAGTTATATTTTTAGTGGTGATAGTAATCCCGATGTATATGATTTCTTAAGTTTTCATAGTGTTAGTGTACCTTATATTGTAACTGGATATACAGAGAATAGTAGACTTTCATTATTTACTCGATATGGGCCTACTCTATTACCTCCAACAGGGCTAACCCAAACTCTAGTGGAAAATTTAAGTGGAGAAATAATAGAGGTTACTGATAGTTACACTTCTTATACGGTAAATAATATTACTTATACCGATTTTAAAGATGATAAAACATATTTTCAAGCTTATAGTACCGGTTGGAATATAGATAATTTAGAATGGTTATGTTGTGATGAAACTGCAAGTGACCCATGTCAATGTAAAGAATTTGGTACTACCATTCCCACTGGAGACTGGGATAGTACTAAAACATATATTCGTACTGCTACCGTATTATATAATGATTGTTGTTGGTATTGTAACCCTTCAGGTTCTAACTTATATGAATGTTTTGGAAGACCTAGTAGTGAGAGTACATTATGGGTACCCTGTATACCGTGTAACGCAATTTATGAACCCCCCCCGGAGGAAGACTATGAAGTAGGTGGTGGTAGTGATGACGCGTGTGAAGAAGTGGAAACATGTGAAGAAGGATTTTATTGGGAACCATGGCCTATATGTGAATGTGTATCCGAGAGTGGTGACAATCCTGGGACAGATTGTCCTCTAGAAATTTTTATGGAAAGATTAGATTATGTGGAATATACATGGGGGACTGCACAAGTAAAAGTGTATTTTGATAATCAATTACAATATACCTATGCTATACCAGGAACTAATATTAGTCATAGTGAAACCTGTGTTTTACCTTATGGTTCCACATTAGTAGTAGAATATGTGGGTACTTTCAATAATAAACCTAACGCCTATAAAGTATTATTTGGTGGAACGGAGATTTTCTCTAATGGGTATCCCTTAGGTACGGGACCCAATCCTGAGACTCTATTTTGTGCGAAATGTACGGAAGCAGGATTAACACCACAACTATGTAGTCAAATACAATGATATGAGAATTAAAAATATATATAGTGTTAAACATAAACCCTACCCAAAAGCGTTAGGAGACCCGCATTACGGAGTTAGTGGACGTGGAAGAGGTGAACCAAATCCTTGTGGGGCTTATTTTCATGATGGTACCGATTGGCCCGAGAGTAGTAATAAATTTAATAATGATTGTATAGACGCAAGTAATCCTGTTCATGTGGGGATACAAGGGGGTGGCACTAATAATGGGCAAGGAAGAGGATTTTGTTGTGATATGTTTGGCAGAATTGGAGTAACGTCATTATGGGATTATGGTATTTCTTATAAACAAGGTGCTCTCGTGTTTGCTGGAAAAGGACGATGTAAAGGATGCCCAATCCAAGTATGGTCCAGCCATACTTCTGATGCAGGAACTCTAGTGACTTGTTATGGAAACACCCCGTGTAGACAGTGTGTGGTCATGGAGAGTGTGTGGCATAACTACTGGAGTAAATGTGGGTTTGGTCCTGAGGAAATTAATGCTGGATGTACCAACCCATCTTCCTATGGAATAATAACCGATTATGTAATAACCCAAGCAGCGACAGGAAATGTAGGAAGTCCTAACGGTACCTGTTTGGAAAATTGTATGCAATTAGAACCTGATTATTATAATAATACACAGGTAATTATGGGTTCCGGTAGTATACCATCCGAAGTGGAAGATAGTGGATTTAGAAGAGAGAATCAATATGATTGTGAATTACCTCAATCGGGACAGATTAGGTCGGGACCTAAATTAATATTTGCTGGTGGTGGTTGGGCTAGTGGAACGAGCCCAGCTGGTTATTCTTTGACTCAGGGGGGTTATTATCGACCAAGTGGTTGGGTGGACACTGATATTGTGTCGACTACCTTAGTTGGTGGTGGTTGGTATGGTTATCTCCATGATACTTGGGTTACAAATAATGATTATGGTAAATTACAAGCAGGACAAGCGGCAAGCAATAGTAGCCCTAATTTATTCCGAAGAAAAACCAGTTTTAATATCATAGGGACTACTGCGGACCAAGAAGGTTCAGATGCTTGTTGTACATATGTTTCTTTTGGTTGTACTGACCCACAGTTTGGAAGCTATGATTCTCAGGCAAAACTAAATTGTGATGGCAGACTAAAAAATAGTCAATATGTAATAGATAATAATGGTATTAAAACCTGTTATGATTATGGTGTTGACCCTAATAATCCAGGCAGTGCTGTTAACCATGCTGACGCTGTAGGAGATTTTTGTTATGATGGAAATATAAAATGTGGACGGTGCCTTGATACTAGCGGTTTCCCCGGGACCAACCCTAACTATGGTGAATATATAGATGAATTAGATTTTTCAGGAACCCCACCACAATGGACTAATCCAGATAACAACGAAATTTGTTATAAAAAAGATTGGTTAGCCTGTGGGGGATTTGATGGGCATTTAGAAAGTCAAGCGTGGACTAGGATGAATAGTTATAAACCATCGAGTTGGCTTTACCCTTCTACTGATTTTTGGGATAAAGGAGGTAGAAGATATGGTAGTACAAACGCTTATGGTACGATGTGGGACTCCACTGAACGTCCTATCTGTCAATGTAATAATCAGGGATGTATGAATCCTGATGCTAGTAATTATTCTACTTTAAATGTTAAAGATTGTAAAGGATTAGTACCTGGCAGTGACCCAGTACTGAGCCCTCTGGATTATGGGGACGAAACATGTTGTACTAAAATTATGTACGGTTGTCCAGACGACTCTAAACCTAATTATTTTTGTTCTGTAGATGTTTTAACACCATTTGGGGTTCCCGATAATCAAGACTATTGTATGGACCCAGCTAATGGAATTCCGTGTGACCAAACTACTTGTCCTTCCGATGGTGGCATACCTTTAGCCTCTTCCTACCCAGGCGGGGGTACTCCTGGCACTAATATTCAAAATCTTAATGTACAAATAATGGATGATGGGTCATGTGACGTGGTTTTAATAGCTGGGTGTCTAGATGATGGTGGTTTTGCGGTTGGAGGGAAATGGCCCGCTCCTATTTATCCTGGTTTTTCTGCGTTAAACTTTAATTCAGGTGCAACCGTTCATACCCAATACTTATGTATATACGCACCGGGTTGTCCCGACCCATTAGCTGCAAATTCAGGAACAACATGTGACGGATTAACCTATGCGGAGAAGGTAATTCAGATTAATTACTTATTACCAGTAGGACAAGGAGGAGGATGTACAGATATTAATCCCTCCACTGGATTACCTCAGTGTGAGGATGCCCCGAGCCAACCCATAACGGAAGCGTTTGTCGCGAATAATATAATTCCACGAGCTGATTGTTGTGATTTCCGATTAGCCGGAGCAGGACCTGGATGTACCGACCCATCTGCCTTAAATTTTAACCCCCAAGCAACGGAAGATGATGGTTCTTGCGTGTACGCAGAAGAAGGATGTACGGACCCCTCAGCATTAAATTTTAATCCATTAGCAACAATAGATGACGGGTCTTGTATCTATTCTATAGATTTTCCTGAAGAAGGAACAAATTTTTTAGATGGAACTGAGATTGAACTTTGTATGGAACCTCTTACAAAAGAAGAGGTATTAATGAATGTTTGCCAACCCACAGAAATACAATCAGAAGTATTTATGGAAAGAGGTAAACAATCAGTTTTTGAGCCCAATCAAAGATTAGGGGAGGTTAATACCATTGGAGGGTTAGAAATATATGGTTATGGCTTTTATAACATAAAAAGACAAATATAAATTAATATGGCTTTAGGTACTTACGGAATAAAAAGATTATCGGATGTTTCTCCAGAGGATGTGGAAATATTATCAATATATACACCTTCTAGGGAATCAGTAGTGGGGGCAACAATAAAAACTTTAGACGCAAAAAGTATTTTGAGTCCTTATTATCATAATTCAAATACACCTGGGACTAGTAATATAGAACTTTTGGGTGGTGTTTATAATTTAAGATTACCCTATAATGAATTTAATAATAAAGGAATTTATACACTTATTGTGAGACCTTTAGAAATTAGAACAACAATTAGTGATTGTGGGGTATTATCCTCTTTACCCAACGTAAAAGGGTTAGTTTTTGACATTAATAATGTAAACATAAATTCACGTAATAAATTTGTTAATAACGGACTAGTGGGATATAGAATAGAATATTTAAATTCCGATGGGACTAAAATACCTAATTTTTATAGGATTGTCACTTCTTCTTTTTTCTGTGAACCAATAACACAAAATCTTACGAATAGTAATCAAAAAGCGATTAGATATAGGTATATTAATGGGGGAAGTAATCTACTTTTTTGTACATTAACACCCACCTCTGCTCCCTCTAATAAACCAACGGCCCTCCCATATATTGGTCAACCCGCTCAGAACGTCATCATTACGAATACGCATTTCAATCCAATTACAATAGAGATTGAAATGGTGGATTATGACACAGATAGTTTAGGTATTGCATTATATGGCAATCAAACTAAATCACTTAGTGACGGAATTTATACGTTATATGACAGTAGTAATAATATCTATAAACAGTATAATCTTTATGAAACCAGAGACCAATTTGGGGCACCTCTATATGAGGTAAGACAAGACCGAGGGAATAATATTGATTTCACTAAAGCGTTTAGTAATATTGTACAACAATAATGGCAAATGGTATCTATAATAGTAATTCTCCCATTATTCCCGGTAATGGAGCAGATAGATTTGGAGACAAATTAGTTGGTAATCAATTCACAGATGGTACCTCTCAATTTACTTTAGGTAATTTTAGTATCTACTCCAATATGACATCCAAAGACTCGAGAGATTTTTCTTTGGGAAATTTTTCGTCTCCCGTTACTTTAGATACCCTTCAGATAGAAGATATAGAACAAGCTAAACTCTATGCTAGTAATAATTTAGAAGTTTTTATTAAATTTAATAGGTCTAAAGTTACTAATTTTACATTATATGGCTCCTTAAGAGAAAGAATAAAAGTTGCGGTCCAAAACGTTATTAAAAGATTTCCAGCAGCTATTTTATTTGAAAGAGTAAGAACGTGGTCTGATTATAATAGTGGACATACGGCTACCAATATTATCCACGACCCTACAGACAACCAGACTTTTTTGGATGTTAATTTATATACTTCTTATAACCCATTTAGTTTAGACTTCACAAAAGTAGCCTCAATATTTACACCCAACGATGTTGTAGAGTTAAGAAACCTCGCTCTTTCTTATAAAAAATATTCCTTATATTATAATAATAGTGAGTATCCCTTACAATATTTAAAACCCACTACAGGTAATACACAAACTGGGAGTTTAACTATTGCGATTCAGGGGAATCCCTTTTCGGGTGGTAATATAACTACCGATTCTTTTTATATTAAACCTAGTACTATAGAAACGGAGAAATCCTTCAACAGTCTACAGGACATGGAGAAGTTTTTAGTAGAAAGGACCACTACACCTAAATACACCGCTCAATTCCAACAACCTACAGAAACAGATAGTGGGAAAATAGTTCAATCTACCACATCTATTACATGGCCTACTACGGATTTTTGGAATATTAGAATAAATGGACCATTATTTGAAAAATATTTAAATGATTTATATGATATTGGAGACACTTTTGATTCATATAAAACTAATCTAATTTCTAGATTTTTAACAACTGCGGCACTTAAAGAATTTGATACTTTTGATGAAAAAGTAGATAAAATATTAAAGATATATGGACGTAGTTTTGATGAAATAAAAAAATATATTGATGGATTAGCATATATGACGAAAGTTACATATGATGGTCTAGATAATATCCCTGATAAACTTCTTAAGAATTTTGCCCAAACACTGGGATGGTCCACACCTTCTGCTATTGAAGAAGAAGGATTTTTAGAGGCTATTTTTAATAGAGATAGTACTACAGAATATGCGGGACAAGTAGACACACCAACTCCAGCAGAATTAGACACGGAATTATATAGACGATTATTAGTTAATACCGCTTACCTCTTTAAATCCAAAGGAACTAGAAAAGGTATTGAATTTATGTTAAGGTTTATCGGTGCACCTGAAGCTTTAATTGAATTTAATGAACATGTCTATGTTGCAGGAGCTCCTATTAACATGAAACAATTTAATGAGAGAATGTTAGTAATTTCCGGAGGCACTTACACTGAAGAAGTACCAGTGAGGGATTCTTATTTTTCTGAATTATCTGGGACCTTTCCACCAATTACTATTACAGGATTCACATACGGTTATAAAACCATTACTAAAGAAACTAAACTAGGGAAAGCGGCATATCCCATAGACGATAAAGGATACCCCACCATTCCCCATTATGGTCCCGATGCTTATTTTCAAGCAGGCGCGGGATGGTTTGAGGAAACCACTGAACATCGTGGAAAGAGAATAGTTGACACTCAAACCTCTGTTTTTACGGGAAACACCCCAGTTTTAAAAACCAAATTAAACCAATTTACCTACGGACAACCTTACTTAGATTTATATAGGCACTTTCCGGATACCAATTTAGGATTTCCAATTGTTAGAAGTGCAGACAATAAAAAATCATGGGTTAAAAAAGATAGTGACGGGTTACGTCAATATAATTTAAGAAATAGAGGAACGTATTATTATACTAACACCGATAAACTTATCGTAAACGTTAAAAATGTTGAGCTTTATCTTAATATCGGTCAAGGATTAGAATGGGACGTATGGAACTTGTCCAGACGATACAACTGTCCTTTGGGACCGACTGCTTTAGGTCCTCCTTATCCAGGTTTGGGAGGTCCAGATTGGACCCAAATTATCGTTAATGCGTCTAAATTATCTTTCTTTGAATTTGCAGAGAAATTTTGGAGAATATTAATTAATGTTAAAAATCGACAAACTATAGATGACGGTCATGGAGGGGGATATCCTACTCTTCTTAACATTTATTTGAATTATTTAGAAAGTGACAAAGTATGTGGGGTTCCGAGCAATAAGTATACCTACGAAAAAATGATTGCGTATGTAGAGAAACTGGGTGATTATTGGATAAGGTTAGTTGAACAATTTGTGCCTGCTACCACTATTTGGACAACAGGAATTAAATATGAAAATTCTATTTTTCATAGGGATAAATTTGTTTATAAACATGAACCTCTTTGTGATGATACCCAATGTTTTGGTTCTTTTGTTACATGTTGTGAACCTATTTTTAATGATGTCTTGGTTGAAGGAATTAATTTATGTGGGGGACTATCTTTTACGGGAGCAACATGGCAAAACCAAATAACTTTAGGAGGGAGTGAATATTTGGGTGACATTTATTATAGTAGTACCACTATCTATGATATTCCCGATACCACAGATTGGTTAAATAATATGGTGTCTATTTTGAGTGGCATAACTCAAGACATTACGGACCCAAACCATCTTTTAAGTTATTATTTAATAAATAATATAACGGACCCTAATATTCCTGCGTTAACCGACCCTAATTGTGTTATTATACAAGGACCGTGTGGAACAGGAGAACCAATTTGTCCATGTCCCTCGGGCTATACATTTAGTGCAACTAGTGTGGACAGAACCGGTACTGCTCACGGGATTTGTGTTGGACCAACCATAACTGGAGTAACTAACTATACAGAGGGATGTCAATTACCCCCCAATAGTCTATATAGTACACCTACTGGTGATATCCTCTATAATTATGACGACTCCTTTGGTTTGCATGGGATTCAGTTTGATGTAACACCGACCACCGTTATTGATTTTACAGGTGGGACATTAGAATCAGCAGGATTTGTATTTTTTAATAATAATACGACGTGTGTCGCTATAGGATTTGGTGCATGTGTTACAGGAACTAGTTGTGGTATTCTTGCCACAGTAACACTAAGTGCGGGGACAGAACCCATCACCAATATTAGTAATATAGTTACAGCAAATTGTACTGGTGGTACTTTTACTGGCATGACATACATCCCCTCTTCCGCTACCACTATTACCGCGCATACTATAACCCAACCTACCACTTGTATAGATTACCCAAAAGGAAATGATGCGTGGAATGCGAATAATGGAGTTGACCCACATTATTTTAAATCCGAAATTTGTTTAAATATACAAAAAGTTCAAGTAGTCCCACTTCCCAATACCACAGACATTTATGCGTTTTACGATACTTCTTCTACTCCATGGGAGGCGGCGGATGCGGCAAAACTTGCATTAGATACATGGGTAACAGACATAACACTTAATGATGGATTTACTGGTAATATTTACCATCTACCCCTTTCAGATGAACGGTGGCTTCGTTGGAGTACCATCCCCCTTTCAGGTGGGACCCATCTTACCCCCATATGTTGTGCTTGGCAAGATATTGCGGTCTTACCTCCTGGCACTATTTTAAGTTTTACGTGCTCTACTACTTCTAATAATGCTGGAACCTATACCTTCCCAACTAACTTATCTTCGGATGTATTAGTAGTTAATTTTATTGATGAATCAGGTGGACGTAACACTACTCAAGCATATCACGGGTGTAGAGGAGGAAGAAATACTACACCTTCACGTATTGACCAAGGAGCGTGTACTCAAAACCCGCAACAGTATTATTATGGGTCTCCTCCAGGCTTAGAGTTAAATCCCCTTTATACTGGTGGTGGAACCTACAGTGCCACTAATGATTGGAGCTCACATTCTATTTATCCCTCAACCCCCACCCCCATAGTCCAACCCACATTAGCCTATACTCGGGATTTTACGGCATTTACGGAAGCCCATACCATTTATAATACATTTAAAGGGTTTGTCTACCCAATTATATATAGTGATAACAATGAAAATATGATGTTCCCCCTTCATGTGTATGGAGCGATGTATTCAGGAACTGTAGACCCATCTATATTGGTAGAAAACCCAACAGTTACTGCACTAGGTGGTACTTTTACCGCGGTCACCATTTATAATCCATATTCCGCATTAACAGCTACTAACACTTCTACTGGGTATGTAGGTGCAGGACTTAATAATTTTGGTTGGGGAGCTAAATTGGATTTAGGTGTACCTTGTGGTACTTTAGGGTGTGCAGGAGGAAGTGCAGTGCCTTGCACCTCTCCGTGTTGGGATACGAATGCATATGGAAACCCACCTTATTGTCCTATGTTACGTGCATATAGACCATGTGAACAACCCGCCCTTAATCCTCGTAATCCGTGTAACGCTTCAGGTGGGTGTCCACAACCTGCTAGTCCTCTAGGAGACCCCGGCTTTAATTGTCTAGGATACGGGGCTAATGGTACATATGCACGAAATGTCTGTACGGACCCTGGTATGTTTTTTAGTGAGGGAATCTTTGCAAATGATTTATTGGCATTTTTACAGGGTGATAGTACCACATCAATAGTAAATTGTACCATTTGTTTACCAGTATGTGCTAATGCAAATACGGATATTGGTGCATGGGAGAAAGGGAGAGTGTACTATTATGGGGATTTAGTGATGTGGGACGGTGTTATTTATGAATGGACAGGGAAAGATGGTTCATGGTCTTCACCCCCTACATATGATGACCATTGGGTTATTTCCGAGGTGGTAAAGGGTGGCATTCCATTCTTAGGGGGTAATAATTTTACCGAAGGTGACGATTGTAGTCCTTATGAACAAATTATTATACCAGAAAACCCCCAACCTACAGGATATACCTACACAGTAAATCCAGTAGTTTTTAAAGATGGAATCTTTAATATTGGAGGACAAGATTGTTTTGAATCCAAATATAAACCTTGTGAAGAATTAATAGACCCATGTGCGTGCACCATTTACTGGAGTGATGAAAATCATCACAACCTTTATGATTTAAATACTCCAGTATGTTGTCCCGAGGACTCTCCACTTAATGCTGGGCAATCTTTTATGTTGGGTACTGCCTGTACACCACCCCAATCATTTCCATATAATGCTTTATGTGTAGAACATAGTGGGTGTGAATGTCCTGAAGGATATACATATGACCCCATGACGGAGGTGTGTTCTACATATGCAACTGTTACAGCTACCACATCTCCCACTACTGTAGTGTCTGGTGATATAAGTCCCGCATATGCAGCTTACGGTGGACGTTTTTGTACTCCAGGAAGTTATACAACTTGTTGGACAAACCCCGCACACTTTTATAGCGCAATAGGCATTCCATTTTGGGGGACGGGTGCAGGAGCACCTTTTGAAAATGGTAGATTAAATAATATTGGAGTATGGGGAAGCCCTCCTATAAATGATGCGTGGGTAGGTTTTTCTACATGTATTACTGCTACTACCAGTGGAGAGTACTTAGTAGGGTTAGCGGGTGATAATCAAATTAGATTTGCCTTAGACGGGGTACAATTAGTTGAAAATCCGTGGGCTGGGTCTACGATACTACCCGAAAATTTTAAATACTGGTGGGTCTGGCCAATACAACTTAGTGCCGGTGAACACAGTCTTGTTTTACAAGGAAAAAATAATGGTATGACTCTTGCTTCCTTTGGATGTGAAATAACAGGCCCCTGGCCTATAGGTACCTTTACTGTTCCCTCAGACTTTTCAGTATTCACTGCACAAACCGGCATAGATGCCTATACAGCACGCACTATCTTTAGAAGTATAGATGTTATTGGAGGAACTTTTAATACCGAAACAAATCTATGTCCAGACGGGTTTGAATATGATATATGTCGTGACACATGTGTAGATAGTTTCCCGTGTACCGAAGATACTGTTGTAACCCAACAATGTTGGGTCCCCTGTGATTTAGAAGATGTAACAATAATGACCAATGACAGTGAAGACGCCTGTAATCCCGATTCTCCCACAGCACCTGATGACCCTATTGCGGTATGTGGTTGTCAAGAGATGACGACTGCAGAAGGAGGTACAGTTTCATTAAATGTAGAATTAGATTGGTATAAGATTGATGAATCTAAAGTTCCATTTGAGGTTTTAAATTTTAAAATGGATGAAGAGACACTCCAACATCAGGTTTTATGGACCACCCCAATGTCAGATAACGCGGTATGGGGAGCGGAAGCTCGTTCTCATTGGTATAAGGCTATTATTAATCCATGTTGTCTAGGAGACGCTTTTAACATCATCTTTCATTTATATGAACAAGCAGGAGGTATAATTACGAGTACACCCAACATCGCAGTTTATGAAATGAATATTAACGATGCAACCGAGATAGAATTTTATATGGTTGAGTCTTTTAGTATGGAAACGGTTAGATATTTTATGCACATCCCCACTATGGATGATATATCAATTAATAGTGCATTAGCTGCCTTTTTAGATGTAGATAATATAACCCTACAATTAGGTGGTGATGACCCTAGTTTTACATCACCCTATAGTTTTTATATACAAAAACTCAATGATAGTACTTACCTTACCGATAATGGAACAGGGACCAATGCAGCGGAAACCACTTATACTAATGCCGACTCTCTAGATAGATATTGGGCTCTCAATCTTACTATGGGAGATGTGGGTAGTGTATCAGGAGCAATTAATTGGGGGGAAATGTCTAATATTTTGAGTAGTCCCGGCGTTTTTGGACCAAAGAATCGCACCTATAATATGGAAATCCAATTATCCTGTGGTGATAAGGACTGTACCTACTTACAATTCATGTCTAATCCTGTACATGACTTTAATTTAACTATACCTTCAGAAGAACAAGTACCCGTTACTAACCCATGTCCCACCAATATGGCAGCGAGCCGTATAGAACAAAACGAAATTATACCTGAACGTATAGTGGATTTTGCTATAGAAGATACTACAGGTAATAACATAGAAATAGATATGGCTGCCCACTTATTAAATAATAATAGTGAAATAACTTTAAATGATTATGAAATAATAAGTAGTAACATTTATATTGTACCTACGGATTCACCAGTCACTATTCAAAACCCAATTGGATATAACAACCCCGACATAGAAGGGACAACTCAGGGATTAACACCTAAAGTTTTTAAAGACAAGTATGGGGATGAGATAACCTACCTTGGAAAATGGTTAGATAATATTGCTCTGGATAACCATAAAAACACTAAAGTTAGATTTGTTAGTGCAAGTGATATAGAAAATTTTGGAATAGATTTAAGAAGTAAATCAATTGCGGGGGGTACGGAAAAAGTAGGAAATAAGGATAAAAAATATACTAATATACTAGACTGGGCAATGAGAAGTGTGGGGCCCGCCTCTGGAGTTTTTAATAAAAAAAGTATTAATTATAACTCACAAGGTGACTTTATAGGGTTTACATTAACTCCCCAGTATAAAAGGCAAGCGACTAATTCCCAAGGTACAAGTGGTTTTGCACCATTCCCTCCAGATAAAAATAATTCTATAATCCTTACAACTCAGGGAGTATGGGGTGATTTTATCGCCGCGGAGACAGGCACTACAGTGACTGCTTTTACCGCAATCTACTCTGCGTATACTAATTTAAGTGCATATACACGCCATAGTGGAATTGCGTATTCACCAGACCAAGTATATGACATCTATATGGTTGGTAACCATATTCGATTAAACTCTGAACTATTTTATTCCGACCGAATAAGTGATACACAAATTCCAGCATTTAATTTTATAGATAACAATAGAAGTTATATTCCTTTTGTACCCAACGACGCCTTATGGACTAATTGTGGGCCTTATAATGTAACCAGAAAACCATCTCGGTATTCTTATTATAAAGCAACTAAGGAAATGTGTGTGAGAGCTCGTCTTACTACGGCGATTAATATTACATATAGTGATGAAACATGGTGGGAATATTTACAAGAATATAGAAAATTACTTTTAACTGCTACCGGTGGGAAAGAAAAATATATGACAGGAGACGCGGAGTATTATAGATTATTAAATGCATCTATTATAAATGGACATAATACTGATTTACGTCCTCCCGCTAAATATGAAGGAAGCGTTGTCAACTCTCGACCTAGTAATGAAATGGGGGTATATTTCCCAGTGGAAGGTCTTAATCCTAATTCAGGTATTAAAGAATTAGAAGTTAAGGTAGCTATTTATAAATCTTCATCGGGTGTGACTTCGGCTCACACTCTGTTAGCCGAATACATAGTAGGAGCTAATAAAACAGATAACCCCACTGCTGACGAAGTTCTTACATTACCAGTTAATAAAACAGAGGCATACAAAGATTCATATAATTATGATGACCTAATCTCCAATCCAAGAGATACTCTTTTAATTGATAATACTTTTATTGGAAATCTTGATACAGGCTCAGTAAGGTTAAATGAAGGAGATGAGATATATGGTAGGGTTCGTATTACTGCTACGTCTACACCAAAATGGGTGGGTACGTCGGGACATTCTGCCACTACCATGACTGTGAGAATAGGAACCGACACAAGAGATAGTGAAAAACTTTATTCTCCTTATTTTCTAATTACTGAAGAAGCGTGTAGAGCATCTACCCCCAACACCCTCTCTGACCCTACGGATAAGGATAATACTGTAACATTATATTGGGAACCACAAGATATTACGATTCAAAAAACCCCACTATATAATAATGGAGAAATAGTCCAACCCACACCTTCAGATTCTAAGGGAGCACTTTACTTCTTACCTAATAATGATGTGAGTAAAGATTATAAAACGGTACCCATTACTATAGGTAGAATCTCAACACTAAGTTATAAAGATGTGGTAAAAGATGAGTATACTGTAAATAACACTACCTTAACTATAGGAGAAGGTCAAACCAATAGATGGGCACAGAGAATAGAAGAAGGTAGTTGTCCTAATTTGAAAATTCAATCACAAAAGATAGTGAGTATTGACGGGTTCAAGGTGTATGTTACCCTCCCTATTTCTACCACTACTAAAGCACCCGAGATTTATAGTCCTAAACATGCCTTTTTATTAAATCATGTGATACGTGTTAAAGGAACGAATAGGCGATTCCCATTCCTTACTCTTTTACGGCCAGTCGCTACCAGTACTTTGAACCGAATAGAATATACCCCTTTAAGTGATGAGATTATAGAGTCATTAGGTTCTTCTAAAACACCTACAGTAAAAATAGAAGATAATACAGTTGAAAATATAGATGGTCGACTTATAATTGGGAATGAGGTGGTACAATCTAAATCTGCACAGTATAATATTACCACACCTACTAAGACTAAAGGAAGGTTATCTTATTATGAATGTAGCAAGGGAGTGTTTATTGAAGTACCAGATGGAGACCTTACAGGAGCACAAGCTTGGTGTTGTGCACGACTTCAGACACCACAATATTATCCTTGTAAAGAAAAAACTAAAACTGACTGGATTGCTCAAGTTGGGGGAGATGGTTCTAAATATGGAAACATTGTAAGAGGTATGAAAGGAACAATTTTAGGTAAAAGCGTAAATAGAAATTTTGCGGGGGGAGGAAGAAAATCCAACGGTACCTCTTTAACCGTATTATAAAAAAATAAATGAAAAAGAAATAAATGAATATTTCACAACACATACCAGATGGAGTTCCTTATATTAGGTCTTACACTAAACAAAATATTATAGATAATATTGCGTCTAATAGTTGTACGGGATTTATTAAAGATGTAACCTTAGATGGTGGACAGTATCCTTACACTATAAGTTGGTTAGGGCCGAGTGGTTATACCGCTACCACTTTAAATATATACGATTTATGTGGTGGTGTTTATTCTGGGACAGTAACCGATGTATTATTCAGTGCTCATACTAGTTGTATTAGTATAGACACCCAACCCCAGCCTAGTTTATCTGCGAGTACGATTGATAGTGGATGTACTCAGAACATTAATAGTTTTTGTAAAATTAAAGTCCATGGCTTTACACATGAGCAATCTCAATTTACTTACATTCTATATGAAGATGGGGTGCCTTATGATATGTATATGGGATTTACAGGTGAGGAGAAACACACGTTTTCACACTTACCACCCGGGAATTATACTTTAACGGGTTATGATGGTATTGAAGTGGATTATCAATATTTTAATGCGGATGAAAAATGTGCAGATTGTTATTTTCTTAACAGTGATGTTTTTGGGAAGACCGCTAATGTTTATTCAGGGTTAACACCTACCTCCATATTAAATGAGTGGGATAAATGTATTAAATTTAGTGATAGTGCTGTATCGTGTCCTATTGGATATGGACCTAATTCCTATAGTGGATTTGGGTTTACTATTTATTATGATACGGGACTACAATCTAATGGGACTATAGATGTTAATGACCCTAAAGCGTGGTTTTATACAGGACTTACCAGTAACAGACAAACCGACACCAACGACGATTGGTATTTAGGGGCCCATCATCTATCGATGAAAGAAGGTCAAGATGTAGGACCTGCGATATTACCTACTCTCCCAGATATTGGTAAATTTTATTATAATACTGTTATTAATAAATTTGTTATTAATTCTAGAAAAAACGCTATTAGTAATACTTGGGTAACCTATATGCCTACAGTTGATTATGGGATAAATGGCAATCCAGTTGCTATCCAACTGACAGGAACTTCTTATTATAATACTGCAAGTGCATTAGCGGGACCGATTTATGATTATAGTGTGAGTGGTTCTACTAATGATGTATTTGCTTGGGATGATGCATCTGACGAAGTCTTTAGATTGACAAGCAATGCGAATATCCCTCTAAAAATTATTAGTGATTGTTCTTATTGTAATTATGTACATGAAGTCACGTTGGGTTCTGCGTCGGGTGATAATGACGCTATTGGTGTTGTATTAACATCCTTACGTGATGAATTGGGATTATATGGAAAAGTGAATCACACACATGATTTAATTTTATTCTTTGCTAATAATAACCCCGTTTCTAGTGTTAACCTTCGGTATAATTATGGAGATAAAACACAAGCTTTTACTTTAGGTGATAAAATTCAAGACTGTGGTAACCCAACATCACCATGTACTGCCACTTATAGTGGTTATTCTTCTCACGTTACTATTCGTCCTATAGCTAATTCTCCTTTTGCCACTCTTGGATATTCTTTACAAGGAACTACTCGGGTGCGAATTGAACGAAGTGGTGTGGTAGGAGAAAAATTTAAAATTCAAATGACCGATTTAATGGTCGCTGCAGACGTGGGAACCAGTAACCCTTACAATCCAGCGTATGAAATAAATCTTAATTTATTAGATAAATTTAGCTGGACAGGAGAAACCAGAGGGGCTCCCGCCTATGCAAAAAATTTAGATTTGGTAAAATTCTTGGGGGCACAACGAGTAGGGTATCTGCAGTCCTCCCAAGACCTATGTAGATTTTTTCACATATCCTTTAGTGGAACCCAATGTAGTACCTATAGTACTGAAGGTGGTTATGGCTCGAGTGACACTGCTTTTTTCCCTTTATATGACCCTAACTATTATGGTGTTAGTATGTCTAAATCCTCTGGAACTAATTTTAGAAAATGGTTAGGTAGTGTAGGACAACAAGTAGGTAAACCAACAGTTCCAAACCCCACACCCGATATTCAGGCCTCTATGGAGACACTTATAGACCCCACTGTAAAAGTAACAGAAGGGGGCACACCTAAAGACGCTGATGTAGATTCTTATGTAATTTATAATCCCGATACATATTCGGGTTATATTACTTTGTCTTTTAAATGGTATGTTAATGTTACTAATCTTTTAAATGGAAATGTAAAAGGGTTTTATACGATTCATGGTTATGATGCCGTTAATAGTAAATTTAGTGATACACCAATTATAAGTCAATTAATCGATATTCCACTAATAGAAGGATATTCATTAGAAGAAGATAATAGCGTAAACGGGGAGGCCTTATCCTTTACTCAAACTATTAGGTTCCCTTACTCACCCGACATATGCCAATATTTAATTAAATCTAATTATTTAAGTAAATCTAAATTAGAAGATATAAATTTGGGTGTAGGAAATCCTATTGCATCCACACAAGAATGTCCTTCAGCTGCCTTAAAGTACACTACATGGTTAGACAGTTCTACGGTGAGTGTTAATAACCCTGATAATGTATTAGGTATATATGATAAAGATAGTGGTGATGCATTATTTAATTTTTTACCACCCTCTCCAAATATTAGTTTATTAAATAGAGATTTTGAATATCCGGACTCATTAGCGTGTTCTTCATTATCCGTGGAACAGGTAATAGTAGAGTCTCTATCAGGAGCTAGTAGTGGGTCCACCTACAACAATACGCCTGCGTTGCAAGCGGATATGCCTTACATAGTTACTATACAAACACCCGTAAATGGGTATGTACAAGTTACACTCAATGGACTTACTTTATGGCCAGGTGAGGAACTGGGAGATAGTGATTATTATCGTGATGATGTAGTTTTTACGTTTCCACCTAACGTTTTACAAGAAAATGATATAATACAATTTATTTATGTAAGTGCATCTTACACACAATCTTATTATATAAATAGAATTATAGTGCCTTCTATAGTTCCAGTGACGACTAGTGATAACTATCCCATTAGTAATGAGGTATATACCGATGGGTTATATTATTATATGAATTTATATCCTATCCCTAGAGGAGCGATTGGAGTGGCATTAAATGGTGTGGTCCTAACACAAAATGGAGATTTTACTGTGTTGGGAACTTATAAAATAAAACTTAATAATATAATGTATCCCGGTGGATTAAAAACCGATGACCTTTTTACTTTTTTCTATTTTACTAATATTACATTAATAGGTCTTGCAACTACTAAACATCCACGGATAAATGTAGAAATTTTGAATTGTTCTTTTAATTATAAGACTACCACCATTTTAACCATTCATGATGAAGACAATTATATTGTCCAACAAGAAACTAAAGAGGTGGTATTACAAATAAATGATGAAGGAGAATTAGAAACAGGATTTAACGAGGATGGGCAACCCGTAGCGGGATTAGGAACTGTTCAATATATTGTAGATGTACCCACCTATGGGGTTTATACTTATAACATCAAAGCTATAACTGCTTATAAATTACTACAAAAAGATGAATGGATATATAATTCCCACGTCTCCGAGACATATACATTTGAAATTAAACAAGATACCTTTTATTTAACAGATGATGATGAAACATAGAAAGTTTTACGCAAGTAAAAATAAGAATTATAATATTTATAAATAAATTAAGAAATGAGTTACATATTAAAAACAGGAAGTAGTGGTCTAATAAATGTCAGGGTAACTGATGCAGCAAGGAAAAAATTATCCCAAGGACAGTTAACATTAAGTCTATTTCAATTAGGAGATAGTGAAATGTGTTATAATTGTTATACAGATGTTTTAACACAATCTAACGGCCTTTTTGTAACAGAACCAAAATGGAATGCCCAGAATATTGCCAACAAAGTAAGAGAACATAATAAGATGCAAGTAAAGTACCCAATACCTCTTGGGTCTAATAGTGGACAAACTTATGCGGCCTTAACCGCCATGCATTCCGAAAATACAGTTTATAATACCGCACGACAAAGAGGATTTTTTAGTGGGGATACAACAGTGCCTTATTCTGCACTTACTACCCCTCAATATGTTTTATCCTCTAATTGGTGCTATCCTCTTACTAGTATGACTGGTGGAAGTGAAATGGTATTACTGAGTGGGGCATGTAATTCCATTAATTATACACCAGTAGTGGGGGATATTTTAATGGTCCAATATATAAACCCATATCAAACCATTACACCTAATTGTAATACTAGCTTTTTAAATATACCACAAGGAAATTCTGTACCTTATTTATTTTATACAGTAGTATCTGCTGCGACTAATATGTCTGGAGGTACTATCATATCCAGTGCTAATACAACAACGAGTATTAGAGTGCCAGTAGACCGCACTCTTCCCGATTATAGTATGTTCCCCACTAATTCAGGATGTTCACATGTCATTATATATCCACCTGGTGGTATTCTTAATTTTTATGGTGAAGATACACCGATTCCTTATTGGTCACCCGGTTCTTTATCTTTTGATAATAATTGTGATGTATCTGTAAAAGATGTAGATGTGTGGAATATGAACATTAATTGGGGCCAAACTTATGAGGCTAATACTACCACTTTAAATTGGGGAACCGTTGCAGGAACTAATCCCATGTTATTGGAAGATGTTAATAAGTATGGCTCGAGTGGATATTGTGGCACCAAAGAATGGTTAGGGTATAATAGTGATAATGGTCAATATGACACTACTAATGTTGTAGATTTCTATGGGTCCTCCATTCCTCCAGTTCCGGGTTATAAACCACAAACTTCAGGAACTTATATTAGGGATTCTTTTGGAAAAATTAGAACAATTCTTCCATCGGAACAACGTTGTATTGCGATTTTACATTATAGTAACGAAACTATTTCTAATTTTTATGGTGAAAAATTTGCATTAGAACCAACAGGACAAGGAGCAGCAAATAATGTTGGAGAAGAACAAAATTTCCAAATCCATTTTCCTACCTTAATGTGGCATAAGAAAAAGGGTGGTAGCAACGGTAGTGGTACTGGGTCTGGAAGAGGTGATGAATGTATTATTGGACAGACTTTTTATGTAAGTCCTCCTGGCTTCACCAATATTTCTGACCCTCATTATATTCAATCAACACCTAATCCAGATATGAATTATCCTGGTATACGATATTTCCATTTGTGGGATGATAATGTAGCAACCACTACGGGGGCTACCTCCATTCCTAATAGGGTAGGGAAAGTATTTCCAGATTTACAAATGATTATTGTAGATGACCAAGAAATGGTGGCTGCAATGAGTTATAAATCTAATAGAAATTGGACACTACCAATGCCTAAAGTAGAACTTATTCCCGCGGGTACTAGTTGTGACTTGAGTAGTAGTTCGGTTGGATTTTTTGATTCTATTGCGAATACCCAACAAGTATGGTTAACTTACATGTTAGAAAGTACGTCAGGCCACACATCAGGGCTTCATTGTAATTATTACAATAAAGTAATTGGAGATACCAGTGCTGGACCTAGAGATTTAGTTATGAATTTTGGGGCAGAGTTTCCATATATTAGACCATACAACAATACTTTATGTCTCCCTTATTCGGGTTCAGGTGTACAAGTGGATAAGTTAAATGTTATTTTCCAAAAAACAACATACGGAATCCCTCCTAATCCAGCTCAATGGAGTATTTTAGACGTTACTTCACAACTACCTAATCATATTACTGGTAACCCAATAAACGCAAGTAGTTTAATTGCAAATGTATGTTCCGTGTATCTTACTCATGATACTATTGTAAGTGCAACCACATATAATTTACACGATTACATTAATATCCCCCTCAATAATAATCAAGAACCAACTAACCTACAATTTGGTGATGAATATTTTTTCTATGGTAGTTTAAATACGGATATAATGGCTACCATATATGAAATGAGATATGATATTACATTAGCTAAAAATCAATTTAATACTTCACTTAACCCCACTTGGAAAAATGGAGATGCAGTTCGTCTTACAGAAATTGGATTGTATGATAACAGTAAAGATTTGATGGCAATTGCAAAACTCAAGAACCCAACCAAAAGGGCTGGTACACAGACATGGTCTATAAAAGTTGATTTTTAATACGGATATCTATGGGGTTTCTCGAATTAGATAAAGTACATACCATAGAGCTTTTCTTAACCGATAAAGGTAAGGAATTAATGCTTCGAGAAAATGGCAAAGGACTCTACGACCTTATCAGCCAATTTTCTTTGGATGACCGAGATTATGATTATAGAAGAACTAGTTCCGTCTGGATAGATGGGGTTTCACCAGTTCCTTCAGGTTATCCACTCGACCCCCAATTTGGTACCACTCAAGGACTTATTAACGATGATGGTTTAGGTGCACCAAATAATTCGTGTGCAAATTCTATTGAAAGTAAGGATTGTTGGTTTGATATGCCAGATGTTAGGGGAGATAGAGGTCAAAAAATAATTCATTGTAATTATATGACCGCTAGTACTGAGTCTATTATAGCATGTACTAACATTTATGTTTTTTATGATGTAACTTCCACTCAAGCGACCGATGCTGTTGCTGCAAAAATAGGACTTACAGAGTGGTATGCGGGTATTACGGCGAGTACCCCTAACTTTACTGGAAAAATATTTCACATTCCTGTTTATGGAGAAGCGTGGATTAATACCAGTTATTATCCATGGAATGGAAAATTAGATACATGGGATTATGCAAGCCCTGCTAATTCCGGGTGTGCTAATGACCAACCAAGATTTTGTGGTGATAGTAATATATCGGGGACTTGGCAAATCGCATGTAATGCGGTAGGTTATAGCCCACAAGTAAGTTGGACAGATGTAGATGGTGGCACAATTACAGTAAATAAGTACCCTAAACCAGTTACAGGGCTTTATTTACAGAATGATGGTGATGGGGTAGGTACGGGAGATTGGGGACCTCTTGGTTTTAATATTCCCGAACTACCTCCCGGTGCGGGACAGTATACTGGAAGTAGAGCAGAATTTTGGACTACGGGATGTACATTAAATACATTGGGGGGTAAAGATGACCCGACTCGTACCCACCCCTATTCATATACCATTGATGAGACTATAATAACTGTGGGATTCACCGCGACGACTGGCAGTGTTACGTGGGATGCTAATGCATTGGACCCTTATCCTCTGTTAAGTGGAACAACACTAGAGGAGGTTTTCAATTGTGTCGGCACTATTCCTGCATTAACTTGTGGAACCATGTTGATGGCAGCATTAGCTAATGGGTTTACCGAACCTCCTTATTTATTTCAATCCTTTCAAGGTTGGGAACAGTTTAATTTATGTGAGGGCAATTGTTGTCCTGACCCTGGTTATACAGGTCCCGGTTTATTTGGGTGTCAAGATTGTAGTCCTTTTGATAATACTATTACCGATGGTAAAGGTTACCAGTTAATATCTCAAACATTCACTGCCACTACGGGGGGAGTAGGATATTCAGCAGGAACATCTACAATAAAGATTCTCACCAAAAACATTCCTTGTGAAACATATAGAGGAATGGACCGAAATGTCCTTATTATTAATGTATTTGACGAAGCTGATTCCAGCCAAAGGTTTTCCAATGGAGGATTTAACATGTTAGGTCCTAAAGTATTTTATGACACTACCTCTACCGACCCTATTAATAATACTTACCCCAACCTACTCCCAACCACCAATGCTCCAGGCACTAATCCCTACCTAGGGCAATTGGGAGCATGTAAACCGGCCAATACTAATGCCATCTTTAATACCACATGGGGGGACCGACAATGGATGGGATTCCATGGAATGGGAAGAGGAGAGACGAGTAATGCGTTTAGTTGTAGTGATAACTGTCAGGTACCACCACAAGGTACTTCCAACGATTGGAATCAATGGTCTTTTGGAGTCGATGGGAGTTGTGGTGCAACTAATGCCGCAATCCGAAATCCACAACCTACTGTAGGATGGCTTTATTCTCAAGACTTATTTCATAAGTCTTATGCCTTTTATAATAGTTTTAGAGGGTTTGTATATCCTGTATTGGCTAATCAGAGTAGCGCAGCCATGACCTTTCTTTTACATTTGTATGGGGTGGTATATGGTACCCCTATAACCCCAGCAGAACTGGCCGCCAAAGGTACCAACCCAACGATAGCGAGTACTCCCGGTGCAAGCCTGAACGCAATCACTACATCTAATCCCTATAGTGCGATTACCTCAGTTTTTTATCCTACGCCTACTCCGGGTCACCAACACTGGTATGAACCAGGTTCTACCACCGAACCTTTTGACCCTTCACAACTGGGTCCTGGTGGAGGACAAAACTTATGGTACAATGTTACCCATGGTCCTATTGCGGGAGTCGCTCAAGGTAATAGTAATCCCATACGGGGATTAAAAAATTTCGGATGGGATTTTAATCCGACCGTAGGATGTACTTTTGGGACTCCCGCGGAGATTATCGCGGCTCATCCCGGCTTTAGTAGTTGGTCGGGTCTTAATTGTCTCAATAAACCAGGAAGAGTAGTATGTGGGGACGCCGCAACCACTGGAGGGACGGTAGGAAATATATTTTCTGGTGGCACCTTTGTTAGTGATTTAAATAAATTTTTAAGTGGAAGTACTTTTCAAACCACAGTGGTAACTACTGGATGTACCGAATGTCAGTGTTTACCTACTGTATTCTTGGATATCAAAGGACCTATTTTAATGACACCAGACCCTAATGCAGGATGTTTATGTCCAGATGGGACTTATAGTCCAGAATGTTGTACAACTTACACATCCACAGGAGAAGCCTTATGTGGGCCTGCTCCTTTATCTTCTGAAGTCCTTATAAGTGGAGACCACCCGCTTGTTAGTGATGGGACAATTACACCCACTGAAGGAAAATCTGCAAGTTATAGAGTTGCCAAACCTACCTCTTCATTTACCAGTGGTCTCCAAGCACCCACCGCAAACTTAGAAAGTTTAGAACCTTCTAGTTTAGCGAACGCACTTTCTTCTAAATACACCACTGACTATAGCGTGGGATTTATTATGATATTTCACAATTATTTAAATCAGCAAGGTAAGGTAGAATTTGACATGGAATTAAAATCCATTGGACGATATGCGGGAAGTATAATTACGGAGAGAGATGGTGGTGGATTTTACTGGATGGTACAAAGTGGGTATGGCCACCAAATAGGAAATAGTAAAGTCACCAAACCATGTATACCCCCAACTAAAACTATAGTAAATCATAATAAATCACAGTATATTGGAGGGGCTACGTCTTATGTTCGGGCACATTCTGCATTAGGTAAAGAATTTATGACCACAGTAGAGAATATGGACCACTATCAAATCTGTATTAGTTTAGCGATGTCTATTCATAATAAAATGTTTTTTGCATCTCATCGCTATGAAGTTGTAGGAGATGATGAATATGGGTATAAAGTTAAACAATTAAGCTAGATGGAAAGATTATTTACTATCCAGAAATAAAAGTTAAGATAATTATATAATAGAAAAGAAAAAATGGGATACATTACAAGTGGCACAACTGAATATATAGACCTTCACATCACAGAAAGAGGGAGAAAATTTTTATTGCAAGGCAGTTTAGCCGACCAGATTGTTAAATTTGCCTTAGGTGATGGGGATAAAGATTACAGAAATAGTCAAAATTTAAAGGCGGGTTTTGTACCAGATGTTACTGGCAGTCACCTTAATTGTATTTTTGGAGTTAACGACGGTTATGATATAGAAAGTAAAATTACCTATATAGTAGGAGCATCGGATTTTGACTCCCAAAATGCTCAGATGATGTTTGGTTATAAATATCAAGGAGATTATACGTGGGCTAATAAAGCTACCGTAAATATATATTTACACGATTATTTAGCGATGTTTAAAGTGTTAGCGTTATACAATGCAGGACATCATGAATTTGGTGGGATTAACATGAGTGACTTCACCAGTTATTTTAATGGTATTTTTGATACAGCAGGAAATCCATGGTCCTTAGATATGAAAGAATTTTTTGAAACTTTGGAAGAACAAGGAAAAGACACTAATTTAAATATAGTACACAAAATCTTTAAGAAAGATGGTGGGGCATTGGTTCCCACTCAAACTAAATTAACCTTAATTGGTAATAATAGTGAGTTACTTTTTAAAAGATTCTTTGGTGGCATTTATATGAATGGAAGTAGTGGAGCGGTTATTGGGGACGGACCTCAATTAGGTTCCTCTAATAACGCAATTAAGTTTCCCTCACCATTTACGATGACGAATAGCGTTTACCAAACCCAGAATGGAACCTTTGCGGGAGCAGGCCCATTAGGTATAGATGTTAGTGCAGCAATTGATTTTGGGTATACTTTCGCTTCCGTTATTGCGCCTAACGTGACTTATTATCCTCAGTATGGATTTAATTCTGATGTTGGTGGATTCTATAATATTTACCAGTCACAGACAGCGGGTTCTCCTGTACAAAATCAATTTAATAGTAGTAATGCTATTAATTTAGATACTATTATTCCTACTGCACGTTATATATTTAAAAATAATCCCGAAACTAATGGATATTATATTCTTCAGACAAATCAAATTAACAATCCTGGTGCTACTTCTACTTTATTTAAATCTATGTCAGGAAATCTAGATGGGATGTCAGCAACCGAATCTACTTCTGCATGGGAAACATTTGGAATGTTTATGGCAGGAACTGCAGAATACCAAAAACAAACTGGAAATTCTAATTTTGATTGGAATTTTAATAAAATAGAAAATCCTGTTGATGCAAATTTGGAACCAAAAATGGGTATAACTACTTTATTATATAATATAGAAAGTTTCTTGACGGCATTAGAAAGTGACCCCAATATTTTTAATTATGTAAGTGTGTCTGGGACGGGACTTAATAAGGTCTATAAAGTACCTTTTGTATTCCAAGCATCTGACGCGAGTAATAATAGTACTAAAAGTGCCACTTTAAATCTTAATTTTATTTTAAGTTTACCTGCATTATATGAGAACTTTACTAGAGATACGTCACCCATTCTTTATAGAGCATTAGATACCACTCAGACAGAGGCACGCTTTTATGGCGGTGCCTATATTAATATGTCAGAGTACACCACGGACCCCACACTTTTTGAAACTACAGGAGTAGTTGGGTATAAAACTTTTATAGAATTTAAATCAGTATAAAATGGCAAGTGATACAAATACACGAATTAACTATTTCAAAGCCAACTTTGGTTATACTCCTAATGGAATGTCGGGAGTACCATACAAAGCGGGGATAAATTATGTAGATAATGCTACCACCCCTACTGCTCGTATTTCTGCGGTGGATAAACACACTCCGGGGGAAGTCGCTAATACTAATTTAGTCTCAACCCAATTCATTTCGGCTATCAATCCTCATCGGGATACCACTAAAGAAGGTGTAAATTTATTTGTATATTCTCCACAGGCTATTCAATATGCAAAAGATAGCTCAACTAATCAAATAATTGATGCACGTGCATATGTTAAATTCTTTTTTTCTGGGGTACAGTATCTTAAACTTAGTGGTAATGAATTACACCCCTAATAACAATAATAAAAAACTAGAACATGGACTTTAAACCGATAACATCAAAAACAGTGTCTTCCGAGATAATACCTTATGGAACATTGAATCCTGCATTTAATGGGTATAATCAAATAAATGGCCCACAACTTAAATTTACGGTTGCACAACGTAACCCTAATAACGGTAGACCCTTTTCTAACCTTTATCCTGCTTTCGGATTACCTGCGGCTAATTTTGAAGTGGATGGTTGGGATTTGGAATGGGGAGCGAGTGCTTTACAAGATATAGATACTGCAAAAAATGTTGTTGTGATTGAAATACCTAAAAATACTTATGGGGAACTGATAGATGGGAGAACTATTAAATTAACATTACCAGATATTAGTGGAGGGACATTTGATTGTTATAGTTCTTATTATTTACCATATAATGCTTCTAGTGACCCAAGTGTAGAAGCTGAAAGATTTGGACACCCATCCGTGTTAAATCAAAATTTACCACCAGCCATAGACACTCCGAGTACTAACGTTTCCTTTTTATTTGCAGATACTTTTGGTAGACCTGTCACCAACCCCACAACCTCATGGAGTGATGGTTTTACAACCAGTTCACCACCGGCTGGTTATCCAGATGCTACCACATATTTTAGTTTTGCCCAAGACAAACAAGTGGCGACCCCTACGGATTCGGGAGATGGTGTAGATAAACCTATAGGGATATGTTATTTAGATAAAGGATTTATTGTCTTAACTAGTTCCGCAGTTACGCAAAGTATTAATTGGTCTGCTTCTACCGCAGCTACGTGTATTCCCACAGGTACGGGATGTACGGGAACCACTTATGTTTATAGTGGCATTACTCAAGCATGGTTTCCTACTGGTTCTGATTTAACTTTTTATAGTTTTGAGAAACAATGGGTATTAGATGTTTTATGTACCGCGAGTGGAGATGAGTTTTATTTAACCAAAAATCCGACTGCAGCACCCTTGAACCCAATCATTACAAATGGTGAATATGATTTAGCAAGTGTTAACAAACCTGTTTACATTACTGAAATTGGGTTGTATGATGATAATGGAAATATGTTAGCAATTGGTAAACCAGACCGACCCGTATCTAAATTTAAAACCAACTCTTCATATTTTAATTTGAAATTTAGATTTTAATGGTATTAAAAAACGAACCTAAAATACTGGGATTAGATATATCCACTAAAACAATTGGGTGGGCTCTATTTGGACTCAAAAGTCAAAAGTTGTTAGAATTAACTCATTTTTCTCCTAGAGTTAATCCCCGACCGGAAGATAAAATAGAAGAACATTTAAAAAAAGCAGAAGCGTTTGCTGAAAAACTAGAAGAACTTAAAGGTCTAGGTGTAATAAAAGTTGTTATTGAAGAGCCCCTTTTAACTTCTAATAATTTATATACGGTTGGTACTTTATTACGTTATAATTCTATGATTGTCAAAACAGTTTATGACATACTAAACTTAGTACCCAGTTTTATTTCTACTTACAATTCTCGAAAATACGCTCACCCCTCTTTATATGGGTATAACGATAAAGGGAAAAAGGTCTTATTTGGTGGTTTCCCCAAGGACACCGATAAAAAATTAGCGGTCTGGAAAGAAGTTAAAATCTTAGAACCCCATATTACGTGGCCTTATACCCGAAATAAGACCCTCAAAAAAGAATGTTTTGATATGGCAGACGCTTATACCTGTGTCAGAGGTCATATGTTACAAAATGACTTATGGTAATTGACATTCCCCTTAAATAAAATTATATTTATGTGTGGAAGAATATCAACTTATAGTAGAAATATTGGAAGAAATATTTGGGGGAAGTCACCAACACTACCCCAATAAAGGTCAAATCTCATTTGATTGCCCTGTATGTTCCTACGATATTAAAGGATTAGATGATGGAGATGGTAAAGGTAATTTAGAAATAAATTATCAGATGGGTGTATACAAATGTTGGGCATGTACTGAAACTCATGATACACATGGACATATTCTTAAACTTATTCGTAAATGGGGAGACACTATACAATTAAGAAATTTTGAGTTGGTGTGTCCCGATGAATTTTTACCTACAACTAAACACTATAATGCTAATCTTCAGTTACCATATGGTTTTGTTAAATTAGATGAGGCCTCTCCTTATGATTTAAACGCGAAACAGGCATTAAATTATCTAAGAAAAAGAAATATAGATAAGGAGTTGATAAAAAAATATGGAATTGGGTTCACCACTCAAGGGGAATACAAGTTTAGAATTATAGTACCGACCTACACTTCAGAAGGTAAATTACAATATTTTGTAGGAAGAAGTTACACCAATTCCAAACTTAAATATAAAAATCCTGAGCAAGAAAAAAGTAAAATTATTTTTAATGAAGAGAAAATTGATTGGGAAAAAGATATATTTTTGGTGGAGGGCGTCTTCGATATGTTTTTTTTAAATAATAGTATTCCTTTATTAGGAAAAGTGGTGACTGATGGGTTATGGGAAACATTATATGATAATGCCAAAGCTAATATTATTATTTGTTTAGATGGTGATGCATGGGCAGACGCAGTTAAACTTTTTGATAAGTTAAATGGAGGAAAATTAAGAGGAAGAATTAGAGTAGTTAAAATGCCCCTCAATGCAGACATTGCTCAATTAAGAGGGGAAATAAAAGAGGAAAATATATTACAATTAGAAAAATGATGGATATTAGTGTAGAACTTAGTGTTTTTAACAATATAAAATATTATGATGAACCTCACACTTATTTTATAGATGGGAAAGAAATGACTTCGGCAACTCGTTTAATAAATAAATTTAAACAAGCGTTCGATAGTGAGTATTGGTCCACAAAAAAGGCTAAAGAAAGGGGAATAACTAAAGAAGAGATATTAAAAGAATGGAAATATAAGGCAGATTATTCGTGTGAAAAAGGAAATCTTCTGCATGACTATGCAGAGAATTATCTTAATAATAAAATTTTCCCCTACCCAAAAGAAAAGGTAATAAAAATATTAGGAAATAATGATGTAGAAGAAGATTTTGAAAAAGTTAAGCTCTTATTTAATAAATTTTATAATGAGTCTTACGGTAAATTAATTCCTATTAAATCTGAAATAATCGTGGGGGATGAGGAAATAGAGGTGTGTGGAATGGTAGACCAACTATTCTGGAATAATAAATGTGAAGCATTACAGATTTGGGATTGGAAAACCAATAAAGAAATTAAAAGAAATAATAAATGGCAACAATTTAAAGAACCCATTTCTCATTTAGATGTGTGTGAATACAACACTTATTCTTTACAACTTTCATTATACCGATATTTGATTGAAAAAAATACTCATCTTGAATTAGGTGATTCCTATATAGTCTGGTTTAATGAGAAGAATGAAAATTATGAACCTATTAAATGTAGAGATTACCGTGAAGAGATAATATCTTTAATAGAAACATTTACAAATAAAAATGATTAAAAAGTTAATACATTTTTCTGACTTACATATTAAACTATATAAGGACCATGCACGTTACAGAAAAATATTAGAAAAGTGTTTTAAGGAATGGAAAAAGGTAGAACCTGATAGAATAGTGTTTACTGGAGATTTAGTACATTCTAAAAATCAAATAACACCAGAATTATTAGATATGGTAACTTGGGTACTTAGTGAATGTGCAAAAATTTGTAAGACTTTAGTACTGATTGGTAATCATGATTTTTTGGAGAATAATTTAGAACGATTAGACACTCTAAGTCCTATTATTTCTACTATGAATAATATAAATATTTTATATCTAAAAGAAGGTGGGGTAGTAGAAGATGATAATATCAATTGGGTTATTTATTCATTAATGGATGGAAATAAAAAACCGACTATTAACAAGATTCCTAATAAAATTTATATTGGATTATTTCATGGGCCCATTCAGGGATTAGTAACGGATATGGGATTTGCGTTTGAGGATGGGTATAATACTAGTGAATTTGAGGGGTGTGATATAGTATTAGCGGGGGATATTCATAAGAGACAAGTAGTGGATATTCCTAATGGAAAAAAAGCATATATGGTCGGGTCTTTAATCCAACAGAATTTTGGAGAAGGTATTAGAAATCATGGCTATGGTATTTACCAAATAGAAGAGGATAAGTATATTTTTAAAGATGTAGAGAATGAAGTACCCTACCTTAATTTTAAGGTTACAGATATAACAGATATAGAAAATGAACACGAAAAACTCACAAATTTTTGAAATACCTAAAGATTTAAAAAATGAAATAGAAATGTTTTGTAAATTGAATGAAATAGATAATGAAGATGAAGTGATTTTAGGGTGTTTAAAAGGTGGGTTCGCTATTGAAAAATTTGGTAGAACCCCTATTAAAGCTGGAAAAGAAATTATTGAAAAAGAAATAGAAAAAGAAGTTATTAAAGAAGTAGAAAAATTTGTGGAGATAGAAAAGATTATAGAAGTAGAAAAGATTGTAGAAGTCCCAGTAGAAAAAATTATAGAGATTGAAAAATTGGTTACAGATGATACTCAGTTGACAGCATACTCTATAAAAGTTAACTCTCTTACCATAGAAAAGGAGAGATTAATCACGGAAGTGGTACAGTGGGAGAAAAAATTTAAAGAATGGGAAAAGAAAGAGATTTCTTTATTAAGTTCTCATGATAATAATAATGAGTTGAAGAATAAAATAAAAGAACTTGAAGAAAAGATTAAAGAATACGAAGAAGTATTAAATCACTTTAGAAGGTTTAGTGGAACAGAAGCAATTCATTTAAAATCGTCACGATTAGATGACGAATTATATAAAGATTAAAAAATGGAATTATTAATTTGGATTTTAGTAGCATACGGTATGTCCCAAATATTGGTGTACGGTAGCATTTTTAATAACCCTAGAGAGTGGATTTCACGTCATTCTAAATTCATGGGAGACCTATTAGAATGTATGATGTGTACTTCTACCTGGGTAGGATTTTTTTTATCGCTGGTATTTTATTCCCCCACCGAATCATTAAT
>Ga0080013_1000251_pt1 | contig 75812 bp, 96 predicted proteins | sample ETNvirenome_6_85_FD_69236 | JGI IMG/M metagenome (GOLD analysis project Ga0080013, IMG submission 69236) | Marine viral communities from the Pacific Ocean - ETNP_6_85 (SPADES assembly) (version 2) | ecosystem: Environmental > Aquatic > Marine > Oceanic | place: Pacific Ocean | collected 2013-06-19
CATCTCCCCTTCAGACAGGGAGCCTGTTTTCCTTGACTTGCTACTAATTGGCCGAAAACCGCCATCTGTTGCCGACTTTGTTACGATGTCGTCTTTTTGGTTAAGCTGTCCCGTGTAATACCGCTTTTTGCCATCATGTTCGTAAAAGGCTACAGCCTGGGCAACACCGCCAGAAAAATCGTCCCCCCTAAACCTATACAGGCCACCAAAGTCTGTCATGCGAATGTATTCGCAGCACAATGCTTCCTCCAGGGGTGGAACAATTCGTGTCGGGTCGCAAGATGGGGTTTTAAGGCTTCTGTACTGGTGCCCATGTACGCTGGCGTTGAGGTCGTTCTGACCTGGCCGTATCCAAAAGTCTAGCTTGGGCTGGGTTTCATACGTGAGGCCGTCAGCCTCGTTCATCTTCGATATTATCGCGTTTTTTACTACTCCCGTCTTACTATGCACAACGGCAGCTTGCCACGAGTTTATTTGATGGAAGTTCCAAAAAGAATGAGCCAACCCGGCATCAACAATCCCAGCCAGCATCCTTACCTGTGCAGCAAGCCTTGCTATATACGCAACGGTCCTGCGGCCATAAAGAGCCCTTTCCCATGTGTTGCAGTCGAGCCCCGCAGCAAACCTATAATACCCAGATGAAAGCTCTGACGTTCTTACGCGCCGAGTGTTTTTATCCTCAAAATCAACATAATTTAGACTGGGTGGGCACCCGTCATCTGAGCATTCAGCTTTATCTTCCTGCCAAATCTTTACCCCAGTATAGAGAGGCTCGCCCTTAATTGTAATTTTGTTGTTCTTGATTGCAGGATACATGAGGTGGTTGAAAAAATTGTTTGATGCTGTTGCGCCAATAGCCCCGTTCTCACGAACAGCAAAAACAGACTTGGTTGTGTTTTTCCCCGACCTGAGCACCTCGTCTCTTTCACCCAGGAAGGAGTAGTTGTCGAGCCCGGTACAAAGCCGAACCTTGTCTAGCTCTCCAACTTCCTCTCTTTCGTCTGAGTCCTCAGTGGAAGAACCCTTAACGTCCGACGTAGCCTTGATGTAACCAAGAACATATGGAACGTCTCCGTCCCCACGATACCCAACAACCGCATAGATCAACTGGGCCGCAATCCTTTGCTGCTTGGCCTTGCTAAGACTTTTAATCTCACCGTTTAGGTAGGACATAATCTCTTCATATGAAAAGCCAATGCATATCTTTGGGTACGGAGTGCTTCCGCCAGGAGTAGCCGAAACCATCGCCGCATCGACCGTTTGAAGCGTGCTTGGGTCGAAACACCGAACGGTCATAGTGCCATCGTAGCTAACACCCTTTCCAACGACGTACATGAGGGTAAGCCCCCGACCGCGCAACGCCTGCTGAACTGGATGGCCTGATCTTCCGTCTATTGTTGCCATCGATCCCCCCTACTTCTTTATGCCTGTCACAGGCGTACTACCAGGATTAACGATAACATCCCCGACCGCATTTTTGGCGGCGTTATACACATCAACGATCTTGTCACCAGCACCATGCGTTACAATCTTGCCCGATCCTTCTTTCTTGTTTTTCATCATCTTCTTTTCGTACTCCCCTTCCCCTATTGCGCCCTTTTTGTCGGCCCGCTCTTGTGCCCTGGTCTTCAACGGAACCTTTTCGGACTCAACCCGATCAGCGTCAGCGCCCGTGTGGGCCGTTTCTGGGCTTAGGACTGTCTCAGAGTACCCTCTCTGCCCTTCATCAGACAAGAACCAGTCGTACTGAAAAACTGTTCGCAAAGTAAGGCCGCCAATCTCATCGGCATCAAACCTGTGCTCAACCGAAACGCAATACGCATACGGATTTGATGAACCGTCGCCCCTAGCCGAGTTAAGGCCGGGAAAGGAAACAGCCCTGCCAGGCCTTATGTCTGGGTTAAAAGAAACCGAGCACGTCCCCTGAGCATAATCCATACCATTCATTAGCGTATGGGTGGCCTCTAGGGCAACGGCACGAAGCTGATCGCCAAAAGCCTTTACCCTTACCGTTTTCCGGCCTGTCTTTGGGTCTTCATACACAATCGGTTTGAGATCTTTATCAACATCATAAAGCAAGTGCTTCCATTGGGCCTTAAAGTGCCTAACGCCCTCCATCTCTGCTCGGTGGCGAGACATCAGGGGAAGCCCAGAAACAATCGACTGCTCATGTGTGGGGGATGGCATTATGTGGCTTGCTGAGATTGTGTTGATTTGCTTTCCTAGCGAGTAGCTCCTGCTCATAGAGAAAATAAAGTTTCTTTTGATCTTTACGGCCATTTCTTTAGCCTCGGACCACACAGGCTTACCAAACGTCTTGCTAAGGATGTCGTGAAATCCTTCACCGGCCTCATCAAGCAGGGCAGCCCTTCTTTCCGCAACAGCCAAAGCCTTTCTCCACAGTGCCATATGGTTCGCGTTTCTTCCGGCAGCCATCAGTCTTTTTGCGGCGGTAGTTTCAGAGAACTTCTTCTGGAATTTAATAAACTCCGACCCGGTTGTGTTTCTAAATGGCTTCATCTTGTAAACAAGGGCTGCTCTAGATGTCCCCTGTTTTGCGTCATAAATAATTGTTGGGAACACCTCAACCATGTTTGTGTCGCACTTAAATGTGCCGCTGATAAGGCTGCCGATCTGTGCGGAGTTGTTGAATGTGGACATTATGCTTCCACCGTCAGCAGTCGTGGCAACTCCTGGCACAGGGCTAATAACTATGCCCGTGTTTTTCTTTTCGGACTCATTGGCGTATGCGCCATCACCGGCATTGTTCCACAGCACAGCAATTTGTTTGTACATATATCCAAAGTTGCCACCCTTGACGTTTCCGGTAACCGCATACATGTCAATGGCGGGCCATATGATCCTGGCAAGACCATTGTAACTCACTGTGTATTTATCGCCCTCTCCCGCCCCCTGACCTGGCTTGTAGGATGCTTCGTAAGACCCCCCATTCCAAACAGCCTCTAGGTAAGAGCCTAGCTTTTTGGTCTTCATTGTCGATAAGGCCCCCCTCGTGCTTATGGCTGTCACGTCTTGCATAGAGATCATTGTGCTGTAATTGTGACCTTGCCCAGACCCAAGCCCGCTCGGCATTGCCAAAACATCTGCGTCTGACGCCAGGTCGTAAAAACCAACAAAATTCATCGAAACCGTTGTTTCCTGCAAGCCAACGGGGTTGCTTTCATTGTTTTCAGAATATGTGGTCATCGTCCCAAGCCACAACACCCTACCAGGGTCAACCTTCGCGCCCTTTGGAACGACAACACGAAGGTAGGCATAGGTTGGTGCCCCCAGGTCTACGGAAGTGCCATCCTTTAACGTACCCCTAAACGGGATCTCCCGAGTGTGAACAGTGGCAGTTTCGTATGGTGGGGTTAGGGATGATGACCAACTACATGACGTTACATAGTCGTCAATCCGAATCGTGCTTGTATGAAGCCGAGTTTTAGCCCTACCATGCACTTCGTTTTGCTGTTTAGTGCGGTTTGGGTTGTTTCCTGGCTCGACAACCGTCCCGACACCCCTGACGTGTATTAGCTCAAGGTGGGGCCTGCTTCCGCCGTCTGACCAGTTGTGCCAACGTGAAGAAACGAGTTTTTCATCCGAACCCATAGTTAGTTCCCAATACCAAGCACACGGTGAATTGTCTTGCCCGCATTTCTAGTTGCAACGGTGTTTTCAGAAAGCGCCTTTATTAGCTTGGCTATGTCTTCCTTCTCTATGGTGTCAGTTTCTTCCTTTTCACCCAGAGCCCTCGCCCTGGCTGCATCCAGCCCTCCCTGAACCTGTACCTGGGACTCAATATCTCCAGCACCGCGCTCAAACTTCATAAGCTGATCGGCCTCGTCCATGCTTACTTTCATCATGTCTGCGAGGGCTAGAGCGCCCTCTTCTGGACTTGCTGCCCCCTGCTGGATTGTTTCAACGATGTCTGCTGTGTCCATGCCCTGCATGTTCCTGATTATGTCGTCATAGCTTTCGGCCCCCTCCATCGCCTTTGCTTGAAGCAAAGTCTTCCCGATCGCACCAAAGGGAGACGTGTGCTGACTGACCATGTCTGTAACCATGCCGGTCGTCTTGTTTGCCATATCGGCACCACGGTAGCCGCTAATTCCAAGGCGCATTAAATCGGACTGCGTCTGCGCAAAGGCCCCAACATCCCTTGTAAGCCCCGCCTCTTCCGCCCGAAGAACAGCCTGGGCCTGCTGCTTGCTTAACTCACCAAGGGCCGCACCCGTATATCCATATTGCTGGTTTGTCGCCATTAAGGATTCAATACCGCCAAGACCAACCCTCCCCTGAAGGTCAACAGGGTCGTCACCAAGCGCCCCTGTGGCACCATATTCCGTTTGGGCGCGCATTAATGCACCGATAGCCGTTACGTCAGCACCACCGCGAGTCATCCTTGCGGCAGACCCAACATTAACGTCTGAGAAAGACCGCCCAGCAGATGAAAGCAGTTGCCCACCAAGCCTTATTCGATCCGTGTTCCCGTAGCCCATATTTAAAAAGTCTTGGGTTACCGAGTCTCCAGGCCCCAAGAGGCCCGTGTTAAAGCCTGCCATGTCTATCTGGCCGGCTTGCTCCATCAAACGACCCACCTCCGAAGCGCCCTTACCGTAACTCTCCCCGGCAGCCCTAAGCGCGGAAGAGCCAGGGATAAAGGATGTCATGTCAAAACCAAACTGCTCACCGGGTGAGAAGTAAGATCCTTCAGGGTTAAGAAAACGCGCTGCCGCTGAATGAGCTATGGCCGTCGCACCAATGGCAGGCAAGAACCGGCCCAGGCCACCCAGCATGCGGCCACCAGCCATGCCACCAGCCACACCACCAGCCATAAGAGTTCCACGGCCTCCACCGCCCCTCGCGCCGCCGCCGCCACCAGGACCGCCACGCGACATGCCGGGTCCAACCCCAGGCCCCCCTGGGGCCGAAGCCCCCGAGGTTCCCGCTGGAGAGCCGCCAGGCCCTCCACCCGTGGCAGGTGGGGCAGAAGAAGCACCCCCGCCAGCACCGCCTGCACCAGAGTCTGTCCTGGGAGGATTCGGTGCGGCCCCGCCGCTGGCACCAGACACGCCGCCGCCAGCCCCACCGCCAAAACCAATGTTGGCTGCCGCTTTTTGAAGCTGGTCAACCATATCTTGCAGGCGCTTAATGTCAATTTCTGCCTGCGTCTGGTCAGTTTTTATCTCTAGTACGGTACGATGCCGGTTCTCAGCCATTGGGGCGCTCCTTTTCTGCGCTCCATGTTACCAAGGAAGGGTCGTCTGACCAGAATGCTTTTTCCATTTCATCAATGATTGAGCACCCTGTGTCAACAGGACCATCGCCTACGGAGGGCTTAGATCTGCTGTCCCACTGCTCTTCGGTGAGCCGAAGGAGGGCCGCCTCGTAAAAGTCGGCCTTAGATAAGTGAGGGAGAGTCGGTCGGGAGGGGCATTGTCGTATCGGAGGAAGTGTAAGTCTCAACAATCTCCAGTCTGGACGGAGCCTGATCTTCTCCACCCTGTTCGGGGTGTCCGAGAAAATAGTTGGACTCGTGTACCTCCAAGACACGAGATACCCCATACAGGAGGCTGTCATCTTCTTGTGACCACTGAAGCAACCAGTCTGGGGGCTGCCTAACCTGAACCGCGAGGTTGGCAAGCGCCCAAATCCTTGCCTGGGTGGCAGGCGGAAGCGATAGCCATGCACCACCCCTTGCCATCTCTGACGACATCTTTCCGACAAGGATGCGATCATCCCCGCTCTTGATCCTGGAGACAAGGGTCGCGAAATGCGTATTTCCATCTGGAGCGTGATACTTGACATCAAACTCCCGCTCCCTCGGTACGATAGTAGATTCCTTGTGCCGAACGGTAGACCCGGCCTCATTCTTTAAGGCAAGCAAATCAATAGAATTGCCTGCCATAGAGCTTTCTGCACTCATAGCTTTGTCCTCTAGTCCCTGCTATTTGCGTTCTTAACCAGTCTCGTCTGTCATTCTCTTTGCGTAGAACGTTGCGTTAACTGTAACCACGGATCCCTTCTGGACTTGCCAGTTGCGAGTCTGCGGATAAACGCCCTCTAGCTTAAAGATTGGTGTTCCGTCTGTGGTGTCGATCAGAATTGCTTCCATCGGGGCAAACGAAATCACGTCTGCCGTCTCACCCTTAGCCCAAACACTTTGCTCTTTTAGAGATTCATTCTTAATTCGAACAAAAGATGCTGACATCGAAACGGTTCGTCGAATTGGCTCGTGACCATAAACGTCGATATTTCCAAGTACATCGATAGGAGCATACTCAACAGTCTCTTGAGCGGATACTCCCGTACACCACCCAACTTCCTTGTCTCCAAGGAACAAGACCGCAGCCGCGCCTGATATTGCCTTACCTGTAGCCATATTACGTTACCCTCTATACGGATGGAGTGCGGACAACTTCCGCATTAATGATAATGAAATTGAGCGGCTCGATAACCGCAATTCGAGCGTCTACGCGCAACCTGTCGCCCAAATCGACAACCTGTAGTGCGTCAGCGTCAAAGTTCTTAATGATACCATCTAGAACTTGCTGTCGAAGACGGGTCTGGCAAATGGTTCGAACCAACTGGGCCGTTCCGTTTACGTTTTGATCTCCAATCTTCGTTGTAACAAAGTTACGCAGATCTCGGATACAAGTGTTAAGCGACTCGTTAGCGCTAACCTCACTAAAGACTGGATTGTCGTCTGTAACGTAGGTCGTAACACTTCGCTCAACACGAAACCCGAGTCGGTCTTGAGTCACAATCGCAATGCCGTTGGTAATGAGCTTTTCAGCACTATCCGTGGCGTCCCATGTGTGAACAGTGTCCAGAATATCAACGCGCTTGTGCGTCATCGGAACAGCGGTTCCTGTCCCAGCCTGGATCCCGGCCATCATAAGAGCCAAGTAACAAGCATCAAGAGTCACCTTCTGGTTAAGATGGTCAAGAAGCTGAACGCGCTGTGTGACAATCGCGCCGTGTCGAGTGTTGATGTTGTTGGCAAGCGACACAGAACTATCAACCGTGGCAACGCTTGCTGGAGCACCGTACCAGAAACAACGCTCAGACTTACCAGTGCTGGCCATCTTCTTGCAATGGTCACGAAGAGCAGACGCAACACCGGAAGAGTTATCGGTAATCGTGTCGTTGGCGGCATCGGTGATGGCCACAATGATTTGTACGTTTTGCGCCTCTAGTGCGGTCAAGGCAGCGTCCCAGTCGGACTGCTGTTCTGCGGCGTCCTTAGCCCCGCCTGCCAACGAGAACGTCTGGTCTGAAGGCTTGCTGACGCCAACGCCAGTTCCCTCGGAAATGGTGGCACGGCTAATGGTTACAAGGCTTGAGCTTGCACCAACAACATCAATGATGCGTTGGACATTACGGCTAACGATCTTCTTGTTGCCGACAGCAATAATGTTTGCAGCAGCGCCACCGTAATCGATGGTGTTCGTTAAGATGGTCGATAGCCGTGGGTTTGAAGCGGTAATAACGTACTGGCTTGTTGCCTTTCCGTTGTTGATCTCATCAAAAATTGATTGCAGCTTCGGGTGGCTGGCTGGCGTCATGTTGAACGCATCGTTTTTGACGTGCCAGTCTTTACTTGCATTTACCGCTGACGCATCAGTCGTGTCGGCATCAAAGTAAGATATTAAGATCTTCGTGACGGCGCTAAATGCTGAAGACGTTACTGTCTTTGCGCCTGAGGCAATCGCCTTCGTCTCGGTGGTTTGAGCGCCTGTGCTTTTTAACGTGCCCGTGATGGCAATAGTCACATCCTGGCTCATGCTTTGTGCAACGGCTGCTTCCTCGGCGGCGGCGTTGGTGGCAATGTTGTTCTCAATAATTTTGAACGTGATTGCGCCGTCAAATGCGAGCCCGTTTAAGCCAGACCCCTCAAGGGTAATCGTGTTTGCGTTGCCGTCTCCGTCATCGACACTTGTGTCAATTCGAAATGCCTGCTCAACCTTGAGCCCCGTTTCTGGGCCGAAAGTAAGGTCGGACTTGTTTGCCTTCGAGCCGTTGTAGTAAAGCTCGATGTAGCCGGTATCCTCTAGGTCGCTAAACGTTTCCGTAACGCCATCTCTTGCAAGGGTAAGCGTGTTGGTCGAGGCTGTGTATGTCCCAGTTGTCCGGTTTCCGGTTGGGCCATAAACGCTAGACTTCAGTGAAACCTGAGCCAAGTTGGCGTTTTGCAGCGAATACTGAGCCTGTGATGACTCGTTGATGCTGACAAGGACCGTTGCGCTTGGTCCACCCAATACACGATCATCATTTGATGGTCGGTAGAGTAACTTTGCAACGCGAGCCAGATTTTCATCTGACGCATCGATCGCCGCAAGAGCGGATGCATTGCTAAGTTCTTTTGGTGTGGCCTGCTGTAGGCTTGGGAAGCTGCCGATTACGGCAACTCGATTTAGATCGAGGGTAAATCCCGAAAGGGCCGAAACGTCTACAGTGGCAAACACTCCAGGCCGCCGAGTTGTCGTTCCGCTAATGTTTACTGCTTGAGGCATAACGCTAATTCTCCATGGGGTCTTCTATGCCGCCAAGGTTACCATCTACGGTAATGTCCTTGGAAGCGACAAGTACAGGTTTTCCGGCTGTGGGTACTATTGTTGATTCTATTGTTCCTCGCGATGCCCACCTCTGTACCCTTACATAGGCACCAAGATAGTTTGGCATCAATTCCTCTTCGACCGACAGATCACCACCACCTAAGTATTCAAGATCATGGTAGCCGAGATCATATAGTACATCACGGTTTTGTAACATTATTTGAAGAACCGCAATGTGCAATGCTCTCGTTGTCTCTGGATGTTCGGTGTAAATATGGAACCGAACAAACTGTCGAACCAGCAGGCAAACAGTCCTGTCTAGCTGGTTTGACAGAAGGTTTGATTTGTTTGGATTGTACGTCCCGCCAAAATAATTTATCGGAGCATTTTCTTCTGGCTCGTCGTTGTACTGAACAACAACACACGGCAGCTTTGTTTGTTCTGGAACAAAAGATGGCCTAACCTCCAAATAAGACGCGTCGTCGCTTGGTGCTAATTTAGCACGCCACTCATCCTTGAGTGAGTTTGATATGCCTGGGAAAAGATTGCGCCACGCTGTTTGGTTTGTTGCTATAGCCGCCCATCCCTTTTGAAGGGTCAAAGCAACATGCAGATCAAAAAAACCAACCACCAGTCATTACTCCTTAAAGGGCTACGCGGAAAGCATCGCTAATTGCGGCCCCGACATCTACTTTTTCTGCAATCTTTCTGGGCTTTACGCCTGGTGAGATCCACGGCTTTCCGCGAAGAGACATCATTCTAAATACCACATATTTGGCCTGCATGCGCCCACCGTATCCGGCAACTTGCTTGATCATGCCTGCTAGCGGGTCCGTTGCATGGGCCGGTCTAATTGTTGGCCTTCCAACATCTAAACCTACGATGTCTGGGCTTGCTCGGATCTTTTGTGCAAAACCAGACGGATCTGGGAGTCTTCCGCCGTAACTCATGGTCCCATCTCCGCGCATGACGGTCGGCTTAAGGCGTTGAGCGGCTGCAACAGCGGATGCACCGCCAAATCCAGCAATGTCTCCCTTTGACCGCCTAAACGGAATGGCTACGTGGTCTTGTATCTTGCCCGTTCTGGGGTTTTTCCACGGGAGAACAAACTTTCTTACGTCGTATGGTCCGTAACTGCCAACACCAGAGGGTCCCATCCCTTGCTCAACAATGTTTGGCAAAACACCAAGAAGAACAACCCTTACGCGGTTATGCTTAACGTCATCAACCATAACGTTCTGCTTGTAGACCCGAAGGGTGCTTTTAAGTAAGCCGCTAGCTGCCTGTTTCCACCTGTTGGCAAGAAGATCCCCGAGGATCCTCAACCGGCGACGACGATCAGACATACGCATTTGCGTAATCCGCATCAAGTCTATTCGCCTGTACTTATTTTCAGCCATTTTCTGTGCCGGTTATGAAGTCCAGCCACGCCAAAACCTTTGTCGGCAGGTTTGTGAACGCCGGAGATGGAACGTTTTTCTTTATATTTGTATCACGAAACTGATACGGAAAAGTTTTAACCACGTATCTAGGGTTCATGTAATACTGAACGGTGTAGTAGTGCCCCACAGATGGTGCTGTCCCCGCTGTGTCCCCAATGGTCCAATTAACCTGACCGTTGCCGTTGACGGTAAAATCAACACCTGGGGCAAGCTCTCCTGCAACGATTGAGCCTGTAGCGCCTGCCTTTCGGCATGAAAGCACGCCAAGCTGCTTTGTTTCTGAGACGGTGGGGTCAGCCACGGTTCCGACCTTTAGGCTTCTGGTAACGATTGGATACCTTAAGCTCTCGACCGTGGCCGCCCTTTTTTTTCGTTCTCGGTACACCATAACATTGCTGGTCATAGTGAATCTGTCCATAAAGCCTGGTAAGTGCTCCGGCAAAAGGGTTAGCTGAAGCATCCCAGATGCGTGCTCCCCGTAGATTGCCCACCTTTTAGGATCTCTGCTTGCGTCAGAGACAAGGACCCGAACCGACTGAGAACTATGGTAGATAACACCACGCCCCTTGCAGGCCGTGCAACTCACCGTTTTTTCCCGAGTGTCGATGGTGAAGTCACCATCAACAGTGCTTATCTGCCTCCCGCACGGGCACAGGTTTGCCATCTCCCAAGTAACGTCGTGTCCGTACTTGAATATGTTTTTACGAAGCTCGTCATGCTGGAAGTCTGAACGAGGTCCGTTTTTCTTCGGCTGCAACCCAGGTAATGTAGGCACTTTACTCTCCTACATGGCCGCCAGGTGTGGAACCCTGTATTTTCTCTTTATGGAGTGTAGCAGGCTCTCTGCACGCTTCTTGTAAGATATCACTCGCGCACCGTATCCGGCATTGGTTGCGCTGCTTGTGGTCGAAAGGCTTGTGGAAAGACCGTCCATAGAGATGCTTTTTGAGGCTACACCAGCGCCCGCAATGAGATCGCCCGCAGTGTCCAGCGGAAGTATTGAGGCAATGAGGCAGATAAGGTCTAGGATCTCTGGGGGGTATGGGTACGTAGTCCCGTCAAACCCAGCTTTGTACTCAAACCTCAAATAAAGAGGTATGTACGCCCCGCCCGCTAGAAAGCCTGGGACGATTGTTGGCTGCCCACCAGCGCTGGCGGTTAAGTCGTAAAACTCTGGACCTGGAAGGAATTGAACCTGGGCACCCATGTCGCTTGAGATGTGGACCATCGTGTTCGACAGGGCAAACTTATCAAATCCACCGAATTGAACGTATACCTTTACGACCTCTCGCAGGGGACGCCTGTCTAGCTGAAAAAGGTAGTAGCTGTTGGCGTGACCTGGGTCTACATCGTGGCGCTCGTCATACGTGGTTAGGCCGCGAAGGATTATATCCAGGTCTGTCTCTACGATGCTGGTCGCAGAGTTTATTGCCGCCTCAAAAAGGCTATCTGGAAAAGCAACACCGTCATCGTCTGTGAGATCAATCCCGTAGAGGTATCTCTGCTTGAGATACGCCACTGTTATGGTGTTTGTAATAGACAAACCAGGCCACCTCTAGGACGGGGGGAAACGATTTTCACAAATTTTAATTACTATGACAGAGAGCCGCCAGCATATCCCATAATTTGCCACGCAGATCCGGTCCATATGAGGGTAATCATCCCGCCAGCAGCACTAAATGTGAATGTTGAGGACGATCCAGCCGCCGAAGTCATCGTGGCGTCCACGTCACAAGCATTTGTTCGTGCCACACAGAAAATCTGCTTTATTGTCCCAACAGTTGCTGCGTTTGCCAGCGTTGTCTGACATGTAGCGCCACTGCTATTGAGGAGCGACACCGTTGTCAGCGGGCTCAGGGCACCGTCAGCAGTCTTAGTCTCTGTTCCGTGAATAAGCGCACCGCTAATCGTGGTGTTTGCCTGAAGTGTCAGGTCACCGCCGCTCGGAAGGACGGTAAGGTCACCGCCTGAGTTGACCGTAAAGTCGGATGTGTTTGACCCATCATAGGCCAGCCTCATCTGCGCAGTTCGAGTGTCTGTAACGTGCAGTGTTGCATCGGGATCAGTTTCTCTAATGCCGACCTTTTGAGTGTCATCAATGAAAATGGCGGTGGCAAGCCCAGACCCGGTGTGGGTAGAGATTGTCATCTTCCCTTTGGTGTCATCCGCCGTTCCGCTGTGAGCCGTCTCAATCTGCCCAAGAGCCGTGTCTGCGTGGTCCTCAAAGATAATCTTCGACTCGCACCCGCCCTCGCCGTTTTCAGCCGTGCTGTTTTTGAGGGTCATGTATGGCGATTCACTGGTCACCTGGACCTGTGTGCCTGGGTCGTTAGTCCCGATGCCAACCTTGTTGTTGGTAACCACAAAAGTGTCGGCACCACCGGATCGAAGATGAATACGGGCAAACGCGGTATTCGTCCTACCAATCTTAATGCTGTCAACGCCAGAGTCACCAATAAGCATATTGGCGTCGGCCCTAATCGTTAACGAGCCTGCGGTTGTGATGTGCGCGGTGCTTATGGCGGTAGGGCTAAGTTTGATGTCTCCGTCAATCTCTAGCGGCACTGACGGATTCTCAACACCAATGCCAACCTTGCTATCGGAAACAACAAGGTCGTTATCTCCACCTGACCGGACGTATACTTTTGCCAGCGCAGTGTTTGTTCGTCCAATCCTAACGGCGTCTGCGTCATTGTCACCGAGCCAAAGCGCGTCACTGCATCGAAGCCGGAATGATCCCGCCGTAGTCATGTGGGCGGTACTGATTGTGGTAGGAGCTAAGTTTATGTCGGCATAGCCGCCTGCCAAAGCGATGCTTTGGTTGAAGGTCCAAGAGTCTGTGGCGTTCTTCCAGACAATGGTCTTGTCGCCGTCGCTTGACTTTAGAGTAATTCCGCCACTGTCAACGCCTGCGTCATTTAGCGCAGCACCGCTGGGCGAATGGGCAAGCTCGATGTTCTTATCGTCAACCGTCAACGTGGTTGCGTTAACAGTTGTGGTCGTGCCGTTTATTGTAACGTTGCCGGTGGCGCGATCGATTAATATGGCATCTACGTCGCTTGAGGCATCCGAGTCGGCAGCGTTGTGAACACCAATGGCGACCGTGTTGGTTCCGCCGTCATGCTTGATATACCCACCCTGGAAGTTTCTTGAAGACCCGCTCTCGGTGACACGAACTGTAGCGTCGTCTCCAGCACCGGATGAGATGTTTAGATCTACATCCTGAAACGTGCTATCGATAGTGCCAACGTCTTCACGCAACTGACGTAAACGCTTGGCCGGTTGAAGCGCATAGGAGGCACCGGATTCGTTGTCAAGGGTTGTGGCCTCTGCCGACGTAAGGTTTGTTCCGGTTGGGTCTGCCATTTTCTACCCCTTCTTCTTTTGCGCTTTGCGCTTTACCGTTGTTTTTGTTTGAGTTCTTTTAGCTTCGGGTTGAGCCTTCGGTGCCTTTACCTCTACGGGGGCATCGAGATCTACCAAGTCTTGCATCCGGCGAAAGTCAAGCAGGTCCGCCTCTGCCGGGTCGGGTCTGACTATACCATCAGCACCTATTTGGTAGGTATTTTTACCCACCAATAGTGTAGCAAGCGCCATTTTTAAGTGTCGCCAAGCCATGTTCTATTTCTTCTTGAATGGTTTTTTGGAGGCAGCTTTTTTGGGTGCGGCCTTCTTTGGTGGCTCTGCTTTTGCGGCAGGCTTCTTTGCTGGCGCAGCTTCCTTTTTTGCAGGCGCTTCGCACTCTACAAACTTCCAGCTTTCGGGCGCAACCTCAACCATGCTTTCAGCCTTGCTGGGATCTGGATTTCCAGAGACGTTACCGCTGGCGTCTATTTCGTGCAAAACACCCTTAATGCTTACCTTCCGTGGAAGCGGAAGAGGCCCTATGTATTTTAATTTCTTCATGTCACAAATCCCCCAAAAAAAAACAGACATAGGGGCCAGTTAAAAAACCAGCCCCTATGTCTGCATTAACTAGATACCAACCTTGCAGTTACCGAAGATGAAGTTCTTGGAAGGAACTTTAACAAACGGTGAACCGAAAAGCATAAGCAGGAACGGTACGCTCGTGTTGGTTTGCGCCAATGGACGACGCAAGAAGTCGAGCAACTGTGTCCAAATCATAACATCAGGCGTGGCTTGCAGGATGAACGCAGGAGCAGTTCCGGCACGCATCTTGAAGTCATCTACAATGACCGTGTTTCCACCAGACTTGGCAGGAACATCAAATGCCCACTTGTAGTCACCAGCATTCGTCGATCCGCCTGGTGCGGTTCGGTATACTCGGTAGTACAAGTTTGTGACGGTCAAGCCGTTGTCTGTAATGGTCAAACTCACACCACGGCTATCAGCATCAAGAGTTACAGTGTCAACATCAGAAGGTTCACTGTGACCTTCCGCATTAACAGACATAACCTTGTAGCTTACAGCACCAGCATCAGAAGCGTCCGCCGTTCCAGCGCCGTCCTTAAGCCCGTTCACGTTAGAACCAGCACCGCCGTAATCACCAAGTCCGGCAAGAGCACCAGCATCCAGTTCCGCAAGGGCAACAGCAGGTTTAGCCAAAGCAGCGCTTGAGTTGGGATTAGTTGCAGCACTTGGAGGAGTCTGCGGAGGCAGGAGGAGGGGGCAGCTATGGATTGGCACAGAACCAGTTGGGCCAGCAATTTGAAGCTGTCCTTGGTAGAGTGTCAAAGGAGCCCCAACGTTTGCTTCCAGTCCAAAACGGGCCTTATTGAATGCCTCTTGCTGTAGTGCCGCGTAAGTACGTGGCTCAACAAGAATGGCAGTCGGGATTCCGTAGTTTGGAGCGGAGTAGACGCTGTAGATCCCTTCCAGCAGCTTCTGCGAAGTAAGAGCAGCGCCCTTAAGGTCTTCGTAATTGCTATCGTTAGCACCAACCTTAACACTTACTGTTTGGTTAGCGCCGGGAAAAGAAACCTCGCCAATCTGACCAAAGATTCCGTCAAAGTGGAGGTCGCTAAGTCCAGAGTTTGCCCAGAAAAGGCTACGCTCTAGCTTACCAAGAAGCGATGTCGTTCCAGCTTGAGTCTCAAGAGCGAGTCCCTGCTTGCTGACAGCGCCGCCACCAATGGTGTTAACCATGGTTGCAACGTCCGTGATTTCACGAAGCTCGGCCAAGTAGCGAACCTTGACGCTCTTACGTGCGTATTCTGCACTGGAGCGAATGTTCTTTCCACCTTCAGCGATGAAGGGGTCAAGGTGTAGCGAGCCGTGCTCGTTCATCACGATTGCTTCGTGAACGGTGCTTCCGACAGGAACCTTGGGGAGCATGCGGAAGAATTTAACCATGCTTTCCGTGAAGGTTGCGGAGTCAAGAACAGTCTGAATCGACTGTGGAATAAGAGGTGCGAAGTCGCTTGCCGACGTAGTCATTGGCGTCGGGTGACCAGCAGCAGCACCAGCTTTGTAGAGCCCCTGTGTTTGAAGGGCCTTATTAAGTTCTACAAGATCGCGAACGGGAACCTGGCTCCCACCCAGACCTTGTAATCCATCTAGAGTCAACATTATGCTCTCCTTAGAGGCTGTACCGCTGGGCAATAGCGGCTGGGTTTATACCGGATTCCATCGCTGCAATCGCGTCATAGAGTTGACGCTTACGCACATCGTTAGTTTCTGGCAATTTCAATTCGCCAAGAGCTTTCTGAACTAGATCACCCTCAACAGATACAGCAGCCTGAGCAGGCTGCTCAATTACATCTAACTCGGCTACGGAACGCCGTTGAACGGGCTGTCCGAGAGCTTTGCTGACATCATCAAGTTGGCTACGAAGGCTGCTGATAACAGCGGCCTGGTCTTTCATAGCCTTAGCTAACGTTGTTACGCTGTTAGCCATCGTGCCGTAGGCCTTAGCCATTGCACGGTGGTCTTGGGCTACTTCGCGAACAATAGCGTCAGCAGACTTAGCGATAACGTCAACAAGCGGCCATGCTTTACCCATGTCCTCATCTTCGTCTTCGTCTTCGTCTTCTTCTTCTTCGTCGTCTTCGTCTTCGTCTTCATCCGCCTCATCAGCATCTTCATCAGCGTATGCTTTTTCCACGGTTTCGACGGGTGTCGTTACAACTTCTTCTTCCTCGGTTATTTCACCGAGACTCTTTTTGATGGCTTCCATAGCAGCATCAATCTGCCCAGGCGTGACTACGTCATCTACAACTTCGCCAGCTTTCACGGCTTTGGCAATGATGTCGTCCGCGACTTGAGCGTCGATACTGGCTGCTGAAAGCGCCCTACGCAATTCGGTTGCGCTGCTCATGCTACCTCCAATTAGGATTTCTTATGCCGCAGTGCGGCGACTACTTGAATACCTTGCGTCCAGCTTAAGCCAGGCATTGACTTAAGAACGCGAGTTACCTCCAGATCCTCAACACTGAGGTCCTTTAAGAACTGCTCCTTTACAGAGCCGATCTCAAAAGTGGCCGTGGAGATACGACCACCCTCTCCACCCTGAAGGCTTTGAGGAATTAGGGGCTGAAAGCTGCCGGTATGGTTAACACCACCCTGCGGCACGGGATAACCAGCCATAACGCTACGCATGAGCGGCTCCCACCATGTTAGATTGTTTTTAGGTCGCGGGCTTATGGCTACACTGTAAACCTTAGCCTTCTTGATGGTGGCACCATCACGCTCAACAACTTGACCCTCAATAGAGAACCCAAGACGACGAGTTCCGCCTGCCTTTTTCATTGCAAGGGCCTTGCCGTATACGGTTTTTCCAACAGGGTCTGACAGATAAATCAAACCATCAACAGTTGTTGCCTTAACACCGTCAATCTCGGTGGTCTTAATGTTTGTTGGCTCTCCAACAATGTTCCCGACGCTCATCGGGTGCTCGTATGTAAAGTATCCGTTAGACTTAAACCATTCCCAGTCAAGCCCCTCCTGAAGGACAACCTCTCCGTCTGCATCGATCTGTTCGGTACTTGCAATACCGCCGATCTTTCCAGTCTTAGCCTTCTTACCGGCCTTCTCCACATCGTCTGCGTTATGCAGTTCGAATGGCGACCATAACCTAAATATGTCTCCAGCTATCATACGGACATCCTAAAAAAAAAGGGGCGACCATTAAAGATCGCCCCCGAGTGGCCTGAAAAGCATACTGAATCAGTGCGATATCAGATGTCAATAAATTTAGAACCGCAACATCACGACGACAGCTAGAACGGCCTCGGTGGGCCAAGAATAGACGATTGCGTCCGTTTCACCGCAAGCATCCGCTCAAAGTTTTGCTTGTGATAACCAGCTATCACTTTCTGCAACTTGGATATGGCAAGAACCGACTCAACCCTCACAACATTAAACCCGCTAGAAACAGCAACGTCTTCGTTTTGCTTTGCGTATTCAACCTGGCGACGGTTTTCAATCATCTCAATCTGCATCGTTCCGCACAGTGATGGGATCATATACTCTTTCTTGTCTGGGAGCTTTGCGGCACGCCCGATATCTATGATCTGATCATGCTCTGGATACCAAACGTCAAACAAGTCTGTACCCTTGCTGCTTCGCCTAAACCATCCACCAGTGCCGTCGTTCACCGGAAGCCAGCCAACACCAGGGGCGTGCTTTGGGTTTCCGTAGTCCGCAAGCTCACCGTTAGCTTCAGGAAGAAGGGGGTGAACTTGCTTCAACACCTCTTCCATCTTCTGCTGAAATGGACCCTTTGATTTTTCCACTGGCTTGCTCCGTTGTTGGCGAAACCTGTTCAACAGCTTCCCTGCCTTAACCGCAAGGTATGCCTGGTCCTTGGTGTATCCGTCATCAAGAAGACGCCTAACGGCCTCATCTTCATCAGCATACTGCAAAAGACGCGAAGCTCTTCCCATTAGAGCCTGTACCACGTCACCCGGCTTGTCGGATCGGTCGTGATACGGCCTTGTGTGCTCAGGGTCTTCCCACTTTCCGCCACGAGGGCCGTAATATATTTGATCACTCAAAAGCAACCACCACTAAGCCGGGACTTCGCCTGGAACCTTCCAAGAGCGTTTTTTCTTCTTCTTCTTTTTCTTCTTTTTGCCGCCCTTCATGTCGTCGCCATCATACTTGGGAGACATTTTAGAAGGAGCGTCAGCGCCACCGTTAGCATCCATAGCCTTGGCAACCTGAACAGCGTCAAAAAGCGTCATTCGATCTGTCTTGTTCATCTCTAACTCCTGGGACTTGCCCATTTTTTGTTTTTTTATCTCTTTGTTGAGGTCGTGTCGAAGAAACTCAAGCCGACCATAATTCCTCGTGGCGGCCTTTTCCTTTTTTGTTTTTTCATTCCACTTCTTCTTGCTGTTTTCGCCGCCGGGGGCGTCCGCCAAAACCAAGGATGCCTCCTCGGCCAGATCCCTAGCCGCAGTCGCATCCTTCAGGGTGATGCTCTTCTTTCCCGCCAGCTTGCCTGCAAGGCGAGAGTCGATAAGAAGCGTACGGGCATCCTCGGCTAGTTCTTCCTTTTCTGCCCTGATTCTCGACCCCTTCATCTCCGCAATAGCGGCAGAGGCCTCGTCCCGAAGCAAACGGCTTACCTCGCCCATAAGGTACTTAAAACCCTCAATGCCGTCAGTGCTAACAACCTCTGGCCCAGCGCTCGACCCTTCATGATCATCCTCAGGCTTTGCCGTGGGCCTGCCAACTGCAACAGGGACCCATCCCTGAGCGGTTTTTTTCTTCTTTACACCGCCGTGCGTTCGGATAGTCCCGATAGGAAAAGACCTTCCCTTTAATAAGAATGACTGAAATATGTCTGTTTTCACGTTCATGTCCCAAATTATTGGTTGTTATTTCAACACATACAACAGCGAGTATCTATATTTTTATAGTACCGCACAGGGCGGGAGCTAAATCAAACTCTTGCCCTCTTCCGCTTTCCGCCAGAGCCGTTGTAGGCAACAAGCGGCAAAACGGTTGACGACTTACACTCAGGACAGCGCGTTTCGGCAAACCCATCATTGCGTATGGCGACAAGTCTGCTGCGAACGGTAATCTTGAGCTTACCATCCCTGAAGGATCCGATCGTTGCGTCACAATGCTCGCACCGAACCGTTCCAATGTGGAATTTTGGCTCTCTCACTATGCCTCTCGACGGGGGGTTCGGTTTTTCACAAGTTTTTCCTTCTTACCCATCCTAATAGCAACAGCTATTGCTTGCTCGTATGGGTAACCCTCTTCAAGCAGTTTTCGTATTTTTCGTCCCACAAGGTCTGCGGCCTTAGACACCTTTTTCTTCTTCTTCCTCTTAACGGCTGTGCCAGACATGACGGCACCCAAAAGCATTGTTGAAAAAGACGAATCTGCTTTCTTTACGGATTTAAGCCCTTCTTTGTGGTCAGACAACTGCTCACCGGACCACCCAGGGACAGCACCATGGTCGCCATCTGGCACAAGATTTTTCTTGTTGAGCTTCTTTGCAAGCTCGGTAAACGCCTGCTTGTCTCTAATTACAGCGACTTGCTTTCCCTTGCCCTTACCTTTTTCCGGCTTGGCATAAAAGCCCTGCCTTCTTTCTACGCTTTCTGGTTTTTCGTATTGAGTGCCTCTCTTGAGGCTGCTTCGAATGTGGTCGTTCAGGAGCTTTCCGTGCGGCGTCTTGTTGTCGAAGTCAACAGTCCAAACGTCACCACGGCTTTTAATGTCAAACCCGGCAGCATGAATCTTTGCGGCAGACTCTCGATGCTTCGTGTCTTGCTTTGCTTCGCGAGTGCGACCAACCGCCTGCCTTGTCTGGTGGAAAATGTCTCCCCCAGCTTGCAGGTTTTCCATGTAGTCCTTGAAGGCGGATCGAGTCAGTTCTGCCACTGGGTCGTCCGTCTTACCATCAGTTGAGGCCGCAGCAACACCATCAACTCGCTGGTCGTGAGTACCCTCTGAATTGCTAAACTCCCAGTTCTGCAAGTCTCTAGCGTCAGGGTTTGAGCCAGCATCTCCGGCAACGGCAGCGCCCATAGTCCTTAATTTTGCCGCAACAACCTCGCCGACGCGCTGCTCACTCTCATGATCCCCAACAAGATAGATCATGTTTGTGTCTGACATGCTTCCCATTCTGTGGGATCTACCACCAAGCTGCTGGTGCTCAACCGCCGTATAGGGAAGAGACAGATTGATCTGCGTCCTTGGCCTGTCACCAGTTTCATCGTGAAGGCTAAGGCCTGTTCCGCCCTTAGATATTGTTGAGATCATCAATTGTTTCTTGTTGGACTGATAATCAGCCGCCTCTTGTTTTGCGTCTGATTTTGCCGCTCCGTGAATCTCTGCAATCTTGTCTGCGCCAATGTGTTTCGACATTTGCGCTTTGACCTCTTCGATTGGGTCAAAATCTGGCATCGTAGCAATAAGCTCGTTAATACTAGCCGCCGCTTCTTTCCCTTTTTCGGGATCAATGCCAAATTTTGCCTGACCTTCCGAGCTAGAAAGCTGCTTCGCAAACGATTTTAACGGTGCATGATCAAACTTTTTGAAAGAGAAATACAACGCAGCATTCCCGCCCTCATCTATTGCCTTTTTTGCATGTCCGATTGCATCCTCAACCTTAACGCACTCCCACATCTGACGACGCCAGATGCTCATCATGGCCCCCGCGTTGAACGCCTTCACTCCAGAATTAATAGCAATGTCACGGATCTGTTCAGCAACCTCAAAAGCCTTTGAGTGCTCTGGGCGCATCTTGTCAGACTTAATCTCCTGAAAGCTCGCCTTGAGTGTTTTGTCCAGGTTGGGAGAACGTCGAACGGTCATACCGTTATGCGTCATGTATGCGGCAACAGCGACGAGCGGTGTCGGATCGTCAGACCTGCCTATGTTTGACGTTAGGTCGCCTGGAGGCTCCCCACCTCCCCCAACGCTTGCACCCAAAGATGCCGCCCAGGACGTAAACTCTGCACCGTCACTGAACATGCCCATCTTTCTCATGTAGTGCATGTCTTTAAAATCCGTAAAAGGAGTTGCGCTCATATACATGATCTTGTCTGACAAGCCCTGTAACTCCACACACGCCTGCGCCCTAACCCCGTCAGGGTTTGACATGCTGTGAGACTCATCAAAGACAATAAAGTCGAAGCCGTTCTTAAACTCATCCCTAAGAATGTGACGCCTTTTGGGGTCACCCTTCTTGTCCATTACCGGGTTTCCGTCATCATCAAGAACAGCCTCAGTGTCGTAAAGCTCCTCGTATGAGGCAGTATATATGCCGCCCTTTGACGTGTCTTCACCAAGGGCGTTCTTTATCTCCATGTCGTAGAGGCTTGCATCACCCTGCAACTGAACCTTTAGCTGGGCCGCATTTGTGGTTGGTACAACATAGAGAGTGCGATCTGGAGCCGACTCCTTGATCGTGGCAAGGGCTGTAACCGTCTTGCCTAGCCCCGTCTCATCTTGCAGCATAAACGCATCTCTTTTTTCGAGTGAGTTTATTGCCATTTGAGCGCCCTCTGCCTGGTGCTTTCTTAAGCCCGTTTTTGCGCCCTGGGGGTTTGAAAACTTTAGAACATCATCTCGTAGGTTTACCTCGATGTCGCCAACAAGGTCGTCGTGAAGCGTCTGTGCAACCTCACCCTTTTCCCCACCCCATGCTTTCTCGGAATCAAACATGCTCATGTTGTAAACGCCATACGAAGCGGCGTTTTCCATGGCCACCCTTTGCTGGGCGGGAGATCCATAGCTCATGGTGTCAACTATGCGTTTCCTTAGCTTGTTCTTGTGGTGGCTAATTGCACCCTTGTGGTCTTCCTGAATCTTTTTAGTCAAATCGGACATGTCATGCTCAGTAACATCCCCAGTCTCACTGTGCTTAACCTTTACCTTGCCATCTTTTGACTCCAAAACCTCTAGGTGTGCATGGCCATCCTCATGCTTAACCTTGATTTTGTTTCCCTCCTTAAGGTGTTCCTCGTCACCAACGTACTTCCTGCCACGCTTAATGTCGTATATGTACCTATACTTTGGAGGGGGTCTTTTGTTTGGTATCCGCATAATATACTTATGCGTCCGAGCCTTTTCGATCAGGAAAAGGAACGGGTTTGAGTCTGCATCAAGGGTATCGACAGCCTCATGCTGGCCGTCTTCGTCGGCAGCCTCTGACTTAACAACCGGAACCACCCGATAAAGAAATTCATCGAAAGATGGGTGTGGCGATTCAGCATTCGCTGTGGCGTTACTTATCGCCTTCTTGAACGGGCTTTTCATCGGGGGCTTCCTCGTTATTATCTCTGCTTTTAATTAACTTCTGCACAAGGCTGTCAACCCGGCCCCTCCCTTTTGGACCTAGCGACCAGTAACCTAAAATGTCGTTTTGGGTTGAAAGGACGCCGTCACTACCAACCCCTTTATCTTCATCACTCATCAAAAACCTCTGCCACAAGTATCCAGTCATCATTAAAGGCAAAATTTGGCGGTACAACCTGTGTATCACATCGGCAATTTGGATGCACCGGCCAGATTGTTGCTTGCCACTGGGGTGCCTTCCGCCCAACATTAGTTCCATTCTCAACAAGATCACGAACAAGAAATACCGCAGGCTTTCCCTCTTGTATAAAAAGAGACTTGCAATGCTGACACGCAGAGGGCTCTGGCACCCTCGCAACCATAGCGCGGTCGCCGTAAATCTTCACGGCCCCGATAACCTGCCCGTCATTGTAAGCGCCCTGCATCTCTGTTTGTGCAATGCGTAGCCAGTCCCTGCTCCACTCTCCGGTCTTGTGGCCAAGGTTGCTTGCAACCTTTTTTGCCGCCTTTCCCCGCAAGACGCCGTCTGAAGTCTCAGCCCTGATTTCATCAATGGTGGCCTGCCTCTTTAGCTCATCTACCGGGCGAACGATGTCCTCCTCCTTCCAGGCCTCCATGACTATCGACCGTCCGTCTTCGCTTATTTTGTTTCCAAGACCTCGGACATACTCGCCGCTTCGCTCTCTCGCCTGCTCATACGCTGCGCGGTGAGAAGTGCCGAGCCTTTCTGGGACCATGGCGGCCATTTGCTCAGTTACGCTTTCCGGCGGCAGCGGCTTGTTTGTTGTGGGAACACCTATCGTATCTTCAGCCCCCCCATCAGGCTGTGACGCTATCTCCCTCCCTATGATGCCAATCCACTTTTTTACTGGCCAGCGCCTCATTTTTTGAACGGATTCTGGTGGTGCTGAACTCATTACGGCGCTCATCTGTATAACAAACTCAACCGGGTCCATGAGCCCGGCGCTTGTCTTTAGCCCCAACCTCCCGACATCCGACCGTTTTAAGTATCCCTTCTTGATTAAGAAACTTAAACGGTCTGGCGTCGTTGATGACTCGCCAAACATCTCCACAAGAAACGCCTCGTGGTGCAGCGCCGCAACCTTTGCGGCATCATCGCCTGCATCGAATGCACTCATCTGCTTCGCCGCCATGGCTTCATTCCGCCAAAGGCCCTCATGACCATTGCCTGAACATCGTCGTCGGAGTATATCGACGCAACCTTGCCGTCAGACTTATCGACACCGCCCCCTTGCTCGACAGCCTTTGCCATGTCAGAAACCATAGTCTTCATCCTCTGCTCGTAAGCCTTGGACATCCTGCTAACAAGCTCGGTGATGGCATCGACAGTTGCATCTACAGGCACCTCTGATTCTGACGGGAGGCCAAGGGCCTTCTGCACCATTACTTCCATCTGGTGTTGACATGCGTGTGCGGCACGCTCCCACTTATCAAGTAGCTCTAGTGGGTCCGTATCTTCAAATTCGCCTGGGAAAGACTCCTCAACCTTTATCTTCACACTACACCTCCACAACAAACGCTTTGTTGTCGCGATATCGAAGCTGCTTCTTTGCTCCCTTCTTGAGTGCTGTGAGTGGTGTGAGGCTCCCTGAGCCAATTGATTCTTCGGCCTTTCCAACCAGCGCCTGCGTTAGTAGGTCCATGCCCTGCTCTCCAGAGAAGTCAGGCTGGTCGTCCTGGCCATCAAACTCAAACATGGGTTGATCGCCCTCCTGACCACCCTCCATTTCGGGGCCGCCCTCCATCTCTTCTGGCATCATCCCTTCTGGCATCATCCCTTCTGGATCCATCCCTTCAGGGCCGCCCTGCTCTGCCATCTTCTCTTCCTGAAGCATTGCAAAGGCACTGTTCATGTATGTTGGGTCAAGAATCATGTCTGCCAGCGGACTGTCTAGCGGCTTAAGGTCATGCTCCTGGCGGATCTCATTAATCGTTTTAAAGTTACGAATAGCCTTTAGGTCCATCTCGATCTTGTCCTGCTCAGACACAGAATCAAGACCAACAAACTCAAGCTGGAAGTCTTCGTGGTATGGATAAACAAAGTAATTGTTTAACCACTGCTGAAGAGAGCGGAGGACTGGCCGAAGACCACGCTCCTTCGAAGCCACGATCCTCTGGGCTGGACCCCCCTGGGATAATGAGGCTTGCTGATTCTCCGTCCCGAACACAAACCCAAGCTCTGCCGCATCCATAGAGAAAACAGCACAAGTCAGCTTCATAAGAAAGCCGACAAACTGCATGTACTCCATATCCTTGTTTGTCTGACTAAGGTTGACGGCCTGGATCTCCTCTTTCCGCTCTGGGTCAAGCTGAACAATCGGTGTCCGCTTGGCGTTCGCAACACCCGTCATCATTGACATGACCTGTCGCTTAAAGGACCGAAAAGTCTGTGCGGTCATGTTGCTTTTAAGCGCGAGAATAGTGCTTGTGTGGACACCGTTCGTAAAGTTAACGCTGTTGTATGTCTGGGCGTTTGCAAGGTCTGTAATGACCTTCATTAGCTCCTCAAGCTCTGGGTATCCGTAACCGTTAACCCACAGGGCCGTCCTCGGTCGCCGGATCCCCCACCCCATCTCCTCGTGTCGGAAATCAGCAACAACCTTGCCGTGTATCATTTGGACGTATGATGCTTCTTTTTCATCAAAGAGGGTTCTTCGCCCCCTGTCTGCGTCAGCCGATTTCGGCTTCGCTCTTCGGACTGTAGCAGCATCAACCGCAACAAAGCCAACGGGCCTTCCACCGCGACTTCTAAGAACTTCAAAATTTGCCTGGTCATAGGTAAGACTGTCTCTCATCAATGCGCGAACGAACGCCTCAAACCCACCCTGGCCGTATTTGCCGCCAGCCTGAAGAATCATATCCTCAATCTCGCGTGACATTCTGTCTGTGGCCTTGCTGGACTTCTGACTCGGATCGCGAAGAGTAACCCTAAACCCGCTCCCATATGGGCTAGACTGCGGAACCGCAAACTCAGCAATTTGCTGAATCCTTGTCTGAATAATAGCGCCAATGACCGGAAGACGGCTCATCGAGTAAAGCTGGTCGTAGTTTAAGCCATACGTCCCAGGGTGGGCCGTTGAAGGGGTTTCGGCAAGGTATAGCTGCTCATAATAATGAGGGTCTATCTCAAACGCTGTTGGCTCTGGTATGTCCAGGCCAAGCGAAGACTCCTCCTTCTTACCCTTGTTGTTTTTTCCGCGACGGCGATTTCTAGCCACTTAATGCACCCTTTCCTTTTTTTACAGAAGACTCTCTGGAAGTAAGTACGAATCCATCTGGTCTGGCTCGATAATGTTTTCATCTTCTTTTGTCCAGCCCCACGATCTCTTGCCGGGCATCTTCAGAGACATCATTTTCTCCAAAATCAAAGCGGCCTTCTTGTTTTTGGTTAAACCTTCCATCCCCTTAGCCTTTCCGAAGAAGGTCCTGGCCTTTTCTTCGCCCACGGCAGTGGTTAGCCATCCATATATGACTGCCGGGTGTATATAGGACTCCTCGGCTGCCGCTGGGCTGTTGTTTAGCTTATCAGAAACAATCGTGCTTACCTCTGTAATCTTGCTAAGGAGTAGCTTGGTCTGCTTCTTGTCGCCTTTTGGAAGCGGAGGGGGTGGCCCCTGTAATGCCGCGAACGCTTCGGCAGCATAAAGCGTAGCATTAGCCGTTCTAAAGTCGTGGTTTTTTATGCTCTTCCCAAACCCGTGCTTTTGCTTCATCACCTCCAGGTCCTTCTCCTTAACCTCCGGCCAAAGCATGTCATCACCAGACTTACCCTTCATTTTTTGCTTCATGTATTGAGCGACGTTCCTGTCCTCAATCGTGAAGATGTTTTGCTGCTTCTTTTTTCCAACAAAATCCAAAGACACAACATCGCCTTTGATTTTGATGTTTTTGGCTGCAATCGTCAGCGCCCCACGGGTTCCAAACTCCTCGAAGTGCTCCATCCCCCCCTTTCGTATTCCTGTCATCGCCATCAATGATAGCGCACATGCCGTTGATCGATCCTTGTCTGACAGCTTTTTGTTTCCAGTATCATCGCTGAACACAGTTCGCGCCTCCTCAAGAACCTCAAGGACTTTGACAATCCGATCAAACTTTTCTCGACCGCTGCATCTTTTGTATTCGGCAGAATACCCGTACTTCCACTTACCCTTAGGCTTTCCGGTTTTTGGGTCCTTCTTGCCGCGAGTCATGTCCTTCCACTTGTAGCAATACTTGGACGCATGGTCTTCGGGGTCGATGTCTTCGAACTGGATTTTTTTGAAGTTTGCCTTCTCTGGAGGAGGATCCATGACGCCAAGGTGCCCGTACTTTTCAAGTACCTGCTCTCTGTTCTTGGGCGTTCCCTTAAACTTGGCCCCGGCCTTATCGTCCTTGGCTTTGCCCGGTCGCCTAAACCCGCTCCTGTGTCCAGAATCCTTAATCTTCTTAGCCGCACTCCTAGCCGCAGAATCAGGGTAGTAATACTCATACCCCCCGCCTGCCTTTTTTCTACGGAAGCCCATTTTCCCGGTTCTTGGGTGAGGCACCTTCTCCCACCCAGGCCCCTCTGGCATGGCCTTAATAATGTCGGAAAAGACGCTCTTCGATCGCTTGAACCACCTCAAGCCAACCTTTTCAGATTGTGGATCGTCCGTCATTGGCGCACCGCGATCCTCTCTCTTCTCGTTAAACTTTGCCATCTTCAGCAACGCAACAACTTTTGGAACGAGCTTTTCTGGAACCTTTGGACCTGTGTGCTTTCCCTTGCTGTCCTTTGTTGCGTACTCTCTAAACTTCTCAACCGAAATGCCAAGCAACTTAGCGCCCTCGGTTGCACCTATGAGCCTTCCAATCCGATGAACATCAGCATTAGCCTTATTCTTTATACTGCTAATGGGTTTCCTCTTTGGGCCGGGCTTCTTGTGGTGCGGCTTTGCCTTGGCACCCTTCTTCCTTCCCCTCTTTTTCTTCACCTCTGGAGCAAGAGCCCACTTTCCAGCAGCAACCTTAATATACGTCCTGCCGTCCGCTCTTGTCTTTCTTGTGCCAATTGGAACGGCTGTTCGCCCCTTATCATACCATTCTTCCATCTTCTCTCTCAGGAGTGAGTAGAAAAGCGCCTCCCCGCGCTCACCATTCTGTGATTTACCAGCAACACCAATGACCATGTTCAGACTCCCTTTCTCGACGCTCCCCTCTTCAGCCACCTTGGCAAGGGAGGACATCTCTTCCTCTCGCTCCCTATCAACATCTTTCCGGTCTGGGTCTTTCTCGTACTCTTTTCGCGCTTCATTAAATTTTTTGACCGCATCCGAGTCTTTGCCCGCCAACACCTTGGACTGATCCTCTGGAAGGGTTACGTCTCCCTTAAAATCCACAATCGCAAAGGCCCCGCCAAACTCGACGCGAGTTTCAGGACCATCCTCAGTCTTAACCTGATTTACCGCAGGGTGTAAGCCTCTCTTGCCCATGTCACCCGACAATACACGCGCATACTTTTTTGCATACTTGGCCTTAATGTCTTCGACGGCACCGCCGCCACGAGCCGCCACACCAGAAGGCTTTGAGTCCTCCTTGCTGCCCCTGCCAGACCCAAGGATCTTTACCTTCTGAGAAAATGCGCGACCACCCTTCTTTCCAGATGCATCTCGAAGCTCCCTTTTCGGAACTTCAACCCAACCATGAGTTGTCTTACGCTTATACTTCTTGCCATGCAGCCTTACGGTTCCAACCGGATAGACCTTCCCCTTCCGAAGATTTTCAACCGCAACGACGTAAGGTGTAATTGACTTTTTTTGACCCATTAGTTCCTCTCGCCTAGCCCCTGCAAATCCTTTTCTTTACGAACTGCCTTCGTCATTATACTTTCCATATGCCGGGGTGCAATCGTTAAGGACATATGCTGGTCATGGGGGGCGTATTTGCTTATAGAGCCAATAGATTATTACCCTACACCAGCTTGCGCCGCAAAAGCACTGCTTAGATATATTAAGCGGCGAAGAATTAAGATAAGTGAAATACTTGATCCGGCAGCAGGCAGGGGTGCATTGCCTTTCTGGCTAGAGCCACTTAAGGCGAAATGGACAACTCTTGAAATATGCAAATCCTTCGAGACTGATCTAAAGTTGGGTGGATATAACGTCACCATATGCAACAGCCTGTCTCACCCGTGGGACCCTGAGTGCGGCGTTATAGCTAACCCTCCATACGGAAAACACTTAGAGCCATTTGTAGACAAAATACATAACCATTGCAGGGAAAATGGCGTCTTTGGTGCAATTCTCATGAGAACGCAATGGCTTGACGATGGCAAGGATCGACACTTGCGGTTTAAGCCAGACGTTTTGTTGCGCCTTCCCTGGCGCGTATCATACACGGGAAAAGGAAGCCCATCAGAGACACACTGCTGGACAATTTACATGCCTAAAAAAAGCAAACACACACGGGTTGACTGGGCAGATCGGCCTACGCTAAGTAAGTTTGAGAAAGACATACACCTGTCAATGGCAAACATTCCGAAAAGTCAGATTGATTTAGGTTTTGACGATGATTAAAGACGTAATAGGCCACGATAAATGGAAGTGGGTTCCAGGCATGCAGTGGTGCTACGCCGGGGCACCGGGGTCGTTTTACAGGGTCAAAGAGGGCGAGGTTTGGGCTCGCGGAAGAACTTATTACGGCCAGACACGCTACCCCGTTACAGCAGACCCAGCCACCGCCGGGTGCATGTGGAAAATGGTGTCGGACAACCTAAGAGATGACTTCTCTGCCCTTACTGTCCAAATAAGCTATTACCCAAACGCCCGAAATTACCTTGCAACGCTTTATGACGTTTCAGGCAAGGCCGTTTTTGAGTCAAAGGCTGAGTGTCTTGGAAGAGCGGCTCTTGTTATTTTAAACTGGCTGTGGATTGAGCATAACGCTCAAGAGTGAGGACTAAGCTGTGCCTATTTACGAATACAAATGCCAATCGTGTGGAAAGAAGCTCGAAAAAATTCAAGGCATAAAAGATGAGCCGCTGACCGACTGCACAGAGTGCGGTGCGGCCAACGGCTTACATCGGCTAATATCGACTACGAGCTTTATTCTTCGCGGAAGCGGTTGGTACGCCACCGACTATCGAAGCCGGCCAAAGCCTCCTGCCGCTCAATCAGACTCTTCTTGTAAGTCGCCATCAAAGGGGTCGGGGAACTAGTTTCAAACTTCGATTTCCAAAAACGCTCAAACACGTAATGAACACACAGCATCGCCGGATTAAGGACCAAAGAAACACCTAACGAATGGGTGTAACTGTCCATAAAAGGCCACGCCAAAAGGCTAGAGGTGGCGAGAGATATTATTCTCCACCCGATTACTTTTTTTAAGGTTTCTCTACACACTTAAATCTTTCCTTCTAATGTTTACTAGAGACTCCCTCTCTCGTGCTAAAAGCTGACTCTGCAAGACCTGTCGCTCAGATAGAAGTTTATTTTCGTTTTCACGGGCCTCTTTACGGATGTCAGTGATCACCCGGTCGTACCGCTCTCGCATTATTTCTATCCGACGCTCATAGCCTGCATCGATTTCTTTTAGCTGTGATTGAAAGGATGACACCAGCGTCTCAAACTTTTTTTGCATTTGTATGTGCTGCCACACCAAAAATGCAGCGAACAGTCCGAGGGCGCTGAAATCAAGAAGTTGAGAAATGATGGAATCACCCAATTTACTCCTCCGTTAATTTCAAAATTGCGTATGTACTTGCCGCCCCCACGGCCATTCCTATAGCTGCCCATAAAACCGGGTGTTTCCACCACGGTGCCTCTGGCGGCGACACTTTTGTCGCCTCGTCTAATAGTTGATTCAACTTGTATGCACGATCACGCTCTGCTTCAAACGTTTCTTTCCAACTTTTGGTACGCGCATCACACTTTTTTCGATCTAGCTCCCTATCAATAAAGCATTTTGGCAGCTTTTCGATCTCGCACTTTAAAAGCTCGTGCGCCTCGTGAGCAGGAACAAGAAGGCCGCTACATGGCACCTTCTGATTAAAAACAACAGACCTGGCACGAGTGCAGTCCCCACCATCCGCACGCAACGGAAACGCAAAAAGCATAACCGCCAAAAGGCATACAAAACGGGGGGTGGCTGTTTTCACAAAAAATGAACCTACGACATATCGAATTTTTTATAGAAAACGATAACATCCACAACAGCATTATTCCGAACATCAGAGGACGAATAATCGACCTTGATGTCCGAAGTGCTTCCCACATTCAACATGCCGTGCGCGCCGGCTGGGTAGTTGTGGTCAGTGTTGTTTATGTAATACATTGTGCCAGAACTGACATAGCTAGACCCAATAAGGCTCATGCCTGAGAGGCTGCTACTTGCCAGAGAGTTGGTTGAACTTCCGGCTGTCAAAGACACGTTTGTAATGTTGTAATCGGATCCGCTGTTTACAGCGCCAGCCGTTGTGACCTTTAAAACAACCGCATCAATAACACTTGCAGCAGGAAGGTCCAGCGTCGTGTCTATTGGCGAACTTCCGGTAATTGTCAGGCTTGTTTTTACCAACTGCCCGTAAGTGACACCATATGCCGTTGAATTCTCCAGCTTGAGAATGTCGCCGGCTGAACCCGTAAAGTGACCGGCCAAATCATCCGTGGCCACCAGCGCGTTAACACCACCAACGACAAGCGCGATCGAGTCCGCCTCAAAATCCAGCTTGGTATCAGAATCATCCTCGAACGTAATGTCGCCAGACTTCTGGTTTCCTTTTGTAAGGTTGTAGGACATTTATTTCTTCCTGCTCATTATGCTATTCCAAGCATCCGCAAGTGCGGAGTTGCTTTTTACGGCAGCACTGTCGAGAGCGTCCGCTTTCTCGTCCACCTCTTGACGCTTAACATCCGCCTCTGCCTCGGCCTTGTCTACTTCTTCGTCTCGCCGGATGGCCGAATCGACAATGGTGTCCTTGGCGACATCCGAAGCTCTCGCACCCTTTCTAGCAGTCTCCGCACGCACTTCAGCGGCCCGCCTTTTGCGCCTCTCCCCCATAAACATTGAACCAATGAGAATGAGAGCCGCAAGAAGCCCACCAGTGAGGCCAATTTCCTCGAAAAGGCTGACAAGAAACACCTACGACTCCAGCTTTTCGGCCTTAGCCTTTAAGCGGCGCTTAATCACACCCACAAGCGCTGTCGTTAATGAGCCAGCGCCGAAACCAGCCACCAGGCCCCACGGCCAGCCCCCAACAGCCATACCAGCACCAGCACCCGAAAGAACGGAGACGGCCCTAAGCCACCACGGTGAGCTATCCTCTTTCTGCCTGGCGGCAGCCTTTACAATCCATGTGACGGAGTATGCCGCAAGTGCTGCCACCATGATGACAACTGCAATCTCATCCCATTTTGGAATAGCTTCCATGCTCTACCTCGTATCCTTATCCAGAACCACGGCCTGTAGTTCATGGGTTATTATTTTTAACTCCGTCACGGCTGTGTCTAGCTTCTCGGCGCTTCGGTACATTCGCTCCGATTCGCGTGACAGAGATCGTATCTGCTCTTCCGTTTTCGTCATGCGAGTGTTCACATCATCAACACGGGATTCAATTTTTTCTAATGTTTTGTTTGCCGTTTGGGCCTGGGCGTCCTGTGATGCCATCCACGCACCGCCACCCCAGAGCACGCCGATGACAAAAGTTAAAAAGGACATAGCCTTGATTATTGAGGAGAAGTTCTCTTGCCACCAGGGGTTTTTCTTGCTCATGAGTCCGCCTTAAACAAGGAAGTCGTTTGCGTTGTTTACCGATTCTTTCAAATCAACGCCCACCGTATCCCACTTACCCCTCCGAGCGATATCAACCTCTGCGTGGTGAAAAACACCATTTCGAATTGACCGCTTGTTTGTAAGGCTCCGAATATGCATCGGATCTCCGGTGTGGGCGGGGGCTTCCAGCACTATTCCGCAATGAACATGCAGGGCTCCCAGTAAAGCATATAACGCTTTTAGTTGATTCTCATGATAACCCACGATTGTCGGGGTTTTCCAGCCGTTGACCTTATAACCGCTCAGTATAGGGCGCTCGGTGTGACCTAACGCCTCTAGCTTGCTCAATATTTTTGGTTTTGCGTAAACTGGAGACGTGATGTCAATCCCAACCAAGTGATTGGCCCCAACCGCGTGCCATGTCTGCATAGATGCATCAACATATTGATAGATCGTGACATCACCACTCGGTCCAATGGGTGGGCCAATCTCAAAATGTGTCCCATAGCCCCTTTTGTTTAACACAGACACTGTCTGCTTTGGGGTGTAGGTGACAGGCCAGTGAACAACGCAACCCTTGCCCGTGCGGGGCTTGTCGCTGAAGCCCTTTGTGACACGGAAGCCGCCTTGCTCCTCATAGGTCAATACCTTGTCCCACTTGATGGGCAGGCGCTCACCATCAACGATAATTGAGTCACACACCTCTGACGGTTCATCGGGGTCTAGATCGAGAAAATGATCTCGCATAAGCTGTACGCGCCGAAAAGTTAGATCGCCGCAAATACCGTCAATGGGTATCGACCATTCATCCTGAAAGTCGGCTATTGCGTCCTCAAGTTCAAACCCCCACGTATCGGGTGGCAAATCAAACCATGTTGGATCCCAGCCATACACCCCCGCATTTTCGCGGTTTAGGATCGATTTTTCAGACATTTAGCTTAATTTGCCGTTACTAACGCCGGAGGCGTGATCGGGAACTCGGCTTGTAAACCAAATATCATTACTTCCCGTAAGGGAAGTTCCGACAATTTTGAACCCTTTCCAGTACCCACCGTGAATTTCGAGAAAGCTGTTCGAATCAGCAGCGGCGGAAAGCGTTCCGATAAGCGTGTAGCCGTCCGATCCGCCGATCCCCGTTCCGTAAACATCGATAGAATCACCCGCCCCAAGTGTACAGCCACGGATAATGTGTACGTTGTACGACTCGTCGAAATTGTATCCACCGAGGCTTACGCTGTCAGCGGACACGGAGTTTTTGCCGATCTCAACGGTATGACTGTTTGCAGCAGTAAGCTGAAATCGATGTGGGCCTTTTGTGTACGTGCTCATGCTATATTTCTACCTCTGAACGGGGGGTCCATGTTTTCACAAAGTTTTACCAAGAATTACTGCGGGCGTCTAATCATCATCGTCTAGATCCATGAATTGACGCAAATCCTCCCACAACTGTTCGCCAGCCGGATCGTCAGAATCGGGGTTCAGTGCCGTTTTCCCAGGCTCTCTTGGAATGTAGTCCACGCGGTGAACACCCTCATCCCTACGGGCACCCTCACGAGCAATCCACGATGCCATCAGGCGATCTCCAGTGTGACTGCCGGGGTCAAAGTAGCGCATCTCATCGACCCACTTCTGGACATCCTCCTCTAACCAGCCCTTTCCGCTAGGAATAATCCACTTCCCGGCACTCATTTCTGCCGCTATACCCTCAACACCGTAACTCGGATGCCACTTATTGCGGCCCGTAGTAAAGCGCCGAATTGGGACATTATCTCCCTCAAGTCGTGCAAATTGGACCAGAAAATCCTGCGCGGCGTTGTTCTCAACGAAAATCACGCTGCCAAAACGGCGGTGCTGCTCTAAAACGCGCTTCACAATCTCGGGTGCAGACCATCGGCCCGCTTCAATCCACAAAATTTCACGCTCTCGGTACGGAGAAATCAAAAGCGTGCAAATCGCTGTCTCGTCGTGGTGGTCCTTCACGCCGATACCAAGGTCAACGCCGGTAACCGTTCGATACCCTTCCGGTATTTCGTCAAGCTCATAAACAAGCGTCCGACCACGTCCACGCTCCAAGCAGGTTGAAAGCCACTCCTCACGAAAACGCTGTTCGCCAGGCTTTCGAGGTAAACACATTATCTGCCGGTCGAATTCCGCTGGGTTGGACTTCTTGTATTTCTCGATCCGCTCTCGTGACCACTGCTTAGACCATGCAAGTTCGCCAGTATCCCAGTTGATCAGCGGACTACGCATACTAGCCCAGCCCTCCTTGGCAAAAACGTGCGCCGCGTCGTCCTTTTCCCAGGCGTTTGCAAGGAAAATCACCTTCGCCTCGGCGGTCAAACGACCAAAAACAGTTGTCCGAAGCCATGAAAGCACTTTTTCACGCTGGTAACGGGTCCTAGTGGTTTCCCAATCAAGCAAATCGTCGATCACAACGAAATCGTAACGAGCACCGAGGATGTTTCCGTCTAAACCACTGCACTCGACTGAAAAGTCCTTCGCAGCACCGCCTTTTCCGGCGACATCAAACGCACCGTCTGTCCACCGTTTACCGGGGCGCATTTCGGGGAACACCAGGCGCAACTCCTGAGAACTTTCGATATAGTGACGCATGGGTCGGATGAACTTTTCAGCCTGATTTTTCGACTTGCTTACGACGAGACAACGCTTAGACGGGTCGTGCCCAAGCTCCCACAAGGTACGACCAATCGTGATTTGCTGGGTTTTGCCACTTTCGACAGACGCCCAGATAACAACGCGCTCATTCTCGGTCACAAACTTGTGCCAGACCTCGTGCATCTCGCCGTTTACAATGCGCTTGCCGGATCGCTCATCCTTTAAAACAAACTCGCAAAAGGTAGACGGGTTACTATTGGCCAGAGACGCCAACGCATGTATGGCACCTTTTAGCTGATCGTGAGCAACTCCCATGGCGGGATCGTAGCGACTTTCTGTGAAAACTGCCACCCCCCGTACAAAAAAACCCCCGCCAGGCCGGAACCTAGCGAGGGTCGCGAAATCTCTAGTACCCGTCACAGATAAAAGAGGATTATTCGCATTAGCCTATCACAGGCTTACATGATGAACCAGTTGGTTCCGTCAGACATGCAAGTCACGGCGGCGTAATTTACTTCAATATCAAAGCTGCTTGCACCGTCGATTGTCTCTGAACCAGGGGTCGCAATCGAAATTGCGTTGGTTGCAGCAGAACCAGCCGAATCCTTGATAACGACACGGCGACCGGGAGTAACTGCGGGAAGCGTAATCGTAAACGCAGAACTCGACGAATCACAGAGAATGACACCGTCGTAAGTTCCAGACGCGGAATCAACCGTGAAGTTAGCGCTTTTGGCGACAACACCGGATACCGAAATAGCCTGACAAGCAAGCATTTTTCCGACGATTGCACTCTTGACAACAGCAAGGCCACCAGCCGACTTGAGAGCCGCTGCTGTGGTGCTGCTAGCATCCGTTGCGTCACTTGTGAGAACGATACCGCTCGAACTGATAGCGCCAGAGGCAACCGTACCGAGGCCGGAAACATTTCCGCTAGTGTCGAACGTGTAATTTCCGTCAGTGAAAACGCCGTCGATGGTCAAGTTTCGGATAGTTCCGATATCCTTGTTAGCATCGAGAACGAGAGCCTTGCTTGCAGCAGCCGTACCAGCAGTGATGCCGTCGAGTTGCTCAAGGTCAGCCTCACTCATTGCAGCACTGCCGATCGTGAGGCTAGTTGCACAAGTCAACGCACCGCCGAAAGTACCAGCACCGTCAGCCTGTAGAACACCAGCGGTCGAGATGGTCACTCCAGTTGAGCCGTAACCACCGCCGAAGGTAGCACCAGCAGTACACACCATGCTCGCAACAGTAGCGACGCCGGTATCAAGCGTGCTCGATCCGTTGTCGATGTTGCCAAAGCCACTGCTGATTGAACCGCTGTTCAAAGCGCCGGATGCAACGAGGTTGGGCATCGAGGTGATCTCGTCATCCATGTAAGCAGCCAACGCACGAACGTCGAGTTGCTTCATGGTTCCAGCATCGTTGAACACAAGCCCGTCACCGTCTGCAACAGTTACGCTGTTGTTTACGGTAGCATTGCCATCCATGATGTTAAGCTCTGCCGCTGTTGCAGTCACTCCATCAAGGATATTCAATTCTGCTGCGGTTGAGGTCACACCATCAAGGATGTTTAACTCAGCGGCTGTGGAAGTAACACCATCCATGATGTTAAGTTCAGCAGCAGTAGCAGTGATCGAAGTTCCGGCAATCTGGAGCGTTGTGGCGTTTAACTCCCCGCTTGATCCGTAGACTGCGGCCTTGCTATTAACCACGGTCCCGGCACTAGAGCCGTCGATGAGGTTTAACTCAGCAGCGGTCGAGGTTACCAGATACCCACCAAGCATCAATCCACCGGCTGATCCGTCATGGGTTTTCACGTCAACGGTGATATCGCCGTCGGTCGCGAGCCCTTTCATCTCAAGCCCCATGGTCGCCGAGCCGTCATACTCAGCAACCCAGAACGACAACGCGCCCTGTTCCTCACCCGATGTTGCATCAAGAACACCGCCGACGATTTTTGCGTAGTCGGTAGCGTTGCTTGCGTCATCCTCTGACGAGAAAAGGATTGAACCGGCGATGTCATTGTCAGCGACCGATGTACCGTTCTTGTTCAACTTTAGAACGGGACCGTTGGCATCAGCGTTGGTGTTTTCGAGCGTAAACGCCGGCTCGTTCGCATCAGCCGATTGCAGCTTCATGGCGTCATAGGTCAGCGTTAGGCTGCTACCGTTAGCGCCGGCAGCGGTCAAGCCTGCTAGGGTCGTGATTTGAGCCTGTGAAGCGTCAACCGATAGAGCGCCAGAGGAGGCAGAAAGCCCGGTTCCGGCTACGGCTGTCATGAGGTCCGCAATGCTGTCCTTTTTAGTTGCGCCAGTAGCGCTACCGTCTAGAAACAGAAAGTGATCAGCGGACACGTCAACAGTGGCAGCGGTCACCTCACCGAGATCGACTGCAAGCACACCACTTGACGCTGATAATCCAGACCCGGCAACCGCCGTGATCAAGTCTGCAACGCTTTCCTTTCGGGTTTTGTTGCTGTCATTAGCATCGATGATTGCGAATGAATCCGCCGCCACGTCAACCGCTGCGGCCTTCACATCGTTAGCACTAAAAATTTTGTAAGCCATTCAAGGGCTCCTTTCCCGCGCACGGGTTTCTAATAGAGAGAAAATTGTGAAAGTGCCTACCCCCCGTTTCCCTCCGACGTTCCCCGTGTCGGTTTTATGTCCTAGAATGCATGCCAGTTTGATCCATCACATACGAATGAGATTGCTGCACGGCCTATATCGATCACGAAATTCGACACGCCGTCTATTAATTCACCGCCGCCACCGGGCTGCACAGTGATTTGATTTGTTGACGCGGAACCGTTGGAATCCTTCACCGTGATCCGACGATCCGCCGCTTTTGCAGGCAAAACAACGGTAACCGCGCCGCCTGATGAGTCAACCAGGATCATCGTGTCGTTCGAATCTGCCGTAAACGGGCTGTCAGACGACGTGATCGATCTGATAGCGGATGCACCCGGCCCGGCTGCGCCTGAAGCGAGTTGGTCAAGCGCCGCCTGAATTGTTGGGATCGAACCGCTCCAATTTCCCGCCGTCGTGGGAGTGAACCCGATCACGTCCGCCGTCACGTCAAACGTTCCCGCCTCAAGCGATCCGTTCATGTTCGCCTGCGTTCCAAAATCCGCGCTCGAATCGAGTTGCTCGAACGACACGGTTTGACCGGATGCAGACTCAATCGAATTCGCTTTGATATCCGCCCCGGCATACCCGTTGATTTTGACCGTGTCGGCAGTTGTGACTTTCAGGACCTTGCCCGCACCGCTTGAGAGTGTAGATCCGCCTTGAACGTCAATCACAACGTCGTTCGTTGTCGCCTTCACTTCGATCATCGGAGAGGTTGCGTTGCTTTTGAAGGTTCCACCCATGAACGTGAAAACGCCCCCATTCAACACGCCGTCAACGACGATCGGCGGCTCTGTCATTGCAGTGTGAACCGTGAAGTTCCCCCGAAGTGCAACGACGTTCGTCAAGGTTCCCGCGATCAAGTATTCATAGCCTGTTTGGCCTAGAATTGTCGTCTGAGCGATAAACTGCGCCCTTGTTATGACCATGTCGGAGTCAGGCAACCTCACCACCGCCCGCCGCGCTCCACTCTCGGCAATTGCCATGTTGACCGCAACAACCAGATCACCCCAACTCGAAGCGGTGACATCCCGCAACCGTTGGCCAGATGTTGGAGGGAAGTCGAATACCTGAGCCGCGCCGCCGTTTGCCATGAGTCATCACCCGTTGAAATTTCTGTGAAAACGCGGACCCCCCGTCTCAGCGCGCCCTTATAAAATAGTAACGCGCCCGCGTGTAAGGGCCTGATCGGTCGGTTTCACGGCTCCAGAATTGCCCGATCGGTCGGTTGCTTGCAACTTTCCAGAACGGAGGGAGCCATTTTTCACAAGGGGCCGGGCCTATTTGCCGCCCTTTTCACAATCAACGCCCTTGTCACACTTCTCGTCGGTGTTGCAGTCGTCAGCCTCGCAGCTATTCGGCTTAACGTCAGTCCGCTTTACCGCTCGCATTGCGGCACTAATCACTTCGCGGGCGTCGTTTTCATCGAGTAAGGCGACCACGTTTTCTAGCGCGCCGTCTCCGCTCTCAAGGCGCTTGGCCATTTGTTCGGCTGCCATTGCTTTTGCCGCCACTAATTGAGCCTCGGCCTCTAGTTTTTTCACCTGGGCCTCGTAGATTCTGCCCTCCCGATCTGGGTCCTGCCGCTTCCCTGGGTCGCCAAAATTCTGTGGGTCGAGCCTGGCCAGCATCCAAGCCGCCGCCCGATGGTCATTCTCAGACGCCTCCCACACGCTCCGCACGTAGACATCGATGGCAGCCTCACGCGCCCGCGTAACAGCGGCCTCGAAGGCTACATACCCCCCTTTGCCCTCACGCCCCCATTTCATCCACTTTTTAACGCATGACGACGATATCCCCGCTGCGGCTGCGGCACTCGATAAAGGGGTTCCCCTACGCACTGCTTCAACGATTTTTCGTTGTACCGATGGCTTGAGCTTTGTGGGCCGTCCGCCTTTGTTTTTTTCAGGCTGTTTTTCGCCCTTTTTTGGCTGTTTTGAGGCTTTTTTGGTCGTCATTGGTGGTTTACCATGCCTTGAACCCACGGATCGCTCTGGAGGTCCTTTAACGATTGAATCCTGATAACTATACGGGGTTCCCCGTCTAACTCAGCATAAAATTTTGCCGATCGACCATCAACAACTAAGCAATCGTCAGTCCAAAACCGCCTTAGCGCGTCGTAGACGTGCTTGACGATATTATCGATATCCGGCTTTTTTTTACACGGTACAACGCCCACGGGGAATTTCCATTCGCCTGCTCGGTCCTTTCGAGTCATGTAGGCCGGGCGCTTGTGGATCGCCACAATATCAACCCTCACGGGCTCGTCGATCATCTCGTTTGGAAGGTATAAGGCGGCATATTGAGCGAGAGTCTCGGCCCATTTTCGAGCGTCCTTCGTTTTGACCATTCGAACGGATTTCCCCATACGCACGGGCATCGCTCGGGGTTTTCCTTTGGGCTCGACTGGAACTGAAAACAAAATATCCACGGGGGGGAGTCCTTTTCACAGAATTTCACTCGTTTGAGTATACACCCTCGTTTCTACCTCGTGATCCAAACGATTTAGACAACTGATTGATCTCGTTTTCCGCTTCCTTAATCGCAGAATCCAAATCAAAATCGGACGGCTCTGGCTTTGGTTCAACTGCTGCCGCTGCCGCTGCTGCCCTTTCTTGTTCCTGTTTCTCAATGAGAACCCGGTGCCGCTCCATCATTGTCGCCTGGATCAAGGAGAATCGCCGCTGCAAATCTCTCATTTGTCCTTCGATTTCCTCTGGCCAGTTCGAAACAGCACAAGCCAGGTTGATACAAATGTTTGCTAGGGCTAAATGTTCGGTTGTCACGTCCATGTTTTGATCAGACATCCTGATTCTCCTCGATTTTCTCGTCAGACTCGGGTTCTGCGGTTTCCGCTTCGACTGTTTCCTCTATTTCAACGATAGAAAGCAACAAAGCAGAATTTTCCTCGTTCACGTCTCGTTTTAGCTGAAAGTTTGAAACGGCCTCTAAATCGTCAGCGGTTACCGTGATTTCCCCGCCTTGCTTTTGAACGAGCGAGGCAACGATCGACCATGCACCTTCGAGAATCCGAGATTGGTCCTGCTGTCCATACTCGTGCATTTGGTGAGCTAGCGCCAGAGTGACACCTGCAAGCCTCAAAATGTCCTTCGTTCCGATTTCGACCATTGCATCCGGCGCTTTTTCGTTAATTTGGACCGCTTCGAGAAAAATTCTCTGAATGTCCTCCATTAACTCTGCGATCTGGATTTCCGCCGTGTCACCCTGTACGCCATCAAGGGCATCGGGGCTAAACCCAATTTTCCCAGCGGATTTTGCCTTTTTGGGGCGAGTCGCTTTTTTTCGTTTCGTTCCCGCCGGTTTAGCGGATGCTGCTTTTTTAGCGCTTTTCATTGCTAGATCCTCCCCTCCATAAGCTCGATCAAGTCGAATTTGTCACCTAGCGCCTCGTCAATCGTGATCAAGTCGCCGTCATATTGCTGAAAAACGTTATCTCTCAAAACGACGTGACTGAGAAGCCTGTTTTTTCGATTTACAAAATCAACACCCGTCTGAGTTGGTGCCCAAAGTGCCGAAGCGCCCTGTTTTTGCTGAACGAGTCGAAAGTGTCTCAATTTCCCGATTTCCCGACTACGCAGGATCCGCGCTGGCGCTTGCCTCTGAACATCCACAAATTGCTGATTTGTCCTTTGCCACTCACCAACGAGCCAGACAAGCGTTGCAGCCATGCCCGCGTTCAATTTTCGCCGGTATTCCTTCACCAATCGACCGCAACAAGGGCAATTCACCCCCTCGGCGGCATTTTTTTCAACATACCGGCGCGCTATACTTACGACCGTGTAAGGCCCTATCTCCGATGGCGTTTTTTCATCATATTCGACCAATTCAAAATCCCTTGTTCGTTTTTCAATTGGTGTGAAGTCTAAAACAAACTGATCCAAGGCTGCCCCCTTTTTATTGCTGATTTCTGATTTTTTGAGCGTGCGTTGACCTCATATCGGGCGCTACGACCTGATCGACAATCGAAACAAGCTCGAATCTACTTCGAACACGTTGATCGAACACTGCCCCCCATAAAGGAGCCTCGTTCGACGTAAAAATGGATGGCCTCCCGTGTTCAAATCGAGAAGCGAACACGTCACCGAGAACATGTGCAACGTGATCCGTGTACGATTCCGGCGATGCGAACATTTCGTCAACGAATAGCAATTCGGCCCGCTTCGCACGATTGATCATCCTCTGATTTGCTGGCCCTTCGTCGCCGTAAAGCTGCTTTGCCGCCATGACCAGATCGGCCTCTCGACAATAAAAAAGCGATCTCACCTTACCGCTCATGACCAAATGATGAACCGCCCGCGTTACGCTAACCGTTTTTCCGACACCAACCGATCCCCAAACGTAAACCGTCGAATGCCCGTTTTGGCCTCTGCCGCAATCACTTTTAATCCATTTTGCGAGCGTGTGATCTAGTCGGTGTCTGTGATCCTCCCTCCAATAATCACCCGCCGCTTGATCGAGCAACCTTTTCGGCAATTGTTCGAGAATTTCACCCCGTCGCTCCTTCGCTTTCTGATTAATGCACGGCCCGCAATAGGGCTGGGGCTCGAACCAGGCGTTTTTGTAGAAAACAGGCTCTACGATGTTCGAACAACCCGATTTGCAGCACGTCGTTTGAAGCGGCCTCCCGCACTCGCAAATGCTCGTTCCGCTGTCGCTCTCGGTCCATTCGCGATCACACGAAGGACAAAACCATGGCCCTGCATCAAAATCGATCCCATAAAGCGATTTGAACCGTGTTTTCGGGTTCATCCGCTCAGAAATGTGCTTTGGAAGCCTTAAAAGCCCTTTAATTTCAGTCATTTGTCCCCCCTAATTCCCAAAAATTCCAACGCTTCATCGTCGTATTGCTCGACCTCGACCTTTTCAACGGTCACATTTTCGCCCTGTGGACCGATTCTCCGCTCTCGTTTACCTCGTTTCTTCGATTTCTTGCCCTTCCCCTCAGATGCGATCATGCAAGCGCCGGAAAGGTACTTGATCGGGTTCATGATCCAGCCTTTCCCACCGTCGATCATGCTCTCAACACCTCGACGAAAGGCCATCGGATCACGATCCGCCATTTTCGCAAGCTGATCGGCGTACTGAGTACCCAGCGACTCGATCGTGTCAAAACTGCCTAGCACGCCTGCGTTTTTAACGCCCTTTCCTCTCCGATCGGTTTTCCGTTGTTCGTCTAGCTCTTGGAGCCACTGCAACGCAAATTCGCGGCAATCCTCCCTGACCATCTCGATCGTGGGCTTGATTCTGCGGTGATAGGTGAAAGGAGCCTTCGGGGGGACTTCATTTTCACACGCGCTCGCGCCCGCGCTCTCTCTTATATTGTTTACGTTTTCGTTTATGTTTAGGTTTAGGGGCTGACTTAGGGACCCCTTAGTCTCCCCTAACTCTCCCCCAACAGGAGAAACGACGTGCGTCTCGTCCATGTTTGGCCGTTTTGGATACTCAGGCTGTCCTCGTTTGGCGATAAGGTTGGCCGGTATATCCAAGTCGTATTCTACAATTTGTCCGAACTTGCGTCCTTCAATTTCGTACAACTCGACAAAATTTCTACGCTGGATCTCCGCTAAGGCCTGATCCACGCTGTGATCAATTCCAGTCGTTCGTTTTAAGGCCCTTTTGTCCGCTGGGAACCGCCCGTGACTGTCACACCCCCAAGAATAGAGACGCAAAAGCAGATCGGACGCCTCGACAGGCAACTCTAGGAACCGCTCCTCATTCGCCAGCCTGATTGGCACGGGCGACCATCGACGTTTAGCCAAAATCAGCCTCCAATCGTCGCTCAACCTCTGCCAAATCAACCCGATAAAACAGCTTCGCAGGCAGCCCCTGTCTCCGCTCCTCTAAAAAACCGTCTGTTCGTAGCTTTCGCCTGCATCGCTCGACGACCCGACGACCGACAACGAGCGTCTCAGCCCAATCGTCAATTGTACAAGCCCACCACTCACCAACACCGACCGCACGTTGACGATCGATAGCCTCACTTAGAAAGCAACCCTCCAAGCAGCCGCCGGCAAGCGCAAGCACACGAATGCGAACAGAAAGAACCCTTTCTTGCATTTGATAACCTCCAGGGTGCATACTAGATTCACCAATTCGTACTGTCAAGTATTCACGGAGTGAAAAATGCATATCGGTCAAAGCGTGTTGGTTGCCGACCCCACAGGCAACGAAGCCCCCTACTTTGGAGAGGTTTTCTGGTTTGAGAGTGAGAAGCCTTTGGTTGACGTTATCGATTTCTCTGGGATCATACGGAAGGTTCCGCTCGACTGGTGTCTATTAGGAACACTCGTGCGAGCCAAGGACGCCGTAACACATTAGCAGTCGATTTTTTTGTGAAAACGGGGACCCCCCGTCAAACGACTTCCTTTAGGAAATTCCATATTAAGGCGCGAACGAAGGCCCCGTAGGTCCCAAATTTGTCTCGATGAGGGAGATTTACGACCGAAACGACGCCGTTTGAGCGCTTGATCGTCGCCTTGAAATGCCAAACGTAGGGTATTTTCTGCTTCGACTCTGGATCTGGAAGCTCACACGAAAGCTCACCCGTGACTGAAAACAGCACCCCTGAACCTTGTTTCGAGAGGACTTTCCGATCGGTCAATTTGAGGCGAAACTCCTCACTGAAGCAAGCGACTCCATCGGAAGCCCTCGAAAACCTGACCTTCACCTTTTCAATTCTTTTTCAATTTCAGCGAGGATCGGCATTTCTGAACTGAATTTTCCCGTTACGATTTTGTAACGCACGTCATTTGCTTTTTTTCGCACTGTTTTTGCAAATGGCCACATGAAAAAGTAACCCCCGCCTGTGAATTGCTTAACAATGTTTGAGATTGGGCCATCAAGGCTGATCCTGCGCCAATAACAGCAGGCGAGTTGGGCCGCATAGCCTCGGTACTCGATAAATGCCCTAAATGGCGCGGGAATCGGCATTAAAAACGTTAAAAACCACCACATCGCCTCGCAGCCAGGGGCCAAGGCCAGCGGGACTAGCAAGGCTAGGCACTGGGGGAACAAGTAAGCTAGGGAAAAAACTAGCCCGCTGACCTTGGCTGAATCGGCTACGTGAACAAGCTCGTGGGCGAGCACGATCCAGGCTCTCATTTCATCCTGTCGCGCCCATTCTCTGCTTGGAAGCCAAACCGTTTTTCCGATCACGGTTGACATGTGCTTAGAGAATCTAGGAGCAAAAAACATCAATTTTCCAAGGCATCTCATAAAGCGGCTCTCGTCCTTATACCGGATCACTGCGCCGTGTTTCCTGAGAAGCGCCATGATCCGGCGTTTGGCTTGCCGGTCTGAAATCTGCAAAAAATCGCTATCCTTGCCCATGTATTTTGCCCTCAGTTTCGAGGTCCATGAAATGTTCACCCGATAAGTCTACCTCAAACAGGGAAGCAAGGACCGAAACCGGAAGGTTCCAACCGCCTGTTCGGTGTGCTTCCCCGCAACCGGGAGGTTCCAACCGCCCAGGCCCAGTGGGTCAACCTGCACCCCAAAGGTCCGTTATGGCAGCCAGATCTGCGTTTTAGGCCGATATTTAGCCCAAAAAAAACTGTGAAAACCGCTACCCCCCGTGTTTTTTCCTAGAATTCGGAAATTAAACGCGGAAATCGACAGTTTTTTTTTGTGAAAACCGCTACCCCCCGTGTTTTTAAATAAAAACGCGCACGTAAGCGCCCACGCGCGCGCAAGAAGCCCCAAAATAAAACCTTTTTTTAAATCAAATACTTTTTTTGACAATCAAGATCAGGCTGCTATAATTAAAACATAACGACACGGCGGACAGGCCGAAGGAAAAACCATAATGCTCGAAACGTTATCTATCGTCTCAGCTTCTACAGCTTACGCTTTTTTTCTCTCATGGCTCATGATGAGTGACAGCAAGGCAGAGGACATTAAGTCTGTTTGCCGATGGTTAACCGCCAGCAAAACGGGAGAGTAAAATGAAAACCATGCGTAAGAAAAAACTAGAAAAGTGTGACGGAATGATTGACCGCAACCGGATCAAGTGGAATCGAAAGGGAAGCGAGATCTGGACAAATCCAGATAACCGTAATTTCTACGGCCCGATCTCATGGTCGGACGGGGCGGTATCTCGCACGGTCGCGCTCTATTGGGACGAAACCAAAAATGCCTACCTTGATCCGACCGCTAACAAGTACTTCACCAAAGAAGATTTGGAGGCTCAAAATGCCTAAGACACTGAAAGACCAAGACGGTCGAATTTGGGGGCCAAAAATAGGTTGTGAAGGTCCCATACTTTGGAAAGGTTCACGGGTTGTTTACTGGGATCGTTTAGAGGGAAAATACTTCGATCCGACCACCGATCTTTATTTGTCTCTGAAAGAAACCGAGGTTCAAAATGGATAACGAATTATTCGAAAAAATGTTTTTCGCAGTCATTGAAGCAAACAAAGGCGCGAAATGGGAAAGCTACAAGGCAACGGTCGAGGCTATGTTTCAGGTCATGGCTGAAGAAAAGATCGCGTTCAATTTTCACGAAGCAAAAGAACGCCGCGAAGATCGAAAAATATTAGAAGAGTCCAGAGCATTGACGGAGAAAGTCAGAAATCGAGAAGGGGGAAAAAATGTCTAAGCAAACAAAAAACGGATGGGGATCTTTTACGGACGCAAAGGGCCGAACGTGGGAACCGATGGAAGGGTTCAATGGTCCGATGATGGACGAAGACGGAACCGTCACATACTGGGACATCAAAGCGGGGAAGATGTACGATCCGATTAAGGGTGCTCACACCTTTGGTCCAAAGTATTCCGCGCGGATCGATCCTAGCGCTGGCGACTGGTACAGCGATCAAGATGAAACGTTGGCGGATTACATATTCCGGGTGAGCAATTTGGGATAAATAAAAACGTTTTTTAAATCAAATACTTTTTTTGACATATCAAGTGGCTAGTGTATAATTAAGACATAACGAAGCGAAGTTGGACCCTTCGCAAAAGGAAAAAAACCATGACTTGCCAAACTAAGAAAAACACAAATATCGAATTTAGAAACCACGGCGATCTTCACGGTCCTTCTATGGACATGGATCAAGCGGGTCGCTGGTGGGATCGCAAGTTGGAGGGCCAAGATCGGGCGGACTACATCGCGGAACATTTCGAAGGTCCAAAGGAAGATCAAGCAACGATCCTTTGGGTGCCACGCTCCAAGAATCCAACAACGGGCGACGTTCCACAAGGATATATCGGGGCGACGACTGAAGAAACGAAGGCAAGTTGTGTGGGTTGTTCTTATGCTCCAAAGTCATGGCACAAGCAAGATCCGACACTCCCCGAGACGGATGGAGGCTGCTACTATTGGTCCGGATCTGCCTCGATGGCGCATGGTTCGATGAAACGCGCCCACCTCAAAGGCAAAGACTACAGCCTGGAAAATGCACTTGAGAAAAGCGTCCGACACGCTAAGGCGCTCCGAATTGCTCCAGGTGGCGATCCTGCTGCAATTACTCGAAAGACGCTCGAAGATATAAGAGCAAAAGCCGCAGAATATGGGATCGACACGGTCTTAAATTACACTCACCATGCTGAAGATCGCGGGGCTCACCTCAAAGGTGAGGTCATGGCATCGTGTGACTGGGATCTGGACAAGGCCGTCCGATTGATTCAAGACGGATGGCGGACCACGGTTTCGGTCCCCGCTGAAATTGGCAAGATGATCGATGATGGCGTAGCTGTTAAAGACCTCCCACGTCTAACCCTTCCCGATGGAACCCCGATCACATATTGCCCGAATAAAACCAAGTCCAAAATTAAAAGTCGAGGTCGAGAATTCGTCATTGACTGCAACGAGTGTGGATGGTGTGACGGTGCCAAAAAAGGACCCAAAGCGGTTGGGTTTATTGAGCACGGAATCGCCACGAAGATCAAAGCGCCTAAAAAGACCGTCTTTGCCTCGATGATTTCCTAAATCATCGGGGGGATCTTCTTTTCACAGAAAAAATCTTCATAAAAAAATCTTCAGGGGAAAAAAATGACAATCGAAACGAGCAAAGAACAAAAAATTGGCGACTGGAAGATCTCTTACGAGCCCTTAGAATACGACCCGAAAAATATCAAGCCGGGCGACGCTGTGAGATCTTTTGACTTCTCGAAGTATAATCGAGAGGTCGAGGGTAAAGATGCATGCTTTCGAGAGGGGATCGTTTTAGGTTTCGTCGAGATTCAGGGATCCCAAAGATATTGGATCTGGGTCATTCGAGAAGTCTTTAGCGGGATCGATAGGGATATAAGCCTAAAAGCGCGGATTGTGTACCCGCCTGTAAATGGCACGTTGACTTGGAATGATACGACAGACGGTGTCGATCGCTTGGATGGTCTTGATATTGAAGGTGAAGATCTTCTGAAGCTCCAAACGAAAGCGGCGACGCTTGAAATCTTGTGGGCGCGTGAAAGAGATCTTTTCTGCGAAAATTTAGATGGCGGGCCGGACACAAAAATCATTTTTTAAATGTGTTTTTTTAATCAAGAACACTTTTTGACTCTGTGTAAGTTTTTGATATAATAGAGGAAAGAAAGGCGGAACGGACATTCTGCCAAAGGAAAAAACCATGACGCTCTCAAAAAAAATCACGATCGACGCTACGAAGATTAAAGACGCAAAAAAATTCATGCTCCGACTGGCGCTGAAGGCCGAAAAAGCGGGTCAGGATTTTAGTTACGAGTTTTCTGAAATCTTCGCGAAAAAAGACACTCAATATGTCGATGTTCAGACAATGACTTTCGGGTGGTCTTTAGAGCCGAAAACGGTTGTCCGTAACGTCTCAGAACTAACCTTGACAGGGTCGCTTGTGATGACTGAGGGATGGCGCGTTGTGGGCCATGCTGAAGATCTGGGGCATGGTATGAAAATCAACATGCTCGAAGGCAAAGTGCCGGCGCGTCTTCAGGGTGATTTTGAGCAAACCTGCGATCACTGTGACCATAAGCGGAATCGTAAGAAGATGTGGATCCTAAAAAAGGACGGGGGCCGAAAAATTAAGGTCGTGGGTACAACCTGTGTTCGTGATTTCACGGGTCATGATGGATCTTTTCAGAACCTTGCAAATTGGGATCAAATTGTCCGAGATTTATGGTTTGGTGAGGGTGAAGGCATCCAAGAATTCACGGGGTTTTCTCAACGATATTTTGACATCAAACGAGCGGCAACGGTCGCAGCGCTTATGATCGGTCGATTCGGCTTTGTTTCAAAGAGAAACGCGGAAATGCAAAACCAAATTTCTACGGCTCAATGGATCTCCGAAGATGTGAACAACGGACACATTGATCAATCTGAAGATTGGCCAGCAGCGGAAAAGGTAGCCGTCAAAGCCCTCAAAGACGCTCAAAAGATCGGAAAGGAAAAGCGGAAAGAAGACATTTTCCACAATATGCACATGATCTCTCAAGCGGAGGTCGTGGATCATCGTAGCTTTGGAATGATCGCCTGGATCGTTCAGTGGTCAATCCAGCAGAACGAAGCAAAAAAACGATCTTCTCGTAAGAGGAAATTCGCTAAACGTTGTGGAAAATCAAAGAAGATCGGCTCCGTTGGTGAGCGCTTGAATGTACGGGTCATGGTTTTGGGATCTCGCAACTTCGATTCCTACTACGGCGGGGGTGTGAAATTCGATCTCTTGACCGAGTGCGGATCTTTAATCGCCTGGTGGTGCTCAGGAAGCAGCCAAGGCCTAGAAGTTGACGGTGTCTTTGAAATAAAGGCGACCGTGAAGAAGCATGGCGAGTGGAAAGGGGAAGCCTGGACCACTGTCTCTCGCGTGGCTGTGGCTACTTAAATGCCCCCACGCACGGGGGGTAACGTTTTTCACAAAAAAATAAGGGAAAGATATTATGGAAATTGATTCAAAAAAACAAAAGATGGTCGAAGAGACAATCGGCGGTCTTCAGGGTCTTGAGTTTAACATTGAAACGGACATCGTGACTTACGAGGCCACGCTTGAGCAGCCGGAAGAAATTTTAGAAATATGTCTCTCGGGTGATGATGCCTCTGAGGCTCTGGCCTTTCTTTACTCGACAAAACCAGAGGTGATGGAGGTAATCAACCGACTGCTCCAGCCGCTCGTTTGCACCGGGGCCTTTCATAAAGATCTCATTCGATACACGCTCGAAGATCATCTGGTTATTTCTGACAGTCTAGAGGAGTGGGGAGATCTTCTTTTTAGTTCGGGATACTTTCAAGACTAACGGGGGATGTATGAGTCAAACAAAGCGGTATGTGGTTCTTTATGGCAAAAAAAAGAAGGGGGTGATCCTTGCTGGGTCACAGGATGGTGCTTTGCATAGTGCGTTTGAGATGTATGGAAAGCATCGCAAGGATCGGGTTCGTGTTTACAGGTACGCAGAAGACTTAAAGACACGGAATAAAAGTGTTTTTTAAATCAAGAACTTTTTTTGACCAACTCGCAAATGATGCTACAATGGTGGCATAACAAGCAGGGAGATTCATGATGTATATGCAATTCACTAAGCCTGACACAACCGGCATGGTTGACCTCGGTGTCTACTGTGATGGTGAGATCAACGTCTTCTACAATGAGTCGAATGGCGGTGTGTTTATTATCGACATCGATAGTGGGATCCTGGTTGGGAACAAGATTCGGTTTTACGACACGGCTTGCAAGGCCAAGCAATACGCAGACAAGGTCTTGACGTATGGCTACACTCCAAAGCCTGAGTGCCCTCACTGTGGGCTTTTGTGGACCGAGCATGTGGTTGAGCGTGTGTCTATAAGTCATGATTTCAAGGATCAATCCTGTGTGGTTGGACCGTGTGGTGTGGCTGTAGATATTTTAGACTCTCCCCGTGCCATTAAATTTCTAAAAGGGGAGTGGTGTTAGCTTAGGGCCGCCACGATGGAGAAGCGTTATGTTTAGGTTGCATGCTATAATTGAAGAGGGTGACGGGGTCACCAAGTTCTGGATCTCCGACGGATCGTCGGGGTCAGAGCCCTGGATCGATGGTGGTAGGGAGAAATCCATTTCTCGTGTGCTAGACCTTTGCGAGTCTCGCGGAGTGTCGAGTCTTGAGATACACTCGCCAAATGCCATGAAGTGTTACACGTCTTCTCGTGACAACCAGGGCAGGGTGGTTTGGTCAGGGTCCGTAAGGCCAAACCGATCAGAGCAATTTAATCTTTGTTAGTAAGGGGGGTGAGATGTTGTACGGCGCGTGTGAGATAGACGTTGATGGTGGCCGGTTGTTTTTGGTGGCCGATGCTAAGAGGTTGAGTAGGTGCTCTTCGTGTGAGCTTATATGGGAAAGGTCGGCTTTCCCTGAAGGGTGGTGTGAGTTTTCAGTCCTAAACCTTCAGACACGGTCTTCCAGAACGGTCACAATGAAACACGATTTTGCATCCTGGGGTCACACTGAGTGCCCAAGGTGCGGGCCGGGGTGTGAGACAACCGTTGCGGATGGAAGGTTGGTGCCCAGCGGTGTGGGTGGTCTTTTGGGCTGGGTTGGTAGTGAGGCTGGTGGCAAGCCTGTTGATGTGGCCGACACACTCAATGTGTCCCAGGCCTCGGACTCTAGAAGTTGGATTTTTCTCGTCGAAAAGGATCTTTGGCCGGAAATGGTGGTGCCCAGTGTCGATTGATAATCTCATAGGGAAGACATTTCCCTGGAAGTGGCAAACGAGGCCGGGCTTTATGGATGATGTTGAATGTACGATCAAGGATGCGTTTGTTACGCCCCTTGGTCGCCTGGTCATAAAGGTCCACATTGTGGGGTGTGGTGTTGATCACAGCGAGAGTGGTGGCCAAGGATATTTCAAAGAAGCGTTCTGGAGTACCGCAACAGGCGGGGATCACTTCCCATGATAAATGCTTTTTTTAAATCAAGAACCTTTTTTGACACTTCGTATGTGTGGTGTATAATTAAGGCATAACAACGAGGCGGGACACCTCGAAGGGAAAACCATGCAGGGAACAAAATCATTTATCGACCGCGTAGCGAAGGCCAAAGGTAACAACCAAAAGGCCATTGATGCCTTGCAGGCGGGTGTTCGTAGGCTCGCAGACTCTAACGAGTGGCAGAACTTTTTGAGTTTTAACGCCTCGTTTCATTCCTACAGCGTGGGTAACAGGCTCTTAGTTTGGAGCCAGCGGCCCGGCGCTACGCAGGTTGCGAGCTACAAGTCATGGAAGTCTCGTGGTCGATGCGTGCGGAAGGGTGAGAAGGGTATAGCGATTATCTGCCCTATTATCATCACCGATAAGAGGACCGAAGAGAAGGTGCTTGTGGGCTTCAAGATCGGTCACGTCTTCGATGTGGCGCAAACAGAGGGCGAGTCGATTGCCAAGATCGTCACTCTCGTCGATGGCCAAGAGGCTGCTGCTGCTGCTGGTTTCGAGGCTTTGATGCGGTTCGCTGACTCCGAGGGTGTGAAGGTTTCTACCTTCAAGAAGACCAAGGTGGGGTTTGAGCGGGTCAATGGATATCTTGAGTTTGGAACTGCACACATTTACCTTCGAGAAGACTTGCCAGCGGCGCAGCGCACAAAGACTCTTGCCCATGAGCTTGCACACTGGGCGCTTGAGCATGGCCGTGTGGAGCATGATGTGTCTCGCTCGATTGAAGAGGTTGAGGCTGAGTCTTGCGCCTACGTCATCTGTAACGAGCTAGGGATCGACTCTGGGTCGTACTCTTTCGGGTACATTGCCTCGTGGGCCAATGGTGACGCCGGGAAGATCAGCAACGTGGCCGAGAGGGTTATCGGTGCTGTTGACAAGGTAATGAAGCATGTACGCTCGAACGAGAAGTCTTTAGCGGCCAAAAAGGCCGCCTAAAGACGGGGGGTCTTGGTTTTCACAGTTTTTAGGAGAAAGCACGATGAACGTTAAGCAGGAATGGTTAGAGCACGAGAGAAAAGAAGAAGAGAAAGATCTCTGGTGGGGTGGTTTTGGATGGGGGGCATCGCTCGTCTTTGCGGTGTTTGCAATCATCGAAAACGTCCCTTAACTCTAACCAAGGAGGACACATGTCTTTCATTCGCAGCCTGGGTTGTTACGACCTGGGCAACGGTTGCTACTGGCACCGTATTCCTGCTGGGCTGGTCTAGTCCCGCAGAAAGCCTCTTGTGGAAGGGCAGTCGCAACCAACCACAAGCAGGCTCCAGCGCGGTTTAGTTTCTTCCCCGTGCTGTAGATCTTCTAGAACCCTCCGTCCCGTGCGGGTAAGTATTGCGGCAACGGGACAACTTTTCTCATGTTTTTTTCCATTTGCGATCCGATTTCATGAACATCTTCCGTTACTCCAGTGAAGGGCAAACTTCAGGGAGAGCAGGGGATGAGCAGGAATCAAAGGAAGGGCCTTGTGTCTGGCGGACACATACGGGGGCCTTGAGCAAGCAGCTTTTTTTAAACCGTTTTTAATCAAGAACACTTTTTGACACACGCTCACGGTCCTGTATAATTGATGGCAGGACACAAGGGGAGAACAGATAATGTCTGAGCGACTAAAGAAAGAAGTAATCGAAGCATGGGAGACGGTTGGCTCTTGCATAGAAAACGACGTGCCAATTCTAAAAGAAGAGCTAATCCAGTTGATCTCGGAGCTTCGCGACGTAGCGGTAAATGAAGCCAGAGAGGTGAAAGCGGGCGACGTGGTAACCCTTAAAGGCATTAGCAGGCACGGCAAGAACCGCATTTCTGAGCAGGGCGCTCGGTGGGTGGTGTCAGGTGTCGGGAGGAAGGGCGCGGGCCATCCAGGTTTTGTCCTTCTTGAGAAAGACAACGGTTTGGATTTTTGGAGATGGGTTGCGTTGGCTGATGACAAGAATTTTATCATGGAGTTGGAGGGATAAAGATGAGCATCGATATCAACCACTTTTCTATCGCTGAACTGGCTCAACCCGTTGAGTACGCATGCGATCGATTGAGGGAAAGAATCAGCGAAATTGAAGCGCTTGCAGACAAGTCGTCGGGAGAGTCTAAAGCTCTTTTCCAAGACTCCGCCGAGTCACACCGTCAAACACTGGAAGAGTTTTCTAAGGTGCTTGAGAGGTTAGATCTGGCTCAAGAGTACATGGGCGCGTCATACTTCAAGACTTTGGGGAGGTTGTAATGAAACCGCAAGAGCGATGGATCGTCGGAAAAACGATCGCAAAAGTAAAGATTGAGTCTTTCATAGACGACATGGGCGGCGGGGAACGACAAGCACACGATCTTCAATCGATCGTGTTTACTGACGGATCTTGCATGTCTTTTCACGGGGTTCCTGGCCAGGCCGATTACTTCGTGGAGGTTCAGTATTTTTCTCGGCGTAGGGTCCGCAGGATCAAGGGGCAAAGGGGGGACTAGATATGTCAGGCGAAGAAAGAGATGAGGAAGTTCGATGGGCCTTGAAGGCTCTTCTGAGAGCATGGGAGTGGGGCGGACAGGAGGCGTGTGACGCCTTGGTAGAACGGAGCCGTCTTTACCGAAAGGTTCAAAAGGCAGCAGAAAAGGTTGGTCTGTGTGACCAGGGAGGACTAGAGGTGGCCGAAGATGAACACACAACAGAAGAGGCGCGGAGGATGCTTGAGGCTCTCACCAAAGAGTTCCACGAGGCAACCCCTGGGCTATATGAGCGAATGCTTGAAAGGGCTGGTCTGTATCAGCGATGCCAGACCATGGCGGTCAAGGTTGGTGAGCATTGGCGTGTCGGCCCTGTCTCTCTAGACGGAACCGTTAAGAAGGTTATGCGTACCGTCAAGTACGACAGCCGGATGGAGGCAGATGACCATGCCAACAGGTTTACTCAGACGCGCTTGGCTGCAATCAAGTACAACCTTCGTGAAGTCTACCCAGATGGCATGTGGGAGCACATCGACCAGGACAAGGAGCAGGGAAATGGTTAATTCGTTTGAAGATGGCAGCACTGTGACAACGATCAAAAACGTCTTCAATGGAAGATCGGCAGAGAAGCGTGTCACCGTGAACGTGTCTGTGGAGGTGTCTATAGCCGACATCGTTCGGTATGCAAAAGAGTGCTGGAACCCGTATGTTGCCGATGAGCAGACGCCGAGCGTCGGGGTGCATGAGGCAGCAGAGATCTGGGGGTCTATCAATGAAGACCTGATTTCAGAGTTGATCTTGGGTGGCCACGTTGTCGGCAGCGACGATGATGAGCGTTGCGAGTCAATACTTGAGCAAGCGTTTGCCAACTGGGCTGGGCTTACTACCCTTCAGAGAAGCAGGAGGGTCATGTCTAGGATCAGCGCTATTGTTGAGGCTCACGAAGACGCCAGCAAATAAAACACCCTTTTAAATCAAGAACCTTTTTTGACACATTAGTTTCGCGGTGTATAATTAATGCACAACGAAGAAACGGAGGTAGTTGTGAGTAAGTCGGCAACAAAGTTTAAGGGGGGCTACAAAGTTAAGCTCCAGGTCTATTGTGAGATAGGTATGGATGCCATTGAAGAGGCCGTGTCTTCGTACAACGAGACGGTTGAGGACTGTGAGGCTATCAAGATCGACGAATGGTTTTTGGATAGCCTATACGGAGAGATCGATGAAGATTTCTTGCTCGACTTTGTAAATGACTGTTGGGTTGATGATTTTAACCTAGACCCGGTCGATGTTGTTAACCATGCGCTTGAAAGGCTTTACTAGGAGAAGTGAGATGATGAAAGACAACGATTTGACGCACTGCAAAGACTTGACTGGAGAGGGTGTGGCGAAAGGAATCACAAACGGCGGGACATCTTTGTCTGGCGATGGGATTTCGTTCATGCAGCTAGTGATGATCCGACAGGCATTGGATCTTCAGGGGAAGGGCATTGGACTGAGCCGACGCCTTCCCGCAGGAACAACGATGGCTCGCAAGTGGCTTGGCCTCAAGGGCAATCGTGAAAAGCTGCTCGCTCAGGTTGACGACATTATCGCCCGAATTCAGAGGGAGCGAAGAGAGTACGTCGAGGGGGTGCATGGTGAATAAGCAAGACACTGCTAAGTTGATGAATCGGTCCTACCTCTTGACCGCACTGTCTAGCCCAAGAGGGATGGACGGGCTACCTGTGGAGGGACCCGACAGGCGCAAGCATTACCGCTCGCAACTGATACGTGCATTGGCAATAATCACGGGCATCGATGATGAGACGTACCCCACCCCCGAATCGTTCCAAGAGTGCAAGCCTGCGCTTAATACGGACTGGCTGGAAGAAAAAGCCTATCAAATACAGAAAAAAGGACTGTCGGCCTTTATGGACTACCTTGACGAAGAAAACCTCGACCGGATGATGGATCCGAGCCTCGACCTATTTCCACACTTCGACAGGCGGGGGTGCTAAATGGCCTCGTCCAAGCTGGAGCCTCATGAGCTATTGACAGAAGATCTTCGCTTCTCGGTGAGCTTTAAGGGTTACGAGAACGCATTCGTTCGAAAAAAGCTCGCAAAAAAAATCGCTGCGGGGCCAGGACACAAGCACGTTTACGACGGCATTGTTGATCTTGTGAACAGCGGGCACCTTGATCACCCCTACGAAAAGGCGCTCGAAGCGGGTTTTTCTTGGGTTGAGTCGGTCACAATACCAGAAAAAAGTAGGGACGAATATTACGTGACACAGTTCGAAAACTACATGGACTTTTCCAACTTTCAATACTTTAAGAAAAACCGCATCCTTGAAACAGCAAAAGGCTTAACAACTTCAAATTTCGTAACCATCGAATACAACATCGACAAGTGTAGCATGGTTATAGCGATTTGCCTGCTTGCACCCTTTGTGCTCGAAGCTAGGGCGATTGAGTTGCTAAATGAATACACGGAGAACCCGTGTTCCACAAAGAAGCACATTCTTGTCGGAATCATTGGCCCAGGCCACCAAAGAATTTTAGACAACACACGAGAAACCTTAGATGCGTTTAGGTTGGTTGAGTCAAGAATCCTGAGAGAACTGGGCCGCCCTTCTTCGGAACGACAGCGGGTGAGGGGTAAGTGCGAAAAAGACATTTCTTGGAAGTCCTCAATCCTAGAGGGCGGACTTTAGCCAGAAGAACGGGGGGTTCCCGTTTTCACAAAAAAATCTGGGAGGGTTTTGTGAGCAAAAAAACACAAGAGATTAAAGAGGCGTGGGAGGCGGCTAACATTGAAGACTACACAGATGCTGTTGATCTTCTTATTGACCGAATCGAGTGGCTCTGGAGAAACTGCAAGTCATTGAACGGAGGCAACCTTGACAACCAAAGGTCTGCTTGCCTTGAAGATGCGGTTTGCGCCCTGAGAGAAAGCAAGCACTCCAAACCACCCGCAACCGTTAATTACCGCGTTGCAATAGAGGTTCCCGTCAACCTGAACAGAATGGAGATCCTGTGGCAGGAAGACCATGACGGAACATGGGAGGAGTGGAACCAGGATATACTTCCAGCAATCATGGACGAAGGCGAACGAGAAACGTTTGTCATTGAGAGCCTTATTAGCGACTCAGAGATAACAAGCGATCGGTTTTTGCAGTGGGTCGTTGAACAAGGATATGTGAAATAACTGTTTGACCTGTCCTATTGCCTATGTATAATTGGCGCGTAAACAAGAAATGGCGAGAGGGGTTTATGGTTTTTATCCCCTTGAGTCAGGAGAGCCTCTGTCCAGGCTCTTCACCTTGGCGCACTGGGAGGGAAAATAATTGAACGCTAACCTTATGGTTCCAAGTTTAATCTTCGCCCTTCCGGTGCGCCTTCTCCACATCTCAAGTAGTATGCCTGGCTCTTTTGGCGTGTTATCTTTCGCTGGGGGTGCAGTTAGCACCATCGGCAGGAGCTATCGTGTCAGAAGATACTGTGAAGACCGTTGTGGCGGTAACGTTTGTTCTTAGTGGGTTTCTCGCAAAAGAGATTGGTATGCGAGAAGCTACGGAGTTTGAAATAGTTTGTGGGTTGGGTATATGTCGCGAAGCCGTTTATCAAGTGTTAGAAAGCCCCGAAGAGCACGAGCAAATTGTAAGTCAGGCTATAAGCCGGTTAAGAGGGGTCGTCGATTCGGGCGAGTTTGGAGATTTTCACTAATGAAAAAAAGCGACGTGGTAGAGGTGACAATGGAGCGTGTTCCCTTGGGGGTGAATGTGTTTTGTCGTGACAAGGGCATTCAGAAGAAGCTGCTCTCTGCCTACCATGGCGAAGGGTGGCACTTGTCTAGCGCAAGAAAGAGGGCTGTTGAGGGTGTCTTTTACCAATTCAAGCACTTGGACGACATCGTTGATATTATATGTCCAGAGCAGTGGATGGTGGATCGTATGAAGAAGGCTCTTCTTGGGGACGGAATGCTGGTCATACGTCTCCAGGCAGAGCTTGCTTTCCCCTTGCTAGGTCTTCGGGAATACCACATGTCTCTTAAGTGAGAAAACCCCCGACAGCCGGACAAATGCAGGGAGGAGGCTGCCGGGGGTAACCAGGAGGATTAATCCATGGCCGACAAAATGGTCGCGGATGATCTCTTCGTAGTCAACAAATCTAAAAAAAACAAAGAGGTTATCATGAGCAAAAGCGTAGATTTTTCTACAGAACCACCAGTCGTTGGGCACGCGGTGTCTAACTACCGGGTTGATCTCCTAACGGACACGGAGTGGCGTGAGATTAGGAAGAACTCTCTTGGCTGTAGTGAGGCTGCTGCTGCGGCAGGTCTTAATAAATACAGGAGCCCTCTTGATGTTTACATGCAGAAGAAGGGGTACTCCAAGGGCTTTACTGGAAACATTGCATCTAGGATGGGGTCTGCGTTGGAGCCGTTTATCGCCTCTGAGTTTACTAGGGAGACTGGCCTTAAGTGTCACGAGGTTGTCTGGAATCTAAGCCACCCAGAGGAGCCAAGGTTTACAGCAACTCTGGATCGTGTTTGCTACGAGCCGTGGAGCGAGAGGTGGGCTGTTGTGGAGCTTAAGAACCCAGGATGGAGGCAAAGGTCTGAGTGGGAGGGTGCTGTTGAGAGCGGGCGGCCAGGAGCCGGTACGACTATTGAGAGCTATTTTTACCAGCTTGTCGGACAGATGAGCGTTACCGGGTTTGATGTGGGTTACCTTGTTGGGCTCATTGAGAAGAAGATGTACATTATCCGTGTGGACAGAGATAAGGACATCGACGATCTGTGCTCTTGGATCCCAATGCAGGTTAAGTCTTTTTGGTCAAACCACATTGACAAAGACGTTCCACCGACAGCCGACGGGAGGGACAAAGACCTTCTTGGCGCTTTGTACGACTCACCCAAAAAGGGCTCGGAGGTGTTTGACGAATCAATGCTGAGTGATGTTGAGCAGCTAAGGCAGATTAGGGAGAATATTAAGTCTTTAAACAATGAGGCTGATGAGTTGGTTGTTTCTATAAAATCAAGAATGGGCAACAGTGAGAAGCTCGTTCTTGGTGAAGGTGTTAGGCCGGTAAGGTGGGGGGCTGCAAAGACGACAAGGTTTGACTCAACGTCTTTTAAGAAGGCTCACCCCGAGCTATACACCGAATACACATCCGTAAGCAGTTCGCGAAGGTTTAGTTACTGATGGGTAGGCACTACTGGCTTATTAACTGCATCCAGATGTCGAAGACCGGGGGGTTCCGGTTTTCACAAAAAAACAGAAAGGAGATGCTTCCGCACTTGGAACGGGTTTGCTTCTCTTGCGATCACAAATATTCGGGCGGTATTTACTGCCCGTCTTGCGGCAAGCCTGACGGGGAGATTCTTGATTGGGCTGGCCAAGACATTCGTTTAAATTCCTAAAGGGAGGAAAGTAATGACTTTAGTTTCAAATGGTGGTGCCAGGGGTTCTGGCGGTGGTGGTGGAGATCTCAAGTCCTACGTCGAGAGAAACCAGGGAGAGATAGCAAAAGCTCTTCCAGAGTACGTGGGTGCAGATCGGTTTTTTAAGTTACTGGTGACAGAGCTTGTTCGCAATCCTGAGATACAGAAATGCTCGCCGAACAGCGTTATTGAGTCTATTTACCAGTGCGCTCGTCTTGGCCTAAGCCCTGGCCCTGCGCCGATCGGAAAGATACATCTTGTTCGGTTTGGTGAGCAGTGTACGACAATTATCGATTACAAGGGTCTTATCGATCTGGCAAAAAGAAGCGGTCGGTGCAAAGACATTAGGGCTTACGTTGTCTACCAGAACGAGTTGGACGCTGGTAGATTTGCCCACAAGGCATGCAACACGCCCAACCCACCAACACTCTACCACGAGCCGATTGATTTTGGTGACCGTGGTGAGCCGGTTGGCGCATACGCAATTGCCTACTTTGACGACCGTGACCCAACTTGGCAGATAATGTCGATTAAGGACATAGACAAGGCTAAGGCTATGAGCAGGGGTAGCAGTAGCGCAAAGAGCCCGTGGAACAGCCACTGGGAAGAGATGGCAAAGAAGACAGTTATTCGTCGGCTATGTAAATTTCTAGACCTTAATGACGAAGTCTCTGAGCAGCTTGTTCGCGAAGATGCAGTCACATACGGACAGAGAGATCTCTCAACAACCGTCAGCAGCTTTACGGTTGCAAACATTGAGGACCGGTCTTCCAGTGTCGAGGCGGAAGAAAAGCCTGCGCCTGCAAAGAAAAGAGGGAGGCCGTCGAAGATAGACAAGGCTAGGGAGTGGCTTGCGGGGTCTGGGCTTACGGTTCCAGAGATAAGGGACATTCTTAAGGTTGAAGACGCCTCCCCTGGCAGTTTGACGGTCGAGCAGATTGAAGACATTCGAGTGGCCTACGAGGAGAAATTGGCAATTCAGGAGAGTATGTAATGGGCTTCCCCACAGCCAAGGACATATCTTCTGTGGTTGGAGTCACTCCCGCAACTGCGCGGGAGTGGCTCAGTGGCCGAAGGCCGATGTCTGTAATGGTCCTTATTGCCCTATACAGGGACGACCCCTCTCTTAACGTGATGGCGTTTCTTAAAATGCTAGACGACCGATACAAGAGCCCTGTAGACTTGCGGACCCAAAAATCAGCCAAACGAAAGACTGGTGGTGCCGGCCCACGTAGAAGGTCTGTTCGCGAAAAGAGGTTTAAGTGAAAATGAGGTTAGTGTCTAGATGCGCCGTCGCCATACTTGTGTTGCTTTTGGTGGGTGGTCAGTCCTGGGCTGACGCAAACCCTTGCGGCGATCGGTGTCGAAGGATCGTAGATGTTGCGCTAGACGGGTGTAAGAACGCGCCACCCGGCGTAGAGAGAGGGTTTCTATACAGCCTTCTCGCACAAGAGATTATTCTTGGCGTGCCCGATGAATATCGGGGGATGGTTCTTGCTGCCGCCTGTCGCGAGAGTGGCTTTAGGGCGGCTCCACGGGTGGGTGATGGCGGAAACGCTGTTGGCCTTCTTCAGATGTGGCCGTGGTGGGAGAGGTTTGGTGTAAACAGGCTTGACCCCATAAGCGCTGCAAATGGGTGGATTACCAGGATCCTAATGAACGTCCGCCGGGCGAAAAGAAAGTGCGGAAAGAAGATGCGCTATCGTGCGGCGTGGGCTTGGGTTGCAAGCGGCCCCAAGGGGTGGAGGTGCAGAAGCCCTCGCCACTACTGGCTAATGAAAAGGTGGCACAGAAGGGCTAAGTGGACATCTCTTTAGCCCAATATCTCCTTCTTATTATATGTTTGTAACCGGGGTGACTTTCCAGCTTAGAAAAAACAAGCCCTTGGTTCTCAAGTCTGCGTGCGTGGATGCCTGCGGTTCCCTTTGTTATACCGCCAACACAAGCGGCTATCTCTCTGGCAATCATGCCGCGAGATCCAGCCCCTAAAAGGCACTCCATGACCAGATTTCTTGTTGGGGTTTGTTTCGGTTCTTTCATAAAGATTACGACTGTTTGTTCGCGACACCCAATCTCCATTAACTTCAATAAGTTGAGTCTCCTGTGATGATCTCAGACAATTAGCCACCCGTCACTAATTTCATCAAGGGACACATGAAGAACGAAGTACCAAATAAGTGGATGGTTATGGCAGAGAAGTATGGGGAGACTCTCTTAGCACAGGCCAAAGAAAGAAAATGGAAGTACATACATCGGGTTCATGGCACGAAGCTGCAAATGAGCTACTCGGAGGTTGTTGACTGGGGCCGGTGGCTGGCAAAGAAATGGGCAAAAGACAGAGGCTTGATTGCAGGCCCGAAGACGGGGGGTCCGCGTTTTCACAAGCCCACAATGAAGGTGGAGGCGGCGGCAGACGGGAACACCCTTTCTGTTGAGGCAAAGTCAGACCGCATATCAACCCTTGAAGAGCTTCTTGAGGCTGCAAAGGTTGATATGGGTGTTTGGCGAGTTGACACATACAAGGTGAACACATGGGAGTCGGCCTCAAAGATAGACAACGAGATCGTTGTTACGCCTCTTTGGCAGGTGAAGGCCAACCTTATAAAGATTGTTCCTGATGAACAAAAGTTCCCGGCAATCACGCCAGTCAGCGTAAACATTGGAAGGCTTAGTGAGCGATCACAACACGGGCAGCAGGGAGAGATGAAGAAGTGCTTTGTTGTTCCCGACTCACAAAACGGATATCGAAGAGATTTTGAGTCTGGGTTTCTAGACCCGATGCACGATCGCCTTGCATGGGATGTTGTTGTTCAAACGGCAAAGAGAATACAGCCTGATGTCGTTGTTCTTCTCGGAGACATGCTTGACCTTGCTGACTGGTCAGACAAATACGTTGCAGGGCCAGACATGTATTACACCACACAGCCCACAATAATTGAGCTTGCATGGTGGATCGGGCAGCTAAGAAAGGCCTGCCCCAAAGATTGCGAGTTTGTCTACCTAGAGGGAAACCACGAGCAGAGGATGGACCGAGCCATACTCAAACACATACCATCGGCATACGGACTAAGAAGCTCTAGCGGGGACGCCGTAGCGTTAAGCGTTCCATCTTTGCTCAACCTTTCAGAGATGGGTGTTGATTATTACGACGGATACCCCAACTCTGAATACTGGCTTACTGACAACATTAAGTTTACACACGGCACGGTAGTCAGACAGGGCGGTGGTAAGACTTCTAGCGAGGTTGTAAAAACGAGCCAGGTAACACAAGGTTTTGGGCACATCCACCGCCTTGAGCTTTCGTCAAAAACAGTTCATGGAAGAGATGGCGCACGAACCGTGTATGCGTTTAGCCCTGGAACAATTTGCCGTCTAGATGGCGTCGTTCCTGGGTACAAAAAACTAAACGACTGGCAGCAAGGGATGGCGGTGATTCACTACCTCGAAGACGGAAACGACCACACAATTGAGTTAATACCAATTAATGAGGGTCGCGCCATTCATGACGGCATGGTAGTTTATGGGCGTGACAGGCTTGACGACTTGTCACGAGATACAGGTAACTGGTTTTCCAAAGGGAGGGGAAGATGAGTTTGAACAAGGTTCAGTTGATAGGTCGGCTCGGCAGAGATCCAGAGCTAAAGTCGAGCAAGAACGGCATGTCGATAACAAACATGTCTATTGCCACGTCAAGGAAGTCGAAGTCTTCTAGCGGCGGATATCAGGAAGAAACCGAGTGGCACAGAATTGTCTGCTTTGGTAAAACGGCAGAATTTGCAAACAAGTATCTGCTGAAGGGGAGGCTTGTTTATGTTGAGGGGCGTCTCAGGACAAACTCTTGGCAGGCCAAGGACGGCACAAAAAGGCAGACAACCGAAGTCATAGCCGACGTTGTTCAGAGTCTTGATAAGCCGTCTGAACGACCGTCTGGAGGGAGCTATTCCGACAGTTACGGGGGCGGTAGCTCGTCCTCGTTTGGCGGCGAGTCGTCTAGCTCAGGCTCCAGCGGATCATTTGGCGGTAGTCCTAAGCCTGCCAACAAGCCACAGGAGTCTAAGCAGCAAACACTTGGCGGCGGGCAGGGGTACTTCGACGATGACGACATACCGTTCTAAGGAAGGACACATATGTGGGTTTTTGTTCCAATAAAAGATAAAAACAAGCCCGTTGTCTTTGACGTGGGCTTTATCTTGCGTGACGATTTGTGTGTGGTTCGGCAGTTTGATAGCAGAACTGACGCCGAAGACTATGTTCACTACCTAAACGGTGGCGTGCCAAGCACCGTAGAAAGAACGCTTGAAAGCGTTTGCGGCGTAATGCTTAGAGCAGAACTTCGTTAATTGTTGCACAAGAAAAGTTTTTGAGATATACCTTGATGGCACATAGGGAGGAATTATGGTTATGTCTAAAAGGGCTGAATGGATACGGGAAATGCTGGTTAGTAACGCTGGCCATCCCATTAACGAAGACGACGACCTGATAGGTCGGGTTGAAGTGCTTGAGTCGATGGTCGCCAATCAAGAGACGGGCGTCGAGCTAGAGCAAAACACTCAAGAGTTCATCGCGAAGTCTTTAGATATGTTGGCAGATCTTGGCCTTCGCGTTGACGAGGCAGAATTATCCATAGAGTCTATGGGTGAGATAACCAGCCAGGTTGCCTCGCTCTACAAGAGCGTTCGCGTTCTTGCTGAGTTTATGGAGCGGTGCAGTCCCTTCATAAAAGGTATGGAGGATGCGTTCTCGTCTAACGAGATAGAGGGCTCTGACAACGAGGGGGTGGAGTAATGGTAAGCGCCAGCGCAGAAGTTGAAGAACACCCCCTGGGGGTCTGGCTTGACGACAACGAAAAAACAGTTGCCGAGTTCCAGAGAATACTTAAGGCAAACGGGGTTCGTGTTACCCGGTACGCGATCGACCTATGGCTTGTCGATGAGAGCACGCCTAACCTTCGAAATGCATACGCGATACAGATAGCAACCGATGGTGATGTTACGATGGAGATGCTTGCAGAGTTCAGCAACCTCTAGGCGACACCACAAAACATAATCCGTAGGGAATTGAACCTGCCTACGGGGCTCTCTCGTGCAGTTTTTTTATTCGATCGTTCAACGGGTCTGTGCGGGGGAGCCAACCTTTATGGTGCTTGCGGCCCTAACGCTTGAAGGCTGTTTGCAAGTGGGCTAGACGCTGCGTTTGTCTTTGATGGTGTTTTGCCCATGGTGTTGTTTTTGTAACCAAAGCCTTCAGGGCCTTCATCGAACCTTGCAAAAAGGTGGCATCCGTCAGGCATTATCTGATCAAGTGCGTGAGCCAGCCTGTTTTGGGATGCCCCGAGCAGATCGTATCCCAAGAGGTACGGGGGGTATGGCCCCGACGTAATCGGATCGCCAGCCTTGGACTCGTCTAGCTGGACCTGTCCTCCGTATGGCTGCCCCGGCCACCTCTCCTCATTGAGTTCTTGAACATAAGTGACGGGCGTAACAAAGACATCTTTTATTTCGTCATGCACGTTCAGAAGAACCGTGTGGTGATGGTCGTCAAACTTGTCTTCGTTCTTGTTTAGCCAGATGAGTTTTTCTACTGCCGTTCCGTTTTGGGCAACGTTTTGCTTCCTTGCGTGTATGTATCTTTTTGATCTAAAAACGCCTGGGTTTGGCTCCAGAAGATCAAAAGGCAGTATAGAGAGACTGCCGTAATCGGCCTTGCCTCCGCTTTCTATTTCGCCTGGGGCCGGGTTGTTGGTGTACGCCGTTTCGTTTATTGGCACATAAAAATAGCGGCCAGCCTTTGTGTTCGCCTCTTTGTGGACCTTCATTGTTAACTGCTTGCCGGATGGGGATGTGTAGATAATTGTTCTTCCAACACAGTCATCTGGAAGAGACGTTCCATCTGTTGGTTTTTTCACCGACAAGATTCTAAAAACAGACTTTATTGAGTTCCACTTAACGAGGGGGTCTGCGCCTAAAGGACCAGCAACCTTTCCGTCTGCAAGCCACTCGTTTTTGCCCAGCGGGGTAAGGATGCCCCTTGCGGTCGTTTTGATTGTATAATCATCAAGGGCCTCTTTGATAAAAGAGTAAAGGGTGTGAAATGTGCCCCTTGGGCCAAACAGAACAACCCGCACTGCTTTTCGCCAGGCTTTTACGGAAATGCTTTTGGGTCTTGGAAACCCGTACATGGTTGCGAGGCTGTCAAAAGACTCGCTGTCAGAATACCTCAAACATGTGTCTCGTAACGCGATTTCAGTCTGGGAGAATTGTTGCAACATCTAGAAGCACCTCCGTGTCTAACGGGATAGTTTCACCAAGCGGCTCAAGAGCTTCTATGCCAATTAAATACGACTCAAACCCAGAACCTTTAGACGCATACTTAAACAGCCTACCCCCAATAAAGACTTGTCCGCTTTCTGGGAAGTGAGCCGTTGTTTCGAGGCGAACCTGTTCCGTGTCGAACTTAACCGGTTCCACAATCCTTGTAGATGGCACCCCGATAGTTTGCTCAATAGCAGACCCGAAAGACCTAAGTATTGCAGGGAGTATTTTTCCAAGAGACTCTCCACCGACGGTTCTTTCCTGCGCGACACCGCCAGCCTTAAGGTCAAAACTAGACTCCCACGGGCTTCCAAACAGGTCGGTGGTTGAGTCTATTTTTACGACGTAACTTCCGCCAGGGGATAGTGGGTTGTTTAGCTCAAGCACAAGAACGGTTGGGCCGTTTGCGTCTGGAAGTGCGTCAGCGTTGGATTGAAGGTACACAGCCTTGATAGAGGGGTCCGAAAAAACCGGGGCCTTTGGCGCTAGTGTAACCCTTGACCCCGGCTGGCTTGCAGAGGGCTGCACCACGGCGATTGGCAACAAAGGCGCAAAGTTTTGAGCAAATGCAGAGCCAATCCCAAAAGACATTGGAAACGTTGTGTGCCGACTTATGCTGACAAGCACTTTCATGTTGTTGTCAATGGATGCAGCCGTGATGATTGCCGGGGTGGGCTTTTCTTCCAGGGGGGCTGGTTTTGGAAGCCCAAAGCCAGGGCCGGGATCGTCCTCAAGCGGAGCGCCGTCTCCAATGATTAGAGACGGCCCCCCGATAACCTCTGGGGAGTTTTGTGAGTCAGCGTCATCTGGAAATGTTGGATTGAACGACATGGCCGGGGCCTCAACGGGGGGTAAGCGTTTTCACAAAAATTAAGTTGTTGTGAAGCGGTGCAGCAAGTCCCCCGTGACAACGTAAGATGCGCTCGTGCTTGCGGTCCAGTCTGCTACGCTATCGTCAAACCCACGGAAAGTGTTCTTCCCAAAAGTTCCAAGGCAGTTGCCTGCGGTTGTAAACAGGTACGCAGAGGGTGAGGCGGCGTTTCCAGAGCGATCTGCATGCCGGCCCGTACCAGACGTAAAGTCTGCCAGTTGGCGAATGTAGCAAGTGCTCGTTGTAGGAGCGCCAGAGTGTGCGTCGTCTGGTGCTGTCCGGTTGAAGTTAGTGGCGGTGTTTGCATCATTTCTGCCCCACCCCTTTGAGTCGTCACCAGCAGTCGGAGCACCGGCCAAAAGAACAATTGGCTTGGTGTCGTTGGTGCTGCTTAATGGGACGTATCCGCCACAATAAAATGCGCTTATGCAGTCGCTTGCGCCGTGCCTAAACAAAACACGCACGTAGGTGTATGTGTTAGTATCATAAGTGTCGTGGGCCGCCGTTATGTACATCTGACTCAAAGTTGCAGGGCTTGTAAGCCATGACGCACCCGTTGTCCCCCCAGGGTTCATCAAAAGCGCACCAGTGCTGTTGCTGGCAAAGCCGTGGGTAGAGCTTAACCAACCACCATCAATGCCAAGCTCTAGGTCGATTTGGTTTGTGCCTGACTTCTTAACCTTAAGCTGCCACTTGCCAGTTCCTGGGTAGGCCGTCTTTGGCTCAACCACAAAGTACGAGTTGTTAATCCAGCTTGCTGACGATGCTGGGGTTCCGAACTCAAGATCCCCGTCTGGCTCAGTGTCTACATAGATGGCAGTATTACCGCCCTCAACAGCAAACTGCACAACCTGTTGTGCGGATGTCGATGCAAATGCATTGTACATCTCATGCATAATCTCTGCGTAAGTTGGCGACCCGTCGAGGCCTGCTTTCTTGTGATACTCAGCCATTTTTTGCTCCGTTAAAACCGCTCGTCACAAACTAAGACGATGCGGGTTGCAGTATATCCTGAAGGGTCGTCATTGACCAGAACCACCGGGGCACCCCTCCCTGGCTCACTGGCAAATCGAAAGAAGTATTGTGTCTTGCCTGCCGGCATGCCGCCCGTGTTTACCTCAAGGCCCGGCCAATCTTTAAACTCATATCCAATAAGTTTTAGATTAGTTTTACTCGCGCTCAAAATTGTAGAGTAGAAGTCTACATTCTTGTTTGCTGTTCCAGACGTTGTATCAACCTTTACCCCAACCGCCGCATTATACGCAGTCCTGTCTGGGGTTCCTGTTGTTGTTATCGTTGTTCCGTACCGAAATTCTATTTTGTTTGGCGACTGGTGTATTGCTACCTGATATGTGATCTGATCGTGATCGGTACTTGTCTGCGCTAAAGACCCGTAGGTGTTCCACTCGATCACCCTTATGTAAGACCCAGGCGACCCCAGAAGATCGGTTTTTATGCCCGATGCTGTTTTCTGGGCCTGCATCCAGGGGGCCAGCAAAACGTTGTCATGCTGCGTGTAAAGGTCTGCCGGTGATGTCTCTGTAAAGGAGTCGTCGCCCGATAGGCGCATCCACCCGTGCGGGCTGCATTCAAAGTTACGATAAGACACACCGTCAAACGAGAAAGCAAACCCGATACCAACGCTATCCGAAAGACCATGACCAACACCGGCCATCATTATGGTTCTCGGAGAAGACAGTGTGTACAACGCCCCAGTCGCATCATCTGCGTTAGATATTCTGTCGTACTGGTATTCTGTAAATAATGCCATTTCGATCTACTGCGTTGGGTAGTCTGTTTCCTGACGAAGCCTGCGAGGACCCGTAAGGTATAACTGGTGAAGCCTATTTCTTGTCCTGTAAGTAGACCTGTCTCTTTTTCGTCTCTCAATAAGCAAGAGATCAGACAGTGTCCAAATCACGTCAGCGCCATCAGATGAGTAAATCAATATCTCATAAGCGCCAAGATGCAACGAGGGTAGTGAAAACTCAATAATCGTATTTGCGGCTGTTGGCGTGAGCGTGCTCCCCTTCCCTTGAACGCCACCGTAGCAAAAACCGACACTTGGTGTCAGAGATGTTTGACCGTTAGGCCCCCGAAGCCTCACCTTAAACGACTCGTAGTTTTCAAGTGTAGCCTCTTTCTTAAAGTCAGCAAACACTCGAACGATTTCTCCTCCCTCATCGTGATATAGGGCGTGACCGTTCACAGCCCCAACCAAGACTGGAGACTGGATCGCTGGTTTTTCTTTGTCACCAAATCCTGGGGGCTTGTTCTCTAGCTCCTCCTTGTCGCCAAAGCCTAGCTCCGCAAAGCCCTGCTGATCGTCTACCGTAGTACCTGGGTCTAGTGGATCTCCAAAGCCTCCGTCGAAGAAAAAAGACATCTACCTAGAACCTCCGTCGCCAGAACACCTGTCCAAAAACGTCGATGTCTTTTGTGTAGGTCCCGCCAACAGCGCGAACAACAAGCAACTCGTTAGCGCTAACGGAAACCGCTGGGCTAAACGATGCAGAAACTTGGTTCGGCTTACCCCCGTCAACAGATGTTAGGTGCTTGCAATCAATTGTGGCCACCTTGTTGCCAGACGGGTACGAGCCATCCTTGTACTGGGTTGCCGACACCTTGTAGATCTCAAACGGCATGGTGACGTTGTACTTTGCGTGAGAGACAGACATAACCCAGCTTGTGAGCGTGATGTCCTCTTCAGACCTAAAAACGAGCACGGGACTGTTAGGGTCCATAGTGTCGCTTCCGCCTGAAAATGCCGTAACGGTCATAATCGAGCTTCCGCTCGCAGCGTATGTGACGCCAATGCTGTTATTTGCAGCGCCACCCTTCGTAGCCGTCATCGTTACGGTAGAGCCGCTTGCTTCTGCAAAAATACCTTGGAATGAATTGTTAATAGCGCCCGCTATGTTTGCGGCCTGCGTTGCGTCAGACCCAGAGCTTCCAACCCAATCAAAGTCAGACGATGTTGCCACTGTCGGATAACCTGCGCCACTAACAAGCCTCAGAACGCCAGCAGAAGGCCCTGGCATGCTCCACGGCAGGGTTACCCTTATTGTGTCCGGTGTTCCGGCGGTAACGCCGTTTGCGGCGGCGCTAGACACGGCAATGCTTCCGGTTGCCGGTGTTCCGCCAACAATCCTTCCATGGCCAGAAAACGACCCCCTTGCCTGGGTCATGGCCTTTGGTGTTGTTGACGATAACGGTGCCTCCGCAAGAGTGACTGACCCAGACGCAAGGGTTGTCGCTGACGATATGGCTATGCCGGTATGCGTGTGAAGCGTTGTGGCGGTTCCGCCAACAAGCTCATTAAGCTGCGCCCCCGTAACTGCCGTGTCTGTCAACGAGGCCACAGTTGGGGATGCTGCGCTTATTTTTTGAGACTCAACAGCAGCAACCACCTTGTTGTACCGATCAGACCAAGACCTTTCCCCGGTCGCCAGCTTTTCTAGCTGCAACTGCGCGCTCTCCACACGAATTGTAACAAGAGCGCTTGAAGGTGCTGCGCTGTACGTTGATGCGCTGCTAAGGCCGTATGTGTCTGTGACCTTGCAAAGAAGTAGGTAGTTGCCCCAGGTGTCAATGCTTGTAAGCGTTGGTGTTGACGTGGCATCTGACCCCCCGGTGAATGACACCGAGCTTCCAGATGGCTTAGACACAATGCTCCACTGAAACGAGGCTATCGACGTGCCGCCAGCACTATCAACGCCGCGAGCAGCCGTAAGTGTAACGCTCTTCGTAGCTGAAACATTCGCTTGAGCAACGGTAACGTCGCCACCTGTAATCGCAATAGGAGTTGCCATTCTTTTTCCTTACGTTCCTTCTGTTCCCGTTCCACCGGCAACCGTTGGGCCGTCGCCGTCAAGCAGGTCTTGCACAGAACTAGAACCCCATCCTGAAGTTCCACCGCCATCATCACAGTAGCCAAAAATAGTCAGACATAGTGATCTTGGCCCCCAAAGGGAGGCGTGTCCGCCCGTTGATCCGAGTGTCGCATTCCCTGTAGACAAAACAGTGCCAGGAACACTTCTGATGTAGATCGCGTTTTGATGAACCAAAACAACAGGGGCATACGCAAAGTTGCTTGTAGCCAAGTGCTGCCCAGTAGAGCCCGTTTGCTGGACTCCGGCAGGGTTATGAATTCCAACGTCTGCATAGGGCGTTGCGTGAACCGCAGTTATCTTAAACTTCGTTGCGTCGTAGGTTAACTTAAGGTCAAAGTAGTTCCCACACTCCCAACCGGCTCCGCCGCCTGCCAGGGTTCCGAGGTTGGTCGGGTATATCTGCGCGTAATCACTGCTGTCAGCATGGCCGGCGGTAACAAGGCTTGTTAGCGGCCTGTAGGACGGCCCGTTTTTGTCTGGCCATGGGCCAGTGCTCGCAGAGTCAAGGCTTATGACATTGCCAATCCCGGTTCCGCCGTAAACGGACGCATCAAAATGCCCTAGAAAAACACCCTGGCTGGTTGATGTTGCTCCAGTCTTGTCTTCAAAATGTGCATTAAAGTTTAAGTTTCCAGGTGACCCAAACTTCCACTGCTTCTTAAATCGATCAGAGTGCAGGACCCCAGAGAAAAGCATGCCTGGCATTTTGTACGACGCGCCATTCTGGACATGGAAGTCTTCGATGCTTTTAATCCCAACCTCTGGTTTCTGAAAGGTCGTGTCGGGGATGTTTTGAGTAGGATCGTACAGCCAGCCAAGCTGTTGAACAATCTGAGCAACAAGCTCGTACAGGCCCCCAACGTTAGCGGCAGACACAGATAGCGACCCTGCCGTAGCGGACTCAAGCGCCTTTCTTATTGAGTTTCCTGTGTTGACGGAAGAGAACCCTTCTGCCTGTAAGTCATATGCCATATGTGGCGTAAGGGTTGGGGTGGTGTACGTCGCGCTGTCAGCGTTACTGTCTACCGATGTTACGTCGTATATCCTGACGTAACCATCTGCCTCTCGTGTTGAGTTGTTTGCGGTCTTATCCACCTCAAACGTGGCAAATTCTTTTCTTCTTGTTGAGACGTTCTGCTGAGATTCTGAGCTTGAGGCCGTGTCCCAGTGAACCCTTCCCTCAGTCTCGGAGTCTATGTTTACGATTCTTGCGTAAACGCTGTATTGGGTTGCCGTTGCAACCCATGCAGCATCAGAGCCTGAATCACTGTAGACCTTTACAAAGCTAATTGTGCTCGACTGGCCAATATCAACCGAGTCAGTATCAATAAGAAAAACCTGTGCGCTTCCCTTGCCCTTTCCTGCCGCGCTTGCGCTAGCGCTTGTAACGACAGGCACGCCCGCGTTTGTGTCGTCCAAGAAATAGTCCCCAGACCTCTGGACAAACTCTTTGCCGGAAACGGTAACAGCCCGGCTGTCTTTAAATTTTTCTGCATCAACAGAAAGGCCAGAGCCCAAAAGGCCGTTACCCTTCCCCAAAACACCACGGAGAGCCCGTTGGACATACTCATACACCAGGCCCTGAAGGGCGTTTGCGTCTTGAATGTCCAGGCGCTGGTCCTGATATAAATTAACCTTTTCTGTCATGACAGGGTTATCTCCGATGCCTTTATTCTGAGCGAGTGTCGGGCGCTTACCGTATCCACATCGTCAGTTGGTGATATAATCTCAACATTGTTAACATACGAAAGGCCCATAAGCCTGCTAATAATATCTGCGCGCCTTAGAAGCTCTCCCGGCCCAAGATCTGCCACTATGCTTGCAACCTCAAAGCGGACATCCTCTTGGATGTCGCCAATAAGGAAGCTCTCGTTAAGTGTAAGGTTTATCTTCATGGACCCAATGTTCTGAATTAGAGGCAGCTTTGCCACAACCCTGCAACCCGCAGGCCTATACCCTGGGTAGAGAGACGGGTCGTTTGGGTCGCCCTCTATAAGTCGCTGTATGTCAGATATGAGCCCCACGTACCTAATAAATGGCTTAAGTGTGATCTCAACAGGCTTTGTCATAAACACTTTTTCGGCTACGATACCTTCGTCATATCCAAAGTTTGGCGCAAAGTTCATTGGAAAAAAAGAGTCTGTGTATAGATGTCCTCTTTCATGGACTGAAATAAACGGGTTTACGTCTTGAGGTATCCCGTAGAACGACCGAACTGATTCGTGATCAAAGTTTACAACAACCTTGCCGAAACCTAAGCCGTACTTGTTGTCCTTGTCATAGATAGCTATCTGTATGTCAGACATCTTTATTTCTTCAAGGGCACACATGTTGTGATAAAGGACGGAGGGCATTTGTCCCGTCCATGAATACTCTTCGCCAGGGTCTAAAACAGTGCTTGCCTGCGGAAAGTTCAAGAGGGATTCATCTAGGCCCCCAGAGCCGGGGTCAACAACAACCTCTGTGAAGCCTGGTGTTAGCGGGTCTTCAGAAACACCTACATGCCTGGCCTGCTCACCCGCTGGTGAGGTGTAGGAGCGGACAACGTGTTCAAGAGCGCCAGACGTAATACGGCTAAGTGAGGCTAGGTATGACTTAGCCCTTTGCCTGAAATTCCCGTCAGACTCCATCTCTTTCCCGCCAGATATTGGAATGGGGTTTGTTACGGATGTTATCTCTGACGGGGCGCTTACAATTGTATTAATCAAGCCCTGGGCGAGGTTTCCTTGAGGTCCAGCTATTGAGCAAATGACGCTTATGTACGGCGTTTCTGCCACGTCTGAAGGATATGCCGTCGATCCTGCGGGGACTGTAACGCTGGATGTTGTGGTGTAAATCCCTTCAGCATTTCCAGCACTAAAAGATGAGCCCGCAGGGATAACCAACTCGCTTTCTAGCGCTGTGGCAAAAGAGATGGATATAACAGACCCTTGCGCGTGTGAGGCTCCCTGCCTAGAAAGGCCAGCGGGAGGGAGATCTCTAATCCTGTAGTCGAGATCCATTCCCGTTGCGTCATCTAGGCTGAACGAGTCCCTAATCTCTTTAAGCCTAAACTCTACAAGCTCCATCTCAGAGGCAACGGAGCCAAGCAGGTGTGTTAGAACGCTCCCAGGGTTGACATCCGTCAACTCGCTCTGGGCGACCACTATTGCAATAAGCTCTTGAAATATCTCTTTTTTGTATCTTGGTGTGTACGGCATGACTTACTTTTTAAGTGTTTTTGGCCTTATACGTCCATTATCAAATGGATATTGGGGCGGTTATCTGTGTTTCTTGCCCGTCTTTTGCTGTGGCTATACAGGAAACAATCATAACGTCACCGCCATCAAGGGCCTGGGTGACATTGCAAGATCTAATTCTTGGATCTGATTGAACTTGATCGATAATGTCTGCAATTCCGATTGTTATGGTGGCAAAATTTACAGGATCTCCAGGCGACATCTCTAGCCCGAACGATGGGAAAACAAGACTGTCACCAGCATTAACAAGAAGCCGATGTGTGAGGCCCTGCTTTAACGCATGACCACCAACAGCAAGTTTAACGTCATCCTTGTCAGAATTTAACGCCATTAAGTCACCGTCAGGCCCCAGAAGCAGGTCAGTCCCAAGAGCGTTTTGCGGGTCAAAAGAGTCGATCTGAGGCCCCGTCGCCGGGATCTTGATTATGTCGCCCGCAGACAGGTTTGACCCATCAAGAAATTTATACGGGCTTTTCATCTTGTTTAGCTTGGCGATTAGATGCCAGTCTTCGTCGTTAAGCTCACGGACGGCGATGCTTTCTAGCGTGTCACCCTCTAAAGCCACAACATCCCTGGTTGGCCCGACGTATGTTGTATCTTCATCCGAGAAGCCAACAACGCTATCGTCTGATGCCGGAGAAAAGTCTGACGTAACTGAGCTAGGGTTCTTCTTAATAGAGGCGGGGTCGTCGCCGCACAAAACAAGCATTAACGAATGTATCCAAGCCACAGAGATGGACTTCCGAGCAGTATCAGCGCTTGAGCGAGACTTCTTCCAGTCCTGGGACTCTGGCCATGTTAAGCCGCTAAAGAAAGTGTCAAACCGCCCCTGCTGGTCACCAAGCGCGTCAGCCCACATCTTTGCAACGCGAGACATCCCGCTAAACACCTCCCGCTCTGGAGACGCAAGCCTTGATAAGGTGCCCACTGTTGAAAACAAAGCGCTCATCCCAAGAGCCTGTAGCCTTCCAGGCACTTCACGGGTTAATGCGTTACGCATCGAAAAAATTACGTTCCGAGCCCCTTTAAAAACCGCCTTTGAGGCATCAAAGACACTCATTTTAGGGAAAGAGAAGATGTCAGGCTCAACACCCCCGGCAAACTTGCTGTAAGCGCGAAGTGTAAGCGTCCACTCAAAGCTAAACTTAGATGTTCCTCCACGTCTGTATGAAAAACTTACCGGCTCGACAAGAAGGTTGTATTCCTCAAACGTGCTCCGAAGAATAAGCCTCCACCCAATGGCTGCCTGGCCATTGAACAGGTCTGCGTTCGACATCGATTGTCTTGAAACGGGCGGTGACCCAACGGCGTGCAAGCACTCTATTGCGTCGCGAAGCATGTCAAAATACCTAACCGGCTCAATGTATTTTCCTGCGGTCGGGTCCCATATGTTGTCAACACCGGTTCGGCCCGACATGGTGATCACTCTGTCACGAATAAACTGACGCTCAACGTGTGCCGCTGAACCAATCGTATACGTCACCTTGTTTGGCGACCTTTGGTTGAACTGGAGGCCAATCACGTTGGGTAAAGCAAATCTTGAAGACAAGTGAAACTTGCTTAGGGGCAGCGAGGGCGAATTAAAGGCTCTCAAGTTGCCATTAAGCCTTGTCTCAAGCCAAAATATCTGAGGAAGGTAGACCCTAGACCCACCAGAACCAACGTTGCCTTCATGCGCTGAAACTATTGCTGTCTTCTGAGCAGAAGAGGGAAGGTTTGGGCTCAACTTCCCACCCACAACAGCACCAACCGAGTCTTGAAACACGGGATGCATGCGCTGCGCTCTACCTGAATCAGCCATGACCTACCCCCATGTAATAAACGCCGATCATTCTAATGACATCCCTCAAGAGCCGCAAAATTCCTGTTTAAGTATAATCAAAAAAACGAAATCAGCCAGATTCGGTTTTAAACAACCCCGACTGAACGGGGGGTAAGCCTTTTCACAATAAAATTAACTACCCGTCACCCTTGAAACATCTCTAGATCTGTTGAACCCACGGGCAAAGTTCCAGACCTGTTGCTGGTCCCCAGAGAAGACAGATCCTTGGGGTGACACGGACGGGTCCCCGTGATGCCCCTCTACGTTTGCGTAATGCCTGTACCCAAGCGTTCCGCCAAGACGGTCATTTTCGTTTTTAACAGCCTCCACCTGGCTAACCACCTGATTCCCATTAATCGCCCCATTCGCCACCGCGCCTGCGTTTTTCCCCTCTACAATCTGGAACCAATCTGGCACTTCCTTTGTTTCCTTAAAGTATTTTTCGGGGTTAGCAAGCCCAAAATCACGCGCAACCTCTTTTTCGATCTCGCTCAATTTATCATAATCCGTATAAAGAAACTCTGGGCCAAACGACCTAACAACGCCCTCGCGACCCATACAAACAAACTGAGGGCCACCCGTTACATTACTACTTAGCATCTCCCCTTCAGACAGGGAGCCTGTTTTCCTTGACTTGCTACTAATTGGCCGAAAACCGCCATCTGTTGCCGACTTTGTTACGATGTCGTCTTTTTGGTTAAGCTGTCCCGTGTAATACCG